>Ga0099826_10001061_pt1 | contig 15568 bp, 13 predicted proteins | sample Mtrugardesep15_FD_76830 | JGI IMG/M metagenome (GOLD analysis project Ga0099826, IMG submission 76830) | Root nodule microbial communities of legume samples collected from California, USA - M. trunc garden sep15 | ecosystem: Host-associated > Plants > Roots > Nodule | place: USA: California... | reverse complement strand
TCAAGCTTTTCTTAGGGGAGGAAAATGTATTTTTCTCTAATATGTTTTGAATAAGAGGGGAGGGGAATGTATATTTTAACATAAGAGGGGAGGGGAGTGTAATTCAAGCATCTTTGAGGGGAGAGGAGTGTAATTTACTCTAATATAATTTGTGATGGTTGTTTGAGAAAGAAGAAGAATGGCGGGGGCAGAGGAAGAAAGCGTAGTGAAGGAGCCTTTGGATCTCATAAGGCTGAGTCTCGACGAACGTATCTACGTTAAACTCCGTTCTGATAGAGAGCTTTATGGAAAACTTCATGTAATTTCTTCTACTTTTTTTTTATCACACTTTTTTCAGTGCTTGATTTCAATTTCAATTTCAATTTCCAGGCTTATGATCAGCATCTTAATATGATTCTTGGTGATGTTGAAGAAATTGTTACAACTGTTGAAATTGATGATGAGACATATGAAGAAATTGTCAGGGTAAGTCATAATCCGAACCAAAGCTAAATTGCAGAACTGTGAATAATTGTTAAATATTTTTGTACAGTGGTTTATATTATACTTAAATGTTAATTAATTAGCATTAGTGAGGGTAGTGTCTTTGATTGATTGATTACCTTCGTCAGTTTTGTAATGTGTTTTAAGGTTTTGACGGGGAGTCAAGAACTACGAGGCATTGACACGGGCACATACATCGCACATGACACTAACATGTAGACATCACTAATAATTATTGAATGTAACCACACATGTCAGCTACTAGACACACCTTCAAACAGAAGTGTTGGTGCTACATAGGTTAATAGGGGGTAGGAAGGAGGAGAGGTAAGGGGAAGAGAGGATAGTCTCCCCACCTTGCACGAGTTTGTTTTCTTCATAGAACCAAAACCCAACAATTTGGGGATGAGCTTTGGAAAATTCTCCATATTGTTTCCCTTGTTATAAGACTTTGACCAAGAGTTAAGGAGAGAGAAAAAGAGGATAGTCTCTAGTGTTGCATTGCGGTTTATTTTTCTTAATAAACTAAAATTCTCCAATTTGAGGAACTCTAAAGTTGAATGAGCGGAGGGCTTTGGAGTGTTTTGGCGGACCTTCAAAAATTGGACCTTAAAAAATTCTCCAAAGCATTCTACTCATTTTATAATACTCAAAATAAAGAAAAAACTAGTTACACGTTTTAACTTCTCAGCTAGGAACACTCTCCCTATTAAGTTGAAGGATTCTCCTTTCTTCCCCTCCGCTCAAAGCCCTTCCCTTCCCATCTTGATTCCCAAACAAATCCCTATGAGAAACTTTTGAATAAAATTTGGTTGTGGGAATGTCTTTGTAAAACAATTAAACCCAGATGCAGTGCTTATTGATGAGCATAATAGTAAAAGTTGGATACTTGTGTCTTACTATTTTTAGATTAGATTATTGGCCTTTTTTCAGAACTGTGATATCAACTAATTCGTGACCTGACTATTTGTTTGACCAAGTTTCTATCGTTTTAAAGAAAATTGTCTTTCCCTAAACAGTAGTTCACTACACTCCAGATAAAAAAGGATCACCTTTGGCCTAAACAGTAGTTCACTACACTCCAGATAAAAAAAGGATCACCTTTGAAAGTGTGTTCATATTTACAGTGTCCAATATGTGCTAACCATCGAAATGGTCTATAAAAAAAGGCTACACTTGCTTCATTTATTTTGACGAAACTTTTCCTTGGATGATTTTTGTTTTTCTTCTGATTGCAGACTACAAAGCGGACAGTTCCATTCCTATTCGTTAGGGGAGATGGTGTCATATTGGTTTCTCCACCACTGAGGACTGCATAACATGGACTGATGATGAACTATGCAATCATTTTAATGACAACTATCACAAAAATTCTATAACTTCTTAACTAGTGTCCTCATTCCTTAAGATATGTGTCCTCATTCCTTATGATATTAGACTATCCTCAACATGCATGTCTGCTAGTGTTTTCTGCTGAACAATCAATTTTCTTGTTCTCTTTTTAGCATGAAGTGGCTCCATAAGCTTAAGCGCCAATGATTCTCTCTTTCTGCTAGAGTTATGGCGGCTTGGAGCTGTTGTTACATAGAAGTGGCTCCATAAGCTTAAGCGCCAATGATTCTTGATTTGCTATATTTTCTGTTTTTTTTATTAACTTCTAAGTTCCAGTTACATTCGAGATCTTGAACCTGGGATGTTTGATTAGGTATATGTGTGTTGTATTCCTTCAAAGTTTATAGACTTCCTGAATCTTAAGTTTGGTTTGGCTTTTCCCCAACTCAGCGTTTTTATGGTTTACCTTTTTTTTTTTTAAAATATCAAATACTTTTTAAAAAAATTTAACAAAATCAGTTTTTTTGTGCGAAGGATTTTGTTATTTTTATAAAACTTGTTATCCCAATCCCAATATTATTAAAAAGAAATTTAGTCGGAAGGATGTCGAAATAAAACAGAATAAGTGATGATCAACTAAATGTTTGAATAATAGTTTGAAAATTATAATTTTTATTTTATTTTAACTCTCCTTTCTCGTGAGTAAGAGGTTGGAGTAAGTGAAAGCATGTTAAAGTTTGTTTTGATATTATGATTGCTATGTTTAAAAGAGGAGTGTTAGAAACAAACAAGAGATCCTTCTCCTGGAGCTCCTTCTACCTTATCTGCCTTCACGCTCAAGGGTTGTTCATTGTATCTTATTGGTGTGTATGACTATAGGCACAAATTAAGAAGTGGGTTGAATAGATTCCCTTTTGGAAATTCAAGCGGAAACATGATATTTCGAAAAACTTTTCTCAAACAGTTGTGACTATTGAAATTTCGTTGAGTAAAATTGTCACAACTCAAATGCAAGGCTTAAAGGAGGAATCCAATTTTTTTTGACAAAATGGATTAAAGACTTGGATTCAATTTTGAACAAATTGTTCGCAATTGAATCAATGAAAGAATTAAGATTAATACTCCTAGTTACAAAAACTTTACAATGTAAAATCAAACCTGATTTTAACACCAAAAAACTACTAGCACAAAGTAAACACAAATTGAATATATGACATACATGCAATCAATGAGTGATTGAGTATGGAGAGTTAAATTGAAATAGTTTTCTAAATCTTGTTAAGAAATCAATCGCTACAAAACAATGTATAACCAAACACATGCAAGGTTTATCGCAATTCCAATTCAGTTTTTCAAGGAAATTAAAAGATAGAGTTAAGTGAGGTGACACTATAATTTACAGTGGTTTAGCCCAATTATCCTCGCTATAGGTTTAATCCATTCTCGACAAATAAATTCACTGAAGTTATTGTTGTTTACTATGAATGATTGATGGAAGAATCAATCATTCATGGTGAAAAAAGAATGAATGATTGATGTGCAAAGTGCTTGTGAGTTTATACATGCAACTAGCTACCAAGTACCTAGGTACTAATTCTTGATGAAAACTCATCAAACCAAACCTCAAACACCTGATATTGTTTACCAAAACCTTTTAATCTTCCGTTCATTCCGTTTCAAAATACATGTCGCAATTTTGCAACGTGCATTATTCACATTCCGTTTCAAAATACATGTCGTAATTTTGCAACGTGCATTATTCACATGACTTGTTTTTATCATATTTTTTTTTAACTAATATATAAATACAAATATTATCATATAAGATGTTGTTTGATTTGTCTCGATAAATATTTTCTAAATATTAATTTTTTTTATTTTTTACTTTAGATAATTAAAGATATTACCAGTCAAAGTTGTGCATTAACATGTGTGAAATTTTTGACTTCGACATATATTTTGAAACGAATGGAATACAATCTTGTAATTTCTTCAACTATCTTCTCCAAGATACCTTGTACTAACGATGCTTCTTTGATTTCCTTCAGTTTTGAATGCTTCGAGAAAATTCCCCCAACCCTTCGAGAAATGTTTTTAGTAGTTTGAAAATAATGAGGGGAGATATATTTACAGGTGGAGAGATTTAGAACACATAAAGGTTGAAATTATGTGAAAATACACAGTGTGAATCGATTCATAAAATGAATGAACTGATTCAGAGGTTAAAATAACGAACTCTATTTCTACATAGAGAATGATTTGATTGGAATGAAGAATGAATGAATTCATTGTCATCCTCATGAAAAATGAATATATTCATAATATTTTGTACATCGTATGAATCAATTCGAAACTATCCAAAAACTTTATATTTGTAACGAATCGATTCAATATGTCCTATACAACATATGAATCGATTCATGCGAGTAAAAATGCTTTTAAAACATGTGTAAAATTCATTTTGACCCTGGACTTTATTTAATATAGTTATTCACCCCGATATTTGTTTAAAACTTATTTCAAACCAAAATTTTATCCAACTATGCAAAATATGATTATGCAAAGAGAATTAATTCAAAAGTAGATTGAACATTACAATTTAAACCATCATAGAAAATAAGTCATCACTCAAAAATCTAAGTCTAGTTAAAAGGCAAGTAGATTACATACCTACAACTTAGTACTTGGCCAAAGATCATATAAATCTAGAAAGTGTCTAAATTAGGGAACAAGGCCTTTGGGTTGGCCGAGTTAGACCTATAATACAAGGAGGGAACACATTAAGAGGTGGTTGACCCTCAATCATGATGTCCCACCAAACACAACCATGTCACGCCCAATCATTGTCATACATGATGAAATATTCCTCAGGACCCCATGTATTAGCCAAGACACTAACTAAGAGAGGTCAATACGACGATAAAAACCACATGGCAAATCTTTGTCTTAATAGTAGTTTCAACATTTCATAATAACTTGAATGTTTTTCTACGAGGTTTCTCAAAAGAGCGAAAATTGTTTGTAAAAACATTTGATGAATCTCAAGTCTACTTCTAACAGGTTTCAGCTCTCCGACCAAAACTATAAATGAAATGACTTATAGCCTGTTAGGTTTTGCGGATGGTTGCTGCGAACGCGCGTTCAATGTCCCATTATAGAAACAATAACCTAGTATATAGTAGCTTCACAGGAACATGCATCTACTGGTCTATCGAACACATAAACAAACAGAGGCTTAATCTTTGGATGACTTAAACAAAATAAAGGCAGTGAGACTAGGAAGCTTCTGTAGTCCATACCTCACACTTCTCGAAGGTTTGAAGTTGTCAGTCACGACTTTGCTGACGATTGTCCTAACTTGACAAGTAGTCATGCAATAATGAACCAAATCAAGAAAGTTTTAACTAAAACTAATACCTTCCTTTGACGAACTACATGTCTTCATCAACCTCTTTTCAATATGATTTTATAGAACCCCTTTCCATGTAAACTTCGATAATTTTTTTTCTTCCATAAAAACACTTAAATTATACTTTTTACCAATTTATAACTAAAATCGAAAGTGAATCAAATATAAACCGATTTAGAACCACTTTATACTAACAAACCACAATTTTTACAACATATCATAAATTGGTTCATATAGTTTGATCAACCATGCACACCCCTACGTACCATATTCATGTATTTTATTTTAAATCACATCACATAAGATGAGTTTGGAACTCAAATCACATTAGTAAAATCACATCACAGAACCTAATAAACGTGCGTTTTAAATCCATTCACTCATTCATTCACACCAATTTAATAGGGATTTGATCAATTTGGGTCCCATACAATTTGAAACATAAATAACCCGACACACACAAGAACACGAAGAAGGAAGTAACCAAACAACATTGGGCCTGGTCCCATCCCAACTTAGTGTTTTAGGAACAAATTAAACCGGTTATATTATGTTACCTCAAAATAAATAAAAATAAAAACCCAATGAAAAATTGTACTATAAATATTTACCAATAATTTTGCCCTTACACTTCATTTTGCACTTAGCACTTGCACGCGACAGATCCCAACTCTCTCAAACTCACTCATCAGCCGCATTCTTTGTTTTCCTCTTTCTCTCTCTTTGATCTCTCCATCACTTCAACAAGGAGGTATTCTCTTCGATCTTCTCTTTCAATCATTCAATTCAATTTTTTATTTAATTCCTGTGATTTTGAATTGTTATTTAGGGTTCCGTTGTTAATTTTGTATTTGAGATTTAGGGCTTTTCAATTTGAGCTGTTTTTCAATTAAAAAACGAATCTTTATTGTTTATTTATAATTTTTAAGTTGTTTTAACTGTTAAAGTTCCTGTTTTTCGTTTTTGAATGTTTTTTGTAATACATGACATTTGTTTTATCGGTGGATTTGAGGGTTAATGATGATTGAATGTTTGTCGTGTATTATTTGAGCTAGTGTTTTTAATTTGTGAAATAAAGTGTTTTTAATTTGATTGTGAAATTAACTTGGTGTTTGTGAATTACCCAGGTTTAATGAATTGTTTTTTTAATTAAAAAACAATGCTTTATCATGTATTTTTTGTATTTGAATGTTTTTGTGTTACATGGTTAGGTTAGGTTAGGTCATATGAATTGTTTAAATTCAAGACATTTGTTTTAGGATTTGAAGGATATGCATCGTTTGTGTAAAACAGTTTTACTCGGACATCCAATCAAAATCCACTATTTAGTATCGTGACATGGAAGTATTGTGATCTCTCATTGGATGTTAGTGTAAAATTTTCACTCTGGTGCATGCCCATTAAACTATTTATTTTATCCGTGGATTGTATTGATGGCCAATGATGATTGAGTTTTTGTCGTGTATTTGTAAATAATAACCCGTGTTTGTTTGTTTTCGATTTTGAAAGTAACTTGGTATTTGTAAATTGTAAATAACCTATTTTGTTTGTTATGTTGTAGAGATGGCAGTACCTGAAGCAGTTCAAACCCCAACCCCTCAGATGGTTGGCAATGCTTTTGTGGAGCAGTATTACTCAATTCTGCACCGCGACCCGGATCAGGTTCATAGGTTTTACCACGACTCAAGTGTCATGAGTCGACCTGAAGAAGATGGTACCATGACAACTGTCACTACCACTGCAGTAAGTTCGAAAATGGACTTCAATCACTAGTTATAACATATATATGCGGAAACATATAAGTGGAGTTTTATCCTAAATCAGTACTTTATTTTCATATCTCGAGTTGCTGTTAATGCCAAAGTAGTAAATTGCGTAACTTTAATCAATTGTTGTCGTTTGTGTTTCATGTCTCGAGTTGCTGTTAATGCCAAAGTAGTAAATTGCGTAACTTTAATCAATTGTTGTCGTTTGTTGAGAAAACGAGTCATGTCTGATTAGATTCTATTGAAAGCACCATAATCAGCATTAGGATGATGCATACTATTTTTTAAATCCGAGCAGTATGTCGAAGATATCGTTCATATCCTGCCAAATTTGCATTTTACCCTTTGCTGCTTTTCTCTGTGTGTTATGACTATTGAATTATAGAATATTAATGTATCAATAATATAAGGGAATGTTATTGAAGTGATCAGAGTTGAGTAGGCGGCATCTAAGACTGTGAGCATAAGCGTTATGGATAGTACCTATACTTACGAGCTTAGTTTACTACTAACCTTGTGTCATGATATTGTATCAAAACAATAATTTTTTTGCTACACTTCAGTCGTCAAATCTTAACACTGGTTCCTGGGCAAATCTATCCTCTGTATTATCATATCTCATGCTCTGAATCAATAACGGATTATCATCTTGGTTGGCTACCGAGTAATTTTTGTTCCCGTGAAAGCCCAAAAGCATTAGAAGTTATCATGATTCAGTTCGTGATTGACATTTGTGAATTTCACAATGAATGCAGTATTTTCAATCCTCTTTTTACGGTTCAAGTTCATGTTTGGTTGAGTTTATTTTGGTGCACTAGTTTGCTAATTTCTCTCTCTCTCTCTCTTGAGTATCACTATGGAGTATTCTAGCAAATGATTTAACCCTGTCTGACTTCTATGATCTTTATTATGATGCAGGAAATTGATAAAAAGATACAATCTCTCGAGTACACAAGCTTTAGGGTGGAGGTTTTGAGTGCTGATGCTCAGCCTTCATATAATAATGGAGTGATGGTTGTAGTGACTGGCTGCTTGTCTGGAACTGACAATGTTAAACGCAAGTTTGCGCAGTCCTTTTTCTTGGCTCCACAGGACAAGGGCTTCTATGTTTTGAATGATGTTTTTAGATATGTTGATGCGTATAAGTCAATTGATATCGAGTCTGTGCCAGCAAATGATGCTGATGAAAGCGCTCCATCAGAAGCTATTATTACACCTGAGCCTGGTATATCACATCTAAATTAATTTGATAAAAGTTTGTGCTTTTAGAAAATAAATAGAATTGCTATTAATATATTTATAAACAGAACACAAGATTAATGAACACAATTTATATTTACAGATAAATATTAAAGATTCTTCAACCCTTATGCTTGAATCTACAGAGCATTTGATTATTGATTCCTCGTGCTATTTACTGCTAAATATATTATTCCATTTAATTTGGTTTCGTTTTTTGTTCCTCTTATAGGAATATTTTTATTGTTTTAAGTTTGGGTTTTAAAATTTTGCTTTTGATTGTTGACTATAGAGCCTGTTCATGTTCCTGAAGTCATTCCACCCAGTCAAACTGTTATTCCACCCACTCAAACTGTTATTGCTGATACTGAGACTATCATCAGCAAAGAAGTGAGCTTGCCACTGGAGAATGGAAAATTATCAGTTACTGAAAATGTGATTCCTGTTAATCATGCTAAGGAGCCAAGTCATCAGGAACCGGAACCCACAAGCATTGAGAAAGTTGCTTCCAATACACAGGAGGATACTCCCAAAAAGTCCTTTGCATCCATTGTGAGTTTTACTTATTTATTTATTTACTTGTCTTTATTTTATTTTTTATCCAAAAATGACTTTTCCGCAATCATTTGTTCAAGGTGAATGCCTTGAAAGATAATTCTGCTCCCTTCCATTTGAGGGCTTCTCCTGCTAAACCAGCTGTGCACCCACCCCGTGTACATAGCGTGCCTGCTCCTGAAGCACCAGCCCCTAACATGGACATTCCATTGGAAAAGAATAATGAGAATGCAGGTAATTTTATTTTTACTTTACTATGACTCTTAAGGTTAGTTAGTTATATAATTCAGTATAAAGTCTTATTTTAAAACGATGTTCTGCCATAACTTCTTTAACTTGCCTTCCTCAGGTAGGGCTCATGCAATATTTGTTGCGAATTTGCCTATGAGTGCAACCGTAGAGCAATTGGATCGGGCTTTCAAGAAATTCGGACCCATTAAACGTGATGGTATTCAAGTTAGAAGTAACAAGGTTTGTTTGTTTTCAACATTTCCAACACCTAGTTTACTAGCTACACATTGAATATGACTATTCATACAATGCTTGTTTCTTTTGCAACAGGGGTCTTGTTTTGGTTTTGTGGAGTTTGAATCTGCTGCTTCAATGCAAAGTGCCCTAGAGGTATGGAGTATTTCTATCAATAGTTGTCATCAGCAAGGCCGTAAATTGAATGTTGGTTGGGTTTTATAAGTCTTTATGGGACTTTTTTTTTTCTTTCTTCTTTTAAACTTATCAGGGGACATTTCTTGAATTTCTTTATTAAACTATCAAGGTCTGGCTAAATTTTCTAACCTCTGAGAATTTTACGATACCTTTTGCTTGTTTCATCTGAATTTTATGTATTATTTCAGGCCTCTCCTCCTGTTATGTTGGACAACCGTAGACTTTCCATTGAAGAAAGGAGAGGCAAGTGTGCCGAATTTCTCTTGTTAAATTTGAACCTTTTACCTTTAATCAGGCAGATTTTGTTAATCTTCTCACGTACTGCTTTGTCTTTCACGCATTTATGCTTTTAATATGCTGACCAATTGTGTGCTGTGTTGTATTAAGCACATTATTTGCTCATGATGCTCTTAAACAAGCGCAATATCTAAAATTTTCTGCTGATACTACTGCCTTTCTATTACTTGTATATTGTTTACCACAGCTAACAATGATAGGGTGTGATATTCCTCAGGGCGTAGTGGATACCGAAATGACAGAAATGATAACTTCAGGGGCCGTGGCAACTTTGGTGGCGGCCGTGGGGGTGGCTTTAACGGAAGGAATGATTTTGAGAGGCGAGGTGAGTTCTCTGGCCGACCTCGAGGAGGCCAGAATGGTGGGAGAAGCAATGGAGATGCTGCACCAAGGAGTTATCAGAATGGAGGAGGAAAAGTTGCTGCACGTCAACCACAAGTGAAAGTTCAATAAAGTGCTTCTTTTTCTTGGTAATTGAGTGGCAGCGGGATTTTCTTAGTAGATAGCGGCATCTAGGGATTTTGGTTTGCATTTTGGTTTAGAGTCTTTTCCTTTGTAGTTTCTGTGATCTTTTTTTCGTCAGAGTTCTTGGTTAAATCAATTGTTTCTCCATACTTATCTCTTCTTATTTCTTAATCTCTTCCAATTTTGTTTACCTACTGTATCTAACTTTCTAGTATGATTGTTTTGGAATTGGCCAGTTATTATATACCATTCTTGTTAAAGAAAGTTATGTTCCTTGCGGTTTATTTATTAACACATGCAAATTTATACTAGGATATTAATAGTATAGGAATCCATTCTCACACAGTTTCAGTGTTGGAGGAGGCTGATCATTCTGTCACGTAGAACGGTTCTAAGCAATCTTCTTAAGAGTAAAATAGATGCAAATGAAAGAGAACTTGAGGACAAAGAGTTAACATTTCATTATCATTTGTTTCAATGATATAGGACAAAGAAAATACTTAAATTAAACTTTTGCACCATATATATGAAAAATTGATTCAAAGGAAAGAGAACTTTAACTCCAAAATATGCATCTAAAACCATTTCTTTATGTAGAAGGAGTCAAACAATGTTGCAATCGATCCTATTCACGAATGTCTCAAAAATATACTTTCTTGATATATTATTGGTAAAATTATTCACAAGCCAAATAGCCAAATATATAACTTGTCATTTGCACGACTCAAACGCAATGGTTTATTCTAAAAGAATAGTTTGTAACTATAACATAATATGTTCCATTTTAGACAATTAAACAACCAACGTGTTTATGTTGGTTATTTATGTCAGTTTTCGTTTAAATCAAAGAAATAAAATAATACAAAACAACAATAATTATTAAACTCACTCGCTTTCGTTTTCTCTATCTCTTTTCTAACCAATCATTATCTCTCATTAAAGTAATTTATTTAAATCATTCTTCTATGATTATCTTTCATCAAAATACACGAAAGCCGTCAATGTCACCAAAACTCAAAATCGGAACCTGATATTTTATGTTTCTTTTTAGTTGTAATTTTAAGTTCATTTACATACAAGAAAATCAACAAATTTCATTAATTTTGATAAAGTTATTCTTATTTTTTTTATAATATTCTTAATTATTTATTACCATTTCATTTCAATTTCCTTTCTCTCTAGATTAATATAGTTAAAAATTATTGATAACATAATAATTATCATTACATTGAATTAAAAGATAAATAAATAAAGAACATTTTTTTCTTCTGCTAAAGCCATAGTAAAAAAAGAGGCTAGGAGTATATAATTACGCATCTTCTCATTGTGCTAAATCATTAACATTTATAATAACATTTCATTAACTTGATTAATTTGAAGCACTAACATATACAAGTATATATGAGAGAAAAGAAATGAAAAAGGGAGCAAGAAACAACATCCTCTTTGGCATAATATGTAAACTCTCAGCTCCTTCTTCAATGATGGGTTCCAACCTTGGAAATTTAGAAGAAGAGCTTTTTTTAGGGGTTATGAGGAGAGCAGGTGCAACTTCACCACAATTTTGGATGCCTCTCATTTCCATCTTCCTCATCTTGATAAATTAATCTTGATCACAAATTGTAATTAACTAAAGCCCTTGTATGTTTTCCTTGACCTTTTGTAGTTTTGTTAATCAAAGAAACTAATTAAGTTTCGCAAAAAAGATGATAAAAGTAGTTGGGGTATCTCAAAGAAACAGATAAATGGTTAGACTTAGAGGGAATAGAAATTGGACCTATGTATTTATATAAATTTTGGGAGTGAATATTTGGTTGGCAAAGCCATGAGATTCATTGGTTGAAATTAGGGACAACTCATAAGTGCTTAAACTTGAAAAAGTCTTTGCTTGGTTTAAGATATATATTTCACAGCAAAGCTTTATTTTTATCATTCTAGAAGCAGCGCAAAAATAGCAAAATGATGTGTACAATGGCTTAGAAAGTAAACGTTCTAGATTTGGATATGAATTAATTAATGGTGTGTACAATTTGTTCTAGATGTGCAGTTTTTTTATTTTTATTTTTGGTACAAATCTAGATGTACAATCTATCACTGTATATTATATCGAAATTTTATTTTCACGCGTCACCTTTGTTTTTTCTTTCTAGAGTTTACCACACCACCTTAACGTGTAAGTAATGTTTTTTATTCTAAAGCAGTAAATAGACAAAAACAACGGTGAAATTGTAAATTCTTACAAATACTTCATCAAATTAAATTAGATAAAAGATAAAAACTCATTTGAAATTGTTAAATGTTAGTCGATCCTATCTGTTATTCAAAACATGATGCGACCGTTGATTGTTTACGTGACACTATCACATGATATGTAACGTCCCGTCATAAATGAGTATTTGCTAATTTTTCTTTCAATAATTTTTTTTGGAAAAAAATTATGCATTCTTTTTAACGGCAAGTCAGTAAGTACACCCCTTTTAAGATTTATTTTTATCATTTCACAGTATGTCATTAGTAGATTTTAATCAATGGCTATGATTAAAAGGTTTAATAAGGTCACTAGTTTGCCTGTTTCTCTAGTTTCTTTTCATTTCTATGTTTTTTTTCCCATCTCCTTCGTATCATCAAACCAATATTGTGTTTCCTCTCCACTTGCTTGTCAAGCTTGTCTTATATCCAGTTCCCCTCCATTAGAGTCAATTTATAAATAAAAGAGATCAGTGCAATTGCTAAAAGGAAAAAAAATGTGGAGCAATTTGGAGAGCAATAACAAAACATGGGCGATGGTTACTCTTTTATTTGAGTCCATAATAAACTTGCTTGATGGTGAATGATAGCAGTAAGGCAATTTCTATAATATTCTAGCTATTTAACAAGAGGTGACTGAAATAGAGAAATAATCGGGCACATCACATAAATGAAAAGGAAGAGGTGAGTTAAATTGAGAGACCTAAGAGGATCATCCTATTGCACCTTTGTTTATTTTCAGCACCTCAAGCAAATGTTGCTCCTCAATTGGAAAGACGAAGATACGACACCAAACGCCACTTGGAAATTCCTGGTTGATATCAAGCCTCCTATCCAAACCATACAAGAAACTATTAGGAAATATATCTTACACCTTGAGGACAAGGCTGCTACATATGGGGAAGGGGATGTTCCGACCCATATAGAAGAGCTTGAGCACAATGAAGAGGATTTATGTGAAGAGTCTTAAGTTTTAAGTTTTGTGGTTCGGTCTAACACAACTCTACAAAACCAGTTTATGAGGTAATGACTCTTTAACACGTCTATCACACCCAACGCTATTAGACTTGGTGCATGGATATAAATGACGGCTAATTCGATAGTAGAAACATGATAGTAGGTGGCCCAACAAATTATGGAGAAGGTTATGATACTTAAATACCATATTATTTATGGTTGTACCTAACACGATCTACAAAATTGACTTGTGAGGCAAAAATTATCCTCGTTTATAAATACTTCTTCAAGTCATCTTTCATCCAATACAAGACTCTTAACAAAGAGATTCCTCAAGTAAAGTTTTAAACCCAAATGGAGGAAGGACTATGAGGTCCCTCACAAGCCCAAGTAAATATCATCCTATGTTCTCATTAGCTGGGATAAAGTAGTACATTTAGACGGACTTAAAAGGTCTATCCCCTTGTTATGTAATCTCGTTTGTATGTGTCTTATGACCATTTTATGATTCCTTTATATGTAATGAAGGGTGAATGAAATAAAACAAGGCAGAAAATTCACTAACTTTATTTGTTAAGGAGGACCTCCCCTTGAAGGATAATATTTTTTTATCTTTTTATTTTTTGTGCACGACAGTAGTTACATGTTTATTGAATGAGAAAGGTTGAATCATACTCTTTAGGTTTTTTCTAAATTATCTTTGAAAAATGGTGGGTAATTTACCCACCAACCAATGAAAATGAGCAATTTATTGATGGGGTCAAGATAGTTCATGAATACCACCTAAAAAGGTGAATGTTCATTGGTTGAGGTAAACTACCCACTATTTTTCATGGGTACTCTAGTTGTCACCTACTCTTTAATACACTCTTTTAACAAAATTTATAATGATTATAATTGCTTGATGATCAATATTTTTCTTAATATTTCGAGCTCCAAAATATCATATACTATTAAGGTTGCATACATGTCACATATTAGTATAATTCAATGCATCTCAACAATTACAATCAACATAAATTCCATTTTTAGGTCTTGAATAAAAATACATAAAAAAGAATAAAAGTTGACTCAGTTGAAAATGAATTGAATCACTCACAAAGTCATGGATTCAACTCCTATTACCAAGGTAAAGACCCCTTTGATATATGATTTAACCATGGCTATGAGCTGGATCCTATCTAAGTTCCACTATAGAACCCATAGTAGAATAGTGGTTGGAGTCTTGGAGACTAACTGACGAAATAAAGTAGCTGTTTGGCATGACTTGCTTTATGAAATAAATGCAAAGTTTGGCATTATTCCTTTGAATTCAAAGTCTCGTTTTACAATTTAATCAATAAGGGCACTTGGTTCCATTAATTTTCCCACTCCTGAATGAGATTGCATTGCAACGGTTGCTTCTAAATGGCAAATGCAACCATCTAAGGATTGGATTAAAAAAAGTCTGGATAACAAGTGCCACTATAGACTAGTTAAACAAGCTAAAAGTTGTTTTACATCGAAAACAATAATTTTAAAAATTTTATAAAGTCGAATTCGTTATTTTTCAATATATTAATTTTATAATGTGTAAGAAACATTCTCTGACATTTCCTTTAAGAGAAAGCTCTAGAATACAAAATTCTCATCAACTTGTTTTGTCTTTTTCTCTCTTGCATAATTGTATATATACCCTCTCTAATACGGAATGCATTTACATATAGGTTCCATTCCATGTTTGGATATTAGTTAGCTAGCCAGCACTCTTTCTTTGAAGCTGCATGTGGCAATGTTGGTGATGTTGCCATGTAAACTTTTGTGGCCAACATGTTTATTACATATAAGGAAACATGTTAACCATTTCTTAAGTACCACAAAAGCCAGTCAAAGTTACTAAATTAATACTCAACCGCCTTAAATTATTGTACATTTGTACGTGTCATACCCCATTTTTTGACCGTTTTGTTTTCTTTTTTACTCGGCATCTAAATTCGTTACCGGGTTATTTTCTCAAATTTCTACGTTTTATTTCGCGATATTTCATCAGTTTTTTTTTAACATTCTACATGTATATATCTCAGCATTTTATCTGTACGCTTTGCAAACATTTTATTCGTCTTTTCTCAAACTTTTATCCGCTTAAATCTCATTTTTTATCTATTTGTTTTACAGC
>Ga0099826_10001060_pt1 | contig 15568 bp, 5 predicted proteins | sample Mtrugardesep15_FD_76830 | JGI IMG/M metagenome (GOLD analysis project Ga0099826, IMG submission 76830) | Root nodule microbial communities of legume samples collected from California, USA - M. trunc garden sep15 | ecosystem: Host-associated > Plants > Roots > Nodule | place: USA: California... | reverse complement strand
ACAACCTCGGATAGCGATGAAATAGATGTGCATAACAGTATGACATCCATGTCAGCATCAAGGAATGCTGTAATATCCCTGCAGAGTTTGACATATGCATGCATTATGAAATGGCCAGTGTTTGTTTTATTTATGTTTGATATTCAAGTTTGATTTTGAGTTTGGCCATTACTTTTCTCATCCTATGAGTTTCTCGCATGCCCTATTCGGATTCTAAAATCCGAAATGTTTCAACGTGTTTTTGAAATTTATATGGGGTTTTTATGCTGTTTGGATTCTATAATCTGAGCTGTATAGGGCGCGCGAGAAACTCATAGATAGGAAAAGAAGCAGTTTTGAGTTTTTACCTGAAGAAATGAATGCCCATTTGGTGACAAAGTTGAGAGTAATCTGTTCTGCTAGTTGCAGTTAGAGTATGGCCTTGTTTAATCATTGTATTTGCCAGAAATTGGCCAAAGGTGCCAAACCCAACTATGCCAATTTTCAGACTTTTGGAAGATGATGACATGGTTGGTTGAATTGATAACAAAAATGATGTTCAATATATGAGAGGAATGGATGTGGCTATAAGCCTATTATATGTAAAATAAAATAGTACCACTCATTTTTTAGGGTGGTGACAACAAGGCATATATATACCCTTTGAATTTCTAGTTACATGTTAAGAAAACTGATTGGCACATATAGCGGCTATTACACGCCATCACATTCTTACTTTTGCTTCAAGTTTTGATTCTTATAGCTTTTAGCTTATGTTAAGTAAAGTACTCAAACAAGTTACTCGGTCCTTTGAATAATAATCAATTAATTAGCAATGGAAAGTGCTCTGACAAGCTATTCAGTCCCTTGAATAATCAATTAACAACTGGAAAGAAAGTGTTCCAACAAGCTACAAAGTCCCTTGAATAATCAATTAATAATGGAAATGAAGTGCTCAAAAAAGCTACCTAGTCCCTTGAATAATCAATTAACAATGGAAATTATACTCACTCAATGTGACATTTGTTTGGAGTTATGTGACATTTTTTTGAAGTTATTTTATTCCTTAGTACTAACAATTTTCTAAAATACTTTAGTTAATTTATAATTCTTATTCTCATATAAAAAGACTTTTTTTAAAAAAAATCGTGTAAAAGTAGGGCTTTAAAAAATTACAAGAATAAAAAAGAGAAAAATATCTTAAATGATACCTTAAAAAAGTTCTTATTCTCATAAGGCCACAATTTTCATAGAGCTCTTATGTGCTAAACAAAATGGATTCATATTAGGTAACGACAATGATGGTGATAGGTGAACACTTCAATTTTTTTTTTCAATTCCCATTCAACCTTGAGAAATACTTTTATGGTCTCACAAGCCTAAATAAAAGTTATTGGAGCACACATACATAACAATACATTTTATTTAAATGTCAAAAATATACATTATTAAATTATTTTCTATTGTATATTTTTTTAAATTGTGTGAGTGTGTCCAAATGAATTATATTTAAGATTATGACTGCATAAGTGTTCATCTTCAACATCTTGTTTTCTCCCTATCTTTGTCTCCCTGTAAATCATATCATCAATCTATCACACATCTCTTTATATTTTTCCCTCTTAAGGTGTCAATAGGGTGTATGTATGGGTGTGAACAACATTTTCCAGTAGGTAAAACTCTAATAACTTTTTTTTTCTATGAAAAAGATTTAAACTCAAGATGTTAATTAATGGTTAAAAATGTGAGTTGTAACCTGTTTTTCAAATGAAAAACCATATTTTATATAACTCATATATTGACAATGAAAATTCAATATGAGAGTGAATCAAAAAAGAGCAAAATTTACACTAATAAAAGAGATCTATCTATCTACAAGTTGTCATATTTATCCACAGAAATAGTACAAGAAGCTCTAGGTGGTTCATCCATTGGAACATCATGTACAAGTTGATCCTTTTGATTTGGCAATGTGTTACGACTTTGTTTAGCCAATCTCCCTGCCATTCTCTGTTGTTGGACCACCAACACAGATGCCTTTGTCTCAAAATCTGCTGAAGCCAACATATCACCAATCACACCTAACTCAGGACACTCACTCCATTGATCATGTCCGTGTAACAAAACAGACTGAGGATGTCCCCTCCCAACCATAACTAAATCAAAATAATCTATCATTTTTCTTAAACTAGAAGAAAATTCTATTCCATCTTTCACAACTTCTTCAGTTATCTCAAACCTTGCATTTCCAGCATTGTAATATCTATATTCATCTACTAGATCACTGTCGCGTTTTCTGTCTTTTGAATTTTCTTCTCCGAATATGAGGAATCTAACCACGGATACATTCACACATTCATGTCTAGCCATTCTACTTGCATAGGCTAGTGCCTCGGCATCATCTGCACCTCCAATGAAGAGAACTGCAACATAGTATGTTGCTTTGGATATTAAAAGTGATGGAGAACCACTTAAGATGCCTCGGTCGATGAGGATTCCAACCGAACAAGGAGCTTTTTCGAGGACCTTAATGTTTACTCTTTGGATTGCTCTATTGTTTACCTCAACTGTTCCATCTATTTCCCACCTTTTATGAAATGGCATAATCATAATGTTGGCTCTTCTGTCTAGCGATATTCGACAAACATCTTCATTGATTGTGTCAAAGTCAGAGATTGATGTGAATGATTGAGCATATGCACACCCTTCATTGAGCTGTACATATTGCTTCAATACATTGTCGAGTTTAGTTGAACCACATTTGGTTAACCGAAGCGTCTCGTGTGCTTGGTGAGCGACAAGAAGAGGCCTTGACCTTCCTAGAAGCTCTACAAGGATAAGTGCTATAACTGAAACATTGCTCTCTTTGCTTGCACATGATGCTTCTATGATGTTTAGCATTGTTGGGATGTTTTCATCCTTGTAAATGCATACCATGATTCGGAGCTCGGAATCCCGCTTGGTATGTTGTATTGAACATCTTTTTCCTGAATGATATTGGGCTGAAGGATCAAACAAGAGTTTTATCAGTGGTGCTATGATAGCATTAATCGCTAGAATGGACATCACCATCAAAGTGAACTCTTGTTCTGATAGTATCTGCCATAAAAAGAGATTTTTATGCATCATGTTAGTCACTCAGTTGATTAATCAATCAAGGGTTACATATGTTTTTCACTTTTTAGTTGAACTTGGATTGTGTGCAAACTGAATTTCATGACTGTGCGCAATTAGCCACATCGGTGGCCGTTTGATCAAGATAAAACAATCCATACTCCAATGCAGATTTTATTTTATTTTAAATCTAATATACGACTTTAAAAGCTGGACTGTCTTATCTAGATTGAACGGCCACCGATGTGGTTGACAGTGTGCAATCATTGTGTTTGCACACAATCCAAATCCTTTTTAGTTCTTTATTTAACAAAAATTGTGTGTTTTAGTCATTCGTCTTTCTCCTATGAGGACTAAAAGCATACAACTTTGTATTTTTTAAGAACTAAAACCAAACAAAACTTTCGTAGTTTCAAAATCAAATTTTACCAATTTTATAGGATGAAAATTACATTTAATCCATTAGTAGGTAAATATGTTGTTAATGTCTTATCTATGATGTTTTGATATATTGGATTGAACTTGATATTACTAGAACGAAATATCAATTTACCTTGCCTTCCTTCCATATATTGTACATGGCGAGCTCGGCTATACCTCTTCCGTTGAGAAGGAGCCCAATCACTAAACAATCTTTCATTGGAACATTGTAAAAATAACCTGGCAACATAACACCACCAATCTTCACTATGGAAGCGACAAGAACTACGACAGTCACAATCCAAGTCGACCGAATGTTGACTTTGAATACATCAGTCTGCAATCCACTGACCGCAAGGTAGATTGGATACAGAAAAGCACAAGAAATCGTCTCCAATTTCGATATCAAAGTTGTTCCTAAAGGAGGCCCTTCAGGAACAGCGAGGCCTAAAATTATCGGTCCCATCGCAAAATGCTGTCCAATTAATTCACTAATGAATGCAGTCAAGAGAACACATAGAAGGATACAAACAACGAAAAAATCATCAATAGGCTTTCCATTTAATCGGCGTATGAACCATAGTATAACCGGCCTAATTACACATATGATAATAACCAAGAGTGCAACTATGGATAGAATGACCCAAACTAGTGCCAGCGGACTGCCATTACCACCTTTACTCTGCAAAGCTGCAAACATAAATACTGTCATACTGAAGCTAATAACATCGGCAAACAACGCCGATGATAGCGTTAGACGGCCGACATCGGTGTTTAGGATTTTAAGCTCTGATAGAAGGACTGATATGCTGATGAATACAGTCAAGCTTTGCGAGATAGCTATCATTGGGAGAGCGTCCGAGAGGGTTTTGTCCATGGAAACATATTTTTTCATTGCAAAGGCTAATCCAAGAGGGACTCCTAATGAAAATGAGAATACAGAAATACCAATTGTGATGGCTTGTTTTTCTGTCTTCATCACTTGGGCAGTGTCCATCTTTGCACAACATATGAAGTAGAAGAAATTGAGGCAGAAAGCTGCCATTGTTTGAAGTATTAGAGCACCTTTAATGGGGAAGAAGATATTTGTCAGCATCTCTTTGTGCCCCAAAACTGATGGACCAAATACCACTCCTGCCTGTTACCATCCATTGTTTATTAATAGCTATTTTGTTGCTTGGCAGAAAAGCAATCAATGAGGAATGTTTACTCACTCTTAAACATGATTAATTCATTTCCTAAAAGATCATAACATTTTTTAAAATTCTATCAATGTCATAGGTACCTAGATCACCTTTTTAAAAAAGAATAAATCTTAGTGCATGTTTGGATTCACCGTTAGTTTAGCAAAATCGCAGTGAACCCCCGTGATTTTGTCATTGTGTACAAAATAATGTATTTGTCAGCATTACTCTTTCAATTTTAGGTAAAATTAATTTAACAAACTTCTTTACCTAGTTGTAATGACAAAATCATATGTTTGCTTTATATTGTTCCAAAATTTTCTCTAATAGTTTGTTTGTTATTAGTATATTCTATTCAAAATCATCACATTGCCAATACCATAGAACATTATAATAAATAAGTTGTAACATTCTATGTCTGACACCGACACATGTGGCTACATTCAAATACTTTATTTTCTTAAATTATTATCAATGTTGTGTCTGGTGTCCGTATATATGTTATTGCTTCATAGGTAATAGTTAATATTATAATGATCATTGAACTTTGTAAAATATGTATAGGTTAGAAAAAAGCTTACAAGAATCTGAGATACAAGGGAGGTTTGTCCTAGTGGCCTGAGACAAGCTTCCAAGAATTGTGTGACTATAGTAATGATAGAAATCTGCATAAAGAGAAGAGAAGTGGGGGAAGTAAGTGGATTGCCTAACTGCCACACACTCTTGTGAGTAATACCATAAGGATTTTGGCATATTACTGTAGCATTTACAACTCCAGCCTGCATTTTTTTTATTATATGAAAATATGTATATGTGAAGGTTGTAAAAATGAAACTTATTTCTTCTCTTTATTGTTCATAGTATTTTTCCCTTAGGAGAAGAGAATGAAGAAAGAGGAAGAATAACAATGCTCTAAACTACAACTACAAATCTAGATTAAGGAATAAGAGGCTAACCTTATGTTTTGGATATAGCATATTTGATGGTTCACCTTCAAGTAAGGTAATTGTTAATTGTTGTTATAGAAGCCTCACACTCTATTTTTGTGTAAGTTTGATTCAGAGGATGGAAATAATCCTTTTAGCAAATCCACTAAATTGTGTAAATTGAATTACTATAATATTGCCTTCATACTTATCATGGTTAATGTTTGCTTATATAAATGAGGTGCTTGCAGCATGATCAATTAATCAATTGCTTGGATACTTGTTTACTAAGTAATATGCGTCAATTATATTTATTCAATTCAGATGAGTTTTTAGTCGTTAGATTACTTAACTAAAAGAATAATATTATAAAATAACATTGTTTATTATTAATAAAAAAACCAATTTATAGTATTAATTTTTCCCACTAAACAAACAACATTAATAAATTATATAAATTTCAATCAGGTGATTATATGTTAATAACTTAAAAAAATAAAAAATAAAAAATCGATGACTTCAAAAATATTACATAATAATTATTGTATTAGCTATTTAATCTAAATATTAAATAAATATAATTAGAAACTAATCCAAAAAAAAAATATTGGATTGACTATATGTGTAAAAATAATTATATTGTCATTATATACAAATTCAAAATATATCTATTCATTTATATAAAGAAGATATTTATATAAAAGTCATGATTTATCTATATGAAATTCAAGAATTGCATAACAGAGATAGATAGAGCTAATCAAATTATTCATAGATTATTATTGAATCTTACCATGAACATATATATCGTATAAAGTACAATATGTTTTTGAGAAAATTAAGCACTAAAATTATATTTACTACTAGAGAAGCTAAACTAAAACTTCAATTATGGGTTTAAGCAGCATCTTCAAAGGGAGTTGCATTCTTTCCAATTTTGTGAAGGACTCTAATAACTTGTTCTGTTGTTACGTTACCCGTAACAATGACCTTGTTCAACTTTGTGTCCACGTTATACGTTTCAATATCTGCAACAAAACTTATAAATTATATAAAAAACAACTAACTAGTCTAATTTAACTAAGGTAATTAATTCTTGTTACATCTAATATACACATGATTTCATTTCAATCAAAGTTTAATTTTAAATAATAAAGTAGCTATGTTAGATTTTTAGGTGTATTGGAAAAGAAGAACCTTGAATTTTTTTGATGGCCTTGAGGATTTTCTTGATACAGTCGTCACAGTGCAAACCGACTTTGACTTCCACCACCTGTTGATGACACATAAGAAGAACAAAACATCTCATATAGGATTATGACTTAGCTGAAAACAAAAGAAAGATGTTCAATGGTTAGCACTTACATTAGCCATTCTGATTGTAAAATTTCTAATTCTCTATGATGATTTTTAAGCCTTCAACAGAGATGAGAGATGAGAAGAAGAGAAACAAAAAGATAAAACTATATATTATACATTAATAAAGATTTCAATGATTTTTGGAACCGCGTCAAAATATATGTAGCAAAAGCTAATAGTAACTTTTATAATATGATAGATTACAATAATGATATAATATGTAAAATTTATTTAATTCATAATATCTATATTGTTAAGTTGTACACATTTATCCGAGTTTAAATTTTAAACTTTTTATTATATATAAGTTTTAAATAGTATTTGTCATTTCGTTTGGGGACGATAAAAAAAATTAATTCAATAATGTATTGAACATAAAGGATAAGGTGAAGAAGACAGAAATTGGATTCTTAACGTGAATTAAGGAAGCTTTTACTTTCCGTAAGGAAGAAAAATTAAAAGTATTGGAAGTTCGGTTAAGCGTGTGTTGTGTCTGGCCTCCACTTACAACTCTGAGGTTGCCTGCACTAAGGTTTTGCCTTTAAATAGGTGTAACAAAGATAATGAAATTTTTAATGATTCACCAAAAAAAAATAACAAAACTTTTAATAAAGTAATCCTCATCTTGTAAATTTTGTTGCCATATATTTATGAAATTAACTTTCATGTATTGATGATATAAATTTCATTTACACATTCAATTTTTTTTTAAAAGGGATCAATAGCGTTCTTCACTTCATTCCTTAAGACACAAACTCACAACCTTTTAGATGTAGGTGAAACCTCTTACCAATTAAGTTGCACTTCGATGTCTTTTACATATCCAATCAAATTACACTATAAAACAATCTTTTTAAAGTGAGGCATTTGTAAACCTATTAACAGAAAATCGAGTCTTTCTAGGCCTAATTAGCACCGGTTTTTTTTTAAGATTCGTGTTTTTTACTTATACGATCCTAAGTCCTAAAAGGATCAGGCTTATAAGAGTGCCAAACATGTGTTCTTTTCGTGCAGTTTGTTGATAAACAAAGTTTATATAACATTTGAAATAAAAATTATCTATATTGCAACACTGATACTCACATATATATATATATATATATATATATAGAATTACAACAGATATGTTTATTTTAAAAAGTTGAAAAAAAGACATGGCTGTCTTGTATAAACGGACATGCATGCTAATACTTGCAGCACAATGCAGCATACTCAAACAAAGATTTCAAACACTTCCTCTTCATCAACAAGGCAGTGATGTGTAATGAATGCAGTACCGCCCAATGAAATGAGTTAAGGATACTCTTCTGTAAAAGAAAAAAGAAACACGTCAAAAATTACGTTCACTTTTGCAGACAAAGGCACATTGATGTATAGATACTTACGATTTGAGACGAATAAACAGACAGCAGTGTGAGAGATGCACTCTACATTTTAGAAATATAAAATCAGGCCTCTATACTACAACCTTAAAGATTACATGGTTATTGAGTTCAACAAGTCACTACAAAATGAAGAATCATAAGTCAAGCCAAAGGATTTACTTACAGACCGACCTGTTTTATGACAGATAAAAGCAAAGATTTAAATGAGGCATTGAGGCTTATTTTCTTGTATTTTTAACAAGTGACTCATACCCAGATTTTTTTTTATCATTAATGACTGAACACACACATCCTGAGACCAACCACGTCATGTACGCCATTTAGTTATATTAATGAACTCACATCCTGAGCACCAACCACATTATGTACCCATTTAGTTATACTAAATTTTTTTTTTTATTTGGAGCACTAATTCCTTATAGAAAAATGGTCTTCTTTAGGCCTAAATCGAGGGCTCGGGGCGCCTTATGCTTGGGTCGGGCCCTGCTGTCCAAAGCTAAGTAATAGCAAGCAAATAGTCGAATTAGAAGTAAAGCTCATCACAACCTAGATTTCACTAGATTCTCATTAACAGATTCTGATCCCTTAGATCACCATAGAAGCAAGCAAGCTTGTTATTTTTGCAACCTAACCTTAAAAGTATTTAAGCATTTGTTCTCACAAGCATAGTTAACAGTTCACTATGGTTTGGTGGCACCTAATGTATGTAGTGCAGCATTGTTCATATCATGTCCATTACACTGCAATTTGCAGCCAAAATCATGAACTTGCTCGCCAGAACTGGATTTCCAAACATGTATGTTTGAAGCAAGCCTCTGTTCATCTTGTCCACCATCATGGATATTAATCAATTCATAGTTTGATGGTATTTCTGGCCATTCTTTTACCGGCAATCCCTGTTACATTCTCAGCCATGCACCTTCATCCCAGTTTGCTGCTAACTCCCTGTTTAGACACCCTCTATTTCTGTTTGCTGCTATAGCTACCAACACCGTTGTTATGTTTTACTTAGACAACGACATATTAACAAGGAATATGTCTTCACTCCAACATCATTTTGTTCAATCGAAGCTTCCTCGATCAACATCTTTCACGTCCCATAAGGCAAATACGCCCAAATATCATTATGTTTGTGCTCACTAGTGCAACAATAGTACAGTATGATAAGTCTTATTAAACATTATCAGGGTCACCAAAGACACTTTGTGATCATATTAATTGACTTAGACATAAAACACTCCAAATAAATTCCAACGCCCAGTTGCATGACCTTCCTTAAGGACTTACAATAGTGAGCATGTAGATTGATTGAAGCTTATGATCATACTGAATACATTGAAATATTAATCATACTCCTGGTTATTATCAGGCAACTTTTCATACCAATTGCAGTAACAACCAAATACACTATATGATTATAATCATGCCAGTGCATTAATTGATTCAATGCAACCAAAATAGGTGCAGTGCCCAGCTGACTGACACTTGATATTGATGCTACTGTAGCTTATCATCCTCAAACTGAATACACCCAGATACCGATCATACTACTATTTAGTATCAGGCATCTATTACAGCTACATCTAAATACACTATAGGCTACTGAGAATCAGAGTACTGAAATTGCATTTGTAGATATGTTCTTCCAAAGAATTGAGGTTTATAGATGAAATCATTGGTACATAAGTTAATGACATAGTCCTAGATATAGGGTAATCAATATTTAGAGCATATAATAAAATACACATCAATTTGAAGCTTTAAGAAAAAGGAAACAAACCAAGACTCGTCTAGGCATGAGCATGATAAATATATAACAAGGCATACAGTTGACATTTTCGATTATTATATTATACCACCTTTGTGTAAATGAATAGCTACATTTAAAGAATGGACACCAATTAAGTGGAACAATTGCCTGGTTAACAAGATTCAACTTATGTTTTATATGCCAAAATAAGCACAAGCAAGAGTGCAACAAGTTATCATATTCTTTATCATGTAGAATTGAAATTCAAGCTTTTAATAGTTTAAAAGATAAGAAAGCATTAATTAAGTCTAACCATTACCTTCATACATGCAAACTAAGGAATAGATTTGTCCTCCAGTTCACTTGAATCTGAATCACTTGCTCTATAACCTGTATGTAAACAAAAGTAAGAAACAATCAGGACAAGTAAAACCACATTTCAATGACTGCACATAAAATAGAGCAGCTTACCTGGAGGTTTTTCACTTAGTTGCCGAACTGAATTTCGACTTCTTGATGCTCTACTGATCCAAACATGTCCCTATAAACAAAGTTTGTAACACAGTATGGTCAAGATTCAGGAACCAAGAAGTTCATGAGAAAGGAATAGCATATAAATGAAACAAATTCATATAATAGCTGCAGCCTGCAAGTGCAGCTGTGGGTCTTGATTGCCAACTGAACAAGATTCAGAACCCTAAAAGCAATTGATGGTAAAATATTATACGGACCATAGTTTGGATTACAACAAAAAAAACTATAAGAAGCAGTAGTATCCATTCATAAAACATATTTGAAAGTAAATAACAACAATTAACAAATTTGTTAGAACAACAACCAGTAAGAGAAGATTAAAGAAAAAGCAAATCACAAACAATGGAACACGATTGTTTGTTTACGCAGTTCGGCCAATTGTGTCTACCTTTACGACTATAGAGCAACTATAGTTCCATATATTAGTACTTGAGTGAATTAAGGTTTACAGTGTTGCAAGGCATATATATCATACGATGGTCCAGATTACAACAATGCCCCTGACTCGTATTGCGCTCAACTTCCCCGCCCCTTGCCCCTCTTTTGTATCTGTATATGAGCCATACTCAACAATTGTAATAAAAGGGATTATAAATGAAAGATGCAGAAGAAAATTTTCCAACCTCCCAGCACTGTATCTAACCTCAGCTTCATTTCAGAAGGAGTGAAGAATAACACAATATTGGAATCAAATTGTTGATAATAGAAGTACTTTTGTTATGTCATGTTTGGATTAACAACTTTAATTAAGGCTTAAAGCAGAAACATTTATCATAAAAGTGCTTATGTACAAGCTATTTTTGTGTACAACAACAACAAGCAAGTCTTATCTCACTAAGTTGGGTCGGCTATATAGATCAAACAACGCCATAAAGTCAAATTTTGCTAAAAGCTATTTCCATTAGCTATCCTAGTCCTAGTGAGCCTACTAAAATAAACTGAAAACGTCTTGTAGACATATTATAAGCAATTGTTTTCCTAAGTTCTCCCAAACAATCCCAAATGTCTAGCTTAAATAAGTCAATCCTAACAAGTAATAAACTTTATATCATTTCACATTACTGTGTATAAGTGTAATCGAAAATATTATTGAAAAAAAAAAACCTTTTGAGGATTTCTAGGAACACCATATCCAGAGCAATACATTTGACCAACAAGAACTTGACTGGAAAGATCCCCACGTTTAGCCTCCTTAAGCGTATCATGAAACCACCGATGAGTGCAATCGGCAACAACTCTGGAAAGAGCTATTCGAGTTTCCACAGGCTCCACCTTCTTCGGCGTTGATTCCACCTTAACAACAGTGCGGTCTTGTTGTTTCTTGGTGGTTCCTGCAGCGATGAACTGGTTCAGTGATACGGGTTGGGTTTGTTTTGGTCTATGGATTTTTGTTGCAGATTTTGCAATTCGTGATAATTCTTGTCGCACAGAGTCAAATGATTTTGCCATGAAAATAAACAAGATGAAACAAACTGGTTTGTTGTTATCTAAAACAGATATTATTAAACATGTAGGATGCAACTAGAAATTCTTACAATTCGAAGTGCATTTTCGCAAATGAAAAAACAGAACAGAATGAAAAACAAAAAAACCTCGACTGTTACTGTATCTGTAACTTCGTGTTGGAGATTGTTTTTTGTTTGACAAGGTAAGATAAACATATTGGGCTCGGACAACTTGAAAATAACAGCATATTTTTGGGTAACCAAAAAATTACGAGAATTTCTTATCGCCCCTCCAATGTTTCTAGCGTCGATGGACGGGACTCGGGAGGACCTTGCTAGGGGTGGACGTGGTTTGGTTCAGGAGGAAAATCGAACGAAACTGAACCAGATTGTTTTCAAAACTCATAATAACTTAATCGAACTGTTTGCGTTCTAAGTCGGACTAAATTATTATAATGGTTCGGATTTATGGTTTTGAATCACACCATAATTAGTTTTTAAATAATCAAAATTAATATTTTGGATTGGATCTTTTTTTTTGCCGGATTGTTACTATTACTATCGTTGAAAAATGTTTATAAAAAATTGAACTAAATCAAATATTAGAACTTTTTAAAAACCAGAACTCATCTAAACCAAACAGCAACAATAAATCATGAATCGAATGAAACGAACAGGTCTGTTTTAGTTCTCTTCCATGATTGTTAGTCACAATTCTTTTCTTTTTTTCGTCGATTTAGTTTTTTTTTTTACCAAAATGCTATGTGTTTTATCATAAACACAAGGCACATGAGGTAGTGGAGGAAGCTTCTCCTATAAACTTTTGAGCGCCTAGGTCAAAACACAAGGTATTTTCGTAGATCTAAACGTTATAAAATACATTTGTTTAACTCTTTTGAAGGTTATTCTTGAGAGACCAAAATAGTGAATTTTCATGAAATTTAAAGGCTATGGGTTAAGTGTTTTGGGGGTGAGATTCTTGGGTTGAGAAACATATTAAAAAAAACATTGGTAGTGAGATCTCATTAGATGAAGGATCCAAACTTTCTCTCATGATTTCTCTTGAAGGTCTTCTTTTAGGTTGAGAGATTGGAAAATGGTAGAAATTATGGTTTGCTCTTGAAGCTAATGTCTTATAAATATTTGTATCTTTTATAAATACTTGTTCTTAGTGGATTGAAAATTTTCTCTCTCCCCCGTACATAGGTTAATTTAGGTGGAACTAGGCAAACAATTTTATTGTGTTTGTTCCTTTATTTTTTTATCTTTGTTATTTCTAAGGGTGTACAAAGAACATGTTATATCAGGTTGTATCCCGAACTCGGTCCTCACATTAGATTAGACCAATTTTTAGACTCAAACTCGTCCATGAACCCGATCAAACCCAATGAGGTGCCAGCCCAACAGGGACGGGACAATATGAATACAAGATCGGGTTTATCCCAAAACAATTCGCCAATACATTGTGTTAGAAATTAATTAACAATTTGTATTATATATGACAAAAATAAACATGCATAAATTAAATAGTACAATCCTCACTCAAAAACAACGGTGTGAAACTGAGTCAAAGGAGGCGAGCAGCGGCGTATGAAGTGAACCTTAGGTTGAGGTTCGAAATAGAAAATAAGTATTATGGAATTGAAAGAGTCGTGTGTGAGAGAGACCGAAATCTAAGAGAATATGTAAATAATATTTAAAAATCATTTGTCCTCAAATTCAATTGGAACGAGATGAATAAGTTGAAGGGGTAACTCGAACCCGATCACTGTTTCATCGTTGTCCATGTCTTCTCCCATAGTTTTTGTTTTTCTTTTGACCGGATCATGTACGACTCATTGTGTTTGGGTTGGGACGGGTTGTAAGACAGGGTCGAATTTTGTACATCTCTACTTCTTTAGTTTGATTGTGTATTTACAATAGAGATAGGTTGCTTGATTTATTCCTAGTTGAATATTGTTTGGATTAATGATTTTGCTTAGAGATAGGTTGACCCACATCTTTGTCTTGCTGGTTTTCAAAAGGTTCAAATTCACAACAAAAATAAATTATTGAATAACTTCCATATGACACCGAGGAAAATAATATCACTTTTTTTATTATGATGATATTGGTATGAAGTTTCAATCGCTTTTTAGTAGTGACTAATCTCCGTTAAAAAACTTATGAGACGCACGATGTGGATTTTCCCCTTCTAACCATAATTTTTCTATACATATAAGCCGGAAATCAAACCTCTAACCACATGTTTAAATACCTCAAATCTCTTACCACTTGTTTTTGGTAATCCATTGTTGGTCACTTATTCTTATTTTTCATTTTGGAATATAACAACACTTATTTTGATTAGAGACAATATATTTGTAATAATACACACGTTTTAAATATAAATGTAGGATTTCATTTTTATAGATAAAAAGGTCGGCATAGTTCACCATATAAATATAGGACTTCACAAATCCCATCGATAAATCGATTCCTCAAGAAGTATTTATCACATGCATCTTGTCCTTGTCCATGTAGAAATGTCCACTTTATGGCATAAATATCTTTATGTCACTATGTCATTCTTGAGACCCCCGCTCACTAATAAGGAATATTCTCACATTTTACAACTGTTATACTTATGTGTTTGAATGAACGTTGAATAAACAGGTTTGGATATAATTAACTAATTTTGATTGATTTTGAAATAAACCAATTTATATTTGAATATATTTCTTCTACACAAAACAAGCTTTCAATTTCTCAACAAAACACAAAAACTAAACGTTATCACTTTTAGTGAAAACATAGTTTGGATGCAAAAACTTATATTTTTGCTTTTCTAAATTCGGATTTGGTAAGAATTCGCAAAATCAATTATGATATTATGTATCCTTACTAACATATAGGCTTAATTACACTTTTAGCCTCTAAGTTTTCTAAAATTGTGATTTTGGTCCCTAAAAAAAACAACTCTTTTCATGCCCCTAAGTTTACTTTCTGTTGTAATTTTGGCCCCCTAGCCCAATTTTGACCCAATCAACGCTGACGTGAACGTATTTTTGTATTTTCAAATATATTTTTTTGATTTTGTAATTAAAAAAATAAAAAATAAATAATTTTTTTGTTATTTTTCATTTTGGTAATAAAAAAAAAGTTTGTAATTTTTTTTATTTGTAATAAAGAAACAAAAAAAAATTGCAATTAAAAAGTATTTTTTTAAATGAAAAAATAAGAAATAAAATAAAAAAAATTACACACGTGTACGTTGACTTGGTCAAAATTGGCGTGACGGCCAAAATTGCAACAGAAAGTAAACTTAAGGGGCCTGAAAAGAGTTGTTTTTTTAGAGGGTCAAAATCACAACTTTAAAAAACTTAGAGGGACAAATGTGTAATTAAAACATATATATATATATATATATATATATATATATATATATATATATATATACTTTCTGTATGAATATTCTCAAACACTCTCTTTT
>Ga0099826_10001058_pt1 | contig 15574 bp, 10 predicted proteins | sample Mtrugardesep15_FD_76830 | JGI IMG/M metagenome (GOLD analysis project Ga0099826, IMG submission 76830) | Root nodule microbial communities of legume samples collected from California, USA - M. trunc garden sep15 | ecosystem: Host-associated > Plants > Roots > Nodule | place: USA: California... | reverse complement strand
TTGGGAAAGCATGGGGGATAAGAAATTTTATCCTTCTGTCTCGACATATTCCGTCATGATTCATGGTCTTTGCAAGAAGAAGGGGAAGCTAGAGGAGGCATGTAAGTACTTTGAGAGGATGATTGATGAAGGAATACCACCTTATGACACTACGATCGAAATGCTAAGGAATCGGCTCTTGGGCTTAGGGCTTTTGGATAACATTGAAATACTTGCTGCTAAGATGAGGCAGAGTACATCATGTTCAATCCAAGAATTGGCAAATATTATGATCGGCGCTAGATCTGCTCGAAAGATTTCAAGACTTGACGAGTCGGACATAGAAAGTGATTGAATAAGTGGTTATTTGTTTCTCAAAATTGGTAGGTTGGAAGCATTTTTATTTATGAAAATTGCTTTATGCTAGTTTATGTGGAGTTGCGTCTCTTCTTACATCAGAGTTTGCAATGAAGATTACCGTTCTTAGTGCAATGATTAACTGATGTGATTATAGGTGCTGAACAAATGTAAGTTTCAAGTATCTTAGGACAACTAGTAATAGACTAATGATAAACAGAAATAATGTATTTGTTGTTGTGGCATTGCTTTTCTCATATCCTCTTTTTAAGGCTATGTTTGATTGATGCAATGGAAGAAGTTATATGGGATGATATTCTGTTTCATTATACAGGTTATTTATAATAATAATAAGGGTTATGCTAACAAGTGCCCTAACAAGTGCCCTAACAAATATTGGATTCAACAATATTTTAACTTTTAAAAAGTCAAATTCGTCACTTTTCACCATTTTCCAATGCAATATTTCTGTTTTGGTCCTCTTAACTAATACCCTAAGAGCACTCTTTAGCATATCCCTAATAATAATGATAATAAGATGGAATGATATAGAATATGGTAAAATGCATTCTAATTCATTCCATCTAATATCTTGCATTTTCCCCCTTCAAGTAAGGAACTTGGGATGATTTTTTTTCTTTTTGTTTTCCATTCTCATAAGAACATCCAAACAATATAATTATAATTTTGTTTCATTCCATTTGATAGGATTACATTTCATTCTAGTCAAAATTGCCGCATAATCTTCTTTAAAAAAAAAAATGTTCCTGCATAATGCATTAGCCTTTATATTCCCGATTAATAAATTTACATTTTCTATTATAGAAGTTACTTAAGCCTGCTCCCTAGGAGACAACTATATTTTCATTTCAGACTTGTGTTAACTTTATATTATAGCCAACACATTTTATTTATCACTATCAGCACTTGTTTAGATTTCCTAAATGGATTATAATTCATATATACTATTCAGTTTATTTCCATCGTGTCTCCTCATGCTATCAGTGTATGGCTCCAGTGAATTATTAGATTTTTGGTGTGCTTTTGTGTTATTCATTTGCACCAGTATCACAACCCTTACATTGACACGTTCCTTGAGAGCTTCTCTCCCACGGCTTCTCCAATTTGGGCTGAATTGTACCGACTAATCACAGAGACGCTTGCAAGACGAGACCGATGCTTCAGAACAGAACTGTCAACCGTTGCTCTTCTGGTTCCGGATGATTTTCTTACTTTCACGGAACAAATAGAATCGATGTCCATCATTGAGATGAATTCAATAGCCGACGCGGAACATATTGACCTCTGTCAACCGATTGCTACAGAGAATCACCAAGCCGATTAGAAGTATTGAAGCCGATTAGTGATTTCAACAGGGTTGCCTAAACAGCAAGACAAAGCTCTCGTCGTTCTTAATACCTTACCATCGCAAGAGGTACAGCTTGCAGACAGTGCTTTCACGAAGAGGGTGGGGCCTTCGATATAGAATACAACCAGCCTGCTTTTTCACCAGGTTGCTGTGCTTCAATGGACAGTCCCACCGGATTGGTGGTCAATTTCAGATTGGCAATATACAACATTCCCCGTTGATTGACTTGAGGTGAACGGGCTCGCGGAGCAGTTACCTTTCTCGTGTTCAACGTAACATCCCAACAAAGTCATCACCGCCAAAACCAACCGATTGGAACCATGACGAAGGGGCACTCCCTCCAACACCACCAGAGCCACCCAATATGTGTTGTTGCAGAGTTGCCGCCGTGAGGGTTTATCCCCCACCTGTTTATAATCCTTTGCATATTCATAGTTATGGGAACTCTAGAGCAAGTTCATACATATGATTGTAAGACAAGAGTTTTCCAGTTTAATTCAGCCTCGGAGACGTCGACAATGAAACAATATGGCCCCTGTTCTCCTAAATTTGCTTTTATTGTCACCGGGATTGATTATTATACACACAACTTTTCATGCATTTGTATACCAAGGAATTGCAGTGGTTGTTACTGAGCATAATGTTGGAAATACTAGTAGTAGACTGGATCCTTCTTCAGTCCTTGCTGTTTTCAAGGCTTTGTGTAAGGGATTTAGAAGATTCGTTGTTGTTATAGTTATTGTCCAAGTAGTTAATAACAGGGTGAACATAACATGTGTTTTTATCACTCTTAATACACGTCCTTATTGAATTTTTTGGGTGAAAGCTAGTGAACTTGATCTTGGTACCTTACACCATGCAATGCCTTGGTCTCTGACTGTAGTTGCAGGCTAATTAGTTCATACAATCGACCCTTTTTTATTTAACCTAGCCACACGTGTCCTAAAAGATCAGCAATGCCCTTAGCACACTATCTTTTGAGATAGCAAGAGAAAGTATACTTCCATGGTCTTTTTCCTTATTTTTCTGTTGATTTTTTATGGCACAGGACTGAATGCTGAACATTTTTTTTTTTCATTCCCATAAATCATAACCACACTTCTCGCTTTTTATTCAGGATTATTGTTCTGATAGTTAAAAGTAGTTGGATATTAGATCTGGCCATTTGGGACAAGAAGAAACAGCCAATATATATGCATATTGACATTGACTTCATGATTTGTGTGATTTGTGATTCCAATATTGTCTTCCAAGAATGATAGACTTATCTTTCCCCAAGTGTGAATGAATTTAGTCTACACCATTTATTTCTTATTGAGAGGTGGTTGAGTTTGAATAGCGAAGCCAAGACCACAATTCAATGTGCAGGGTATTAAAAATCAATTTACATAGAGGATGCATTTTTCTCTAACCATGAACATGTGTGATATGTTTCTCCACATGGAATTTTAACTTCAAGATATTTTGGTCAAGAATCCCTAGTTGCAAAGTTTGAAGGAGGATTTCATTTAGATATGCAGCTTTCTTTGCCTTGGACCTGAAAAACTGTATACTCCTTTTAGTCTTAGATATGCTAATTATCAATGTGATTGTTATGCTATGCATGACATTTTTTTTCCTTAGCAATCCTTTCAGCTTTGTTGAAGTAGCTTAATGTTTGCGACAATCGATCCAGACGTACACATATATCCAATATTGGAAAAAATAATTAGAGATTAAATTTTATGCATACTACTGCAATACTTTTTCCACTATTGACCAATCACAAGTCATTGTTTGTATGTCTTTTAAGTAAGATTTGATTAAACCCACTTGGGTTGGTTTGGTGGTATTTGCTTCAGATCTGAGAATGTGTTCATCTTCAAGATATCATGTTCAATTCTTCCTGATGTAAAAAGTTTCACTGTGTGAGGTTAGGTTATTTAAAATTTGATCAACTATTTAAATGAATTTCATTTAACTTGAAGATTAGTCTATACAATATTGAGGAGACATTCGCTTTAATAAAATTTGATAAATTCACACACAGCCAAACATGTACATCTTAGTCAATTATAGAGTGTCATAATAAATGTTTAGTCGATAACTTGCATTTGCATGTTAAAATTTTGAAGAGTATGCCTAATCTTTGGAAATTAGGCCCATCGTTCGTGGGTCAGCACTGATGCAATCTTCATTCAAAATATCAAATTTGCCCTTGTTGACTTCATTTGCCACTCTTGTTTGCCTCGTTGTGTGACGGAAACTCTTAAGGGGTATTGTGGAAATGACAAACAAAAAAGTAACAGCTATATTGGGGAACCTCAACGACCCTCTTGTATTTTCATGATTTTTGGTCAAAGAATAATTTAAAACCACAAAAGAGTGAAAGACCAAACACAAACAAGAGAGAACACTGAACACCAAGAACAATAAGAGAAGAGACAAAAGGTAAACTTGCTCGCTAAGAATCCATTTCTTCCTCTTTATTTTTCCTTTGAATTTTCTTTGTAATAGTCTTGTTTTTTATTTTTTGGTATGATAGTTTGATATGTATCATTAGAATCAACATGTTAATTTGATCCTTGCAAGATGTTGAATCATATGCAGAGAAATGGTGTATCAATCTTTTGGAAGGTACCAAAAACCAAAAGGGTCTAACATAAAACAGGTAATGAAGTTGATAATAGTTTTGGCTATTTGTGTCTGGTTGCTATGTCAGATCAAGCACACAGAAACAAAAAACTATGGCAGTCAAACCAAGCTTGTTGTAGGAAGTGGAGCTAATTTTTTTGGACGAAAAGGGATAATGTCGCGATCAGATGAAAGAGCTTTTCCTGACTCAGGAAAGGTAGATTCTGTTGGAGAAGTAACAAATGAGTTTAAGAGTGATGATAGAGAAAAAGGAGTACAAGTCAAGGAGCTGCAAAATGGTATGCATGTTAGAATGAATGCTAAATTAAAATTCTCATTGAAGGAGAAGGACGAGGAGATTGAAGAAACCGGAATTAAAGAGAAGGGAAACAACAAGATGCAGAAAAATGTGGTGGAGAGTGGCGCAAATGACGACGAGGAAACAAATGCAATCCAAAGCTTTCATGATGAAAATGGTGTTCCACCTGACTTTACTGAAGAAAACATTTCAACTTTTAGCAAAGTAAATTGGCTTAAAAAGATCAATATTTATGAAAGCACATATAAAATGATCAATGTTTATAAAGTCACATATGGAGAAGATAATGAAGTTGATATGAATTTGGACGAATTGATGAATTCTGCAACAGCCGATGAAGAAATTAATACAGGAAGTACTACTCATGTTTATAATTCAGGTTTGCAATCAAGGAATAAGTGGAGATAATTTGGTTTTATGATATCTCATCATTCTAAAACAAAAGTAATTCTTAGGACCTAGAATTAGAGAATGTCTTTTTTTCTATAATGTATGAACATGTATGATGTAATTATCCACAAGAAATTTTAAGGTACATATCTTTTTCTCAAAAGATCACTAGCTGCACAATTTGCCTAAAAAATTGTATAGTCTAATAAAGTAATAATATCAATGAAATTGTTATGTTGAACATATTTCTTTTCCAATACTTTTCAGTTTTTTTTATTGATCAATATCAATGTACTAGTAATTGTTATGTTTGCCATTTTTCCTTTCCAATACTTTTCAGCTTTGATTTTTTTTTTTACTCATATAAATGTAATTGTTATGTTGACATTTTTCCTTTCCAATATTTTTCAGCATTGTTGCTAATACATGTGTTACCATAAGCAACACATGACATATTATTTTAGTCAATTATAGAGGCATTTGAGTCGATGACTTGCATTTGCATGTTGATATTTTTAAGATTATACCTAATCTTTGGAAACTTCCCTCCAGCGTCGTGGGTCAGCAGTGATGCAATGATCATTTGAAATATCCAATTTACCCTTATTGACTTCATTTGCATAAAGACCCTTAAAGGGTATTGTGGAGATGAAAAACAAAAAAGTAACCGCTATTTTTGGGAACTTCAACGACCTCTTGTACTTTTACAAATACTTTATTTTTTTTCATGATTTTGGTCAAAAAGAATAATTAAAACCACAAAAGAGTGAAAAACCAAACACAAACAAGAGAGAATACTGAACACTCAAGAATAAGAAAGAAACCACTTTCTCCATTGAGAAAACAAAACAAAACAAAACAAAAGGTAAACTTGCTCGTTAAGAATCCAGTTCTTGCTCCTTATTTTTCCGTTGAATATTCTATGTAACAAGATTGTATGTTAATTTATATGCTCAAAGAAAAGATTGTGTGTTAATTTTCTTTTCCAATTTCCCTTCAATCATCATGGCTACAATCGTTTCTTGAAATTTTGTATTTTTGTTATGACTCATGATAGATAGTTAAAAGTTGTCGGAAATCATACTTGGAAATCAATTTGCCAACATATTTGCCTATTGATTTGATTATTAGTTTTCTGTCAAAAAAATTCTAGGAATTTTTTTTTCTTTCTGCCATGAAAGAAAAATCTTTGTTTCCCTACGATTGGTTTGTTTGACTTTTTTGTTTTAATCTAATTATTAACTCATTAGTGTATATAGTTAGTTGGATTAGTTTAACCTCTCTTGTTGCAAATGCAAAATTTACTACTTGGTAGAATCAACATGTTAAATTACTAACTTGACTTCATAATCCTCTGAATGTTTATCTGATCCATGCATGATGTTGAATTAATGCAGAAGAATGGAGCATCAATCTATTGGAAGGTACCAAAAACCAAAAGGGTCTAACGTAAAACAGGTATTGAAGATGATGCTACTTTTGGCTGTTTGTGCCTGGTTGTTATATCAAATCAAGAAGACAGAAACAAAGAAATATGGCATTCAAATCAAGCTTGTTGTAGGATGTGGAGATAAATTGTTTGGACGGAAAGGGATGATATCGCGTCCTGATGAAATAGCTTTTCCTGACTCCGGAAAGGTAGATTCTGTAGCAGAACTCAGAGTTGAAGAGAAGGGAAACAAGATGCAGAAAAATGTGGAGAGTGCCGCACATACTGGTTTAATGGATGGGGTCCAAAGCTTTCATGATGAAAATGGTGTCCCCCCTGACGGTGGTGAAGAAAACATGTCAACTTTTAGCATAGTAAATTGGCTTAAAAAGATCAATATTTATGAAGTCGCGTATGGAGAAGATAATGATGTTGAGATGAATTTGGAAGGATCGATGAATGCTACAACAGCAGACGAAGAAATTAATACAGGAACTACTGCTCATGTTGATACTTCAGGTTTGCAATCAATAAATAGGTGGAGATAATGTGGTTTTAAGATATTATAAATTAGTTTATCAGCATTGTAAACAAAAGGTTGTAGCCATGATGATTGATGGGAAATTGGAGGTTAGGTCGTAATGAGGTTAGGTCTAGGATTAGGGGATCTCTTTTTTCTTTAATTCTTAACCATGTACGATGTAATCATCCACAGGGAATTTTAAGGTACAGATCTTTTTCTCAGAGATCACTAGCTGTACAATTTGATGGAGGCTTTCACTTATATATGCAGCTTTCTTTGTCTTGGACCTGAAAGATTCAATGCATTGTAACCGTTAAGTTTGACATTTCTCATTTCCAATACTTCTCAACTTTGTTGATGTAGTTTAACTTTCATTGTTAATCTAGCGTTTGCATACCATAGTATTAGATGATTGTCAATTATCAGATCTTATAACTTGCATATCATAGGATATGTCAGCAGCATGCTAATGCCGGCGTTACTAAAAGAAAAAAAAGTATATGTTGCATTTAAGCAAAAAGGTACAAATACATCCAATTTAGAAGTGCAATTATAATTGAGCAAAGAGTCAAAGACAGATATTGTTTCAAGTTTCAGCCACAAGTATCGAGCTCCATAAAAAGAAAAAAAGAAAAGAAAAAAAAAAGAATTGAGCAAAACATGATATGGTGATGCAATGTCATTGAAGAGGGTGATGCACTTTCCTTTCCTTTCAGGTAACAGGAAATGTTCTTTTAACACTGGAATTGCGTTTTTGAGGCAAGACGTCATACTTTATAATGATAATCAGATAAGCACACAATTGGCTTGGCTAAAATATTATCGTTTATTCAGTAACAATTAAAAACTCTGAGAGAAAGATAAACCGGACAGGACCTGCTTTAGATTCATTCAGCTTTGAATTTTGACGCAGCTGCACGTCCCAGTGCCTGTGCAGCAGTACTTAATCCTTGAGTAAGCGGTAGGACTAACAAAATTGAAAGTTTTAATGAAATTAAAGTAACAAGATAAAGCCAAAATCCTCTATCTTGGCAGCTTTGAATTCCAGAAGAAGATTCAAATTTCCGTAAGCAAAAGATGCATATTTTGCTCTTTGTGCGCATTAAATCACTCACATGGAGATACAGTTGTGGGCTAAGGGAAATATTAATCGAGCTTAGTGTTTTGCACGGGTTCTGTTTTCAAACATCCCAGGAACCTGTCATGTGATTTCCTCATCTTATAGTGAGATACCTATTGTCCTATATCACTTCTCAGGTAATAGAAATTTGAGAACTCCAATTTTAACCCCCAAAAAATGACTTCAGTACAAGAATTTCAGACAGAATTAAATTTTAGCACCCCAAACAAGCATTTGAAAATTTAATAAGCCTGCGAAGTACCAAGTTTTGAGATAAAAAATCAGTACATGAGTGGCAAAGAAAAGAGAAATTGGCAAAAGGAAACATTCAATTACAACTATGATGAATTGTAATTGTTGTCGAGTAAAAGCATCATTTCCTTACATCATAAGCCTGAATGTTGTACACCTATAAATTAATCGTTGTGTGTGTACAGAACAAGCAAATCATGATGTGATTCTGAATTCTCAGTAACTAGATTTCCTTACAAAATCATAAAATTTAAAGGAGTGCTTATTCTTTAATTAGAGAAGCTAATTTACAAATCAAATTTCCCTACTTTCTTGTAAGCTACTCATACCTAACTTCAGTATTCACCCCATCTCCAAAAATACTGATTTTGGAAATATATTCTGTTTAAGGAGTGTATATATATAGCTGAATAGCAAAATTGTAAGTCAAGATCAATACATGCATAAAATACAATTGAGTGTGAAATACCTAATGCTAAAATAAATTATTATTGAATCTTATATCTTCATTCTGAATTTGTTGTAATGCTATAGGCAGGAACCTTAGCAAGTCTTCCTTCTTTCATGAAGGATCTTATTCTCTCCACCTCCTTCCACAAGCCTTTGTTGGCATAGATATTTGACAATACCACATAAACACCTTCATTCCAAGGTTCCAGTGCTTGCAAATGCTCAGCTACCCACTCTGCCATATCCACATTTCCATGTTTCTCACACGCACCCATCAAACACCCCCATACTACTGAATTTGGCTTCATAGGCATCTCCTCCACCATTCTCCTGGCATCGTCAAACAATCCCGCCCGACCGAGCAAATCCACCATGCATCCATAATGCTGCAGTTGAGGTGTTATGCCATAAACATTCTTCATCATATCAAAGTAAAACCTTCCTTCTTGAACAGTCCCTCCATGCACACAAGCACTAAGCACTCCAATAAAAGTCACATAATTAGGTTTAACACCCGACTCCCTCATACATTGAAAGCAATCAAGTGCCTCCTTTACATGTCCATGCGTTGCATAACCCACAATCATAGAAGTCCACGACGACACATTCCTATCCTCCATCGTCGCAAATACTTCGTAAGCCAAGTCCATCCTCCCACACTTTCCATACATGTCAATCAGCGAATTCGACATCAAAATGACAGTCCTTTCATTAGTTTTCGCCTGAAAAACATATTTATGCAATTGAAGCGCCAGGTACAAATCACCAATGCTTCCACAAGCAGACATGACACTGACCATGGTAATCCCATCCGGTTCAAATCCATGTCTCTTCATATCAACAAACACATCAATAGCATCCATAGCAAGTCCGCCTTGTGAAAGGCCACTTATTACAGCATTCCAAGAACCAAGCTTTGGTTCAGGATTTTCATCAAACACCTTACGTGCACTGTCAAAATCACCAGCTTTACAATACAAATTAATAAACCCAGTTTCACAATACTCGTTGGATTGTAGTCCAAGCTTTATACCAGACGAATGAACCTGTTTTCCAAGCTCAACGGCAAAAGATTGTGACACAGCTTTGAGAATGATGGGAAGAGTGTAATGGTCGGGTAAAACCCCGGCACGCAACATGGAAACATAAATACGAAGTGCATTTTGAGGTGATTGTAGTATAGTGTAAGATCTTATGATATTGTTCCAGTTGAAAGAAGCGGGATTGGATTCTAAAAAGCTTGTTTGGAGAATGTGGGCGTATATTTGGTTAAGCTCGCGTATACGAGTGGTGTTAGACAACAATGTAGCTATCACTGTAACTGGGTCATTTCCACTCGTAATTGAGTGTTGGGGAACGGAACAGAAACAACGACGACATGTGAGGAAGAAGCGGGACATGAGCTGAGCCAACGTTGGTTGCTTCAATCATTGATTTGACTCACCACCGATGGCATCGCATGTCACAATGACTACTCCCTTCTTAAGACACAATTGATCAATTATACGTTTTCTTAACTTCTCATTCTTACTTTTTTTTTTCTTCTTTCTTTTCTTTTCTTCCCAGGTAGTTTAGTTTAAATGTAAAGAAACACGGGTGTTGGATTCGAATTCCGACCCTTTGTATATAATATGAAGCATCTCTATCTATCGTTACTTTTACTATTTTTTAATAAATCTAATTAGAAAATTTAAATTTGTTTTATAACCAAATTTTGGTTTTTTAATCTGTGAATTTAAACCTTCTTGAAACAATATTTTGTTAACCCTAAAATAATGAATGGTTCAATGAAAAGTTGAAATTCTTTAAATAAAATGAGTAACGTTGTTAAAAATTTCAAGGGTAAAATAAAAGAAAAAATTTGATGGAAAAATAATAGATTTTATGAATGTTCGAAAAGAATAAACAGTGGAAGACTCGATGGTAAATACATACTTTATAGGAAAAAAAATAGAAATGTGAATTTGTTTGAGAGATGGACGGTAATTATCTTTTGTTATGAAAGAAAGATATCACATGTAACCAAAAAAAAAGAAAGATATCACATTAAATTTCTTGAAAAGAGAAAATGTGTGCAAAAAAGAAATTTTTTGGCATATTAAAATGATAGTATAATAAGAAAAAACATCAAAGATCCACTTCTTTAATTTGATTGTATTATTCAAAACGTCACTTAAAAAAACAAATGGAGCAATGAACGTTATAGTTACAATGTTACAATGTGCTTCTTATCAAATAGGTCATTGACCACCTTTGCAATTCCATAGGCCTAACCTTGAAGGCTCGCACACATAAAAACGTGATTGCTCTGTATGTTTATCATATTGTTCAATCTTTAAAATTATTTGATCAGAAGTTATACCCTTATCTAAAAAATAATAATCGACTCAGAACTTCCAATAAATCTAATGATGTGGGAAGTAAAATGATTAAAAAAAAATCACATGTCTCTCTCGCGTCCCTTGAAAAACCAAATACTAGGGACTCAAAGGAGGTATGGGGTGATGGGGGAAAAATTTGACAAAATGCTCGCGTTATGATTTGTTGATGATATGACATTGCATAAGTGAAGTCTTACATGACAACTAATTTAGATTTGATCAAAGATACTAATCTATATTGCAAAGTGACAGAGTGGAGTTAATGAATCCTATAATTTAATATGTGACTTATTTTCTAAATGTGAGACTTACGTCGATTTTATAATAATATGCATGTTATAATGAATGTTGAAAAAAGAGTAGTAAAACAATTATCGACCAAGTTTTGCTTACTTTCTGATTAAACTTTATATCATTAGAATCTATCTTTATCGAGATGGTTAAAACCAAAATGTAATCATAAACTAACATAAAAAATTATCGAAAAATATTAACGAGTGCTCTAAAAATATTATTTAACAACCTTAAATAATAAGTATTAATAAAAATGAATTCAATACATTAAAAATTAAACAATTTGACATTTTCATTAATTAATTAATAATACTTAAAACAGTCATTAACAAGACTAAAAACTATTTATTTGAGTGCCCTTGAGAATGTTAAATATGGCTTCTTTTTTTTTTGGTCGAAAGAATGTTAAATACGGCAAAATAGGATATCGAAGCTTTACAAAATTATTGTTTTCCAGCATAAACAAAAATTAATTTGCATCTTGTAACAATAATCTGGTTTAGTCATTGGGGAGAGCGAGAAGGTAGTAACAATGGAATCATCAACAACAACAACGGCTACAGATCTAGACGATGACGAATCATCAACCTTATTGGATCTCACCAGTTACCAGCTTCACGATCTCGACTCAGTCGAATTACCTCCTAACCTCACCGAGTTAGACCTCACCGCCAATCGTTTATCCACTCTCGACCCTCGCATCGCTCAACTCTCCGATCTCAAAAAACTCTCTCTCCGTCAAAACCTAATCACCGATGCCGCTGTCGTTCCTCTCTCTTCCTGGAACACCCTCTCCTCTCTCGAGGTACTTTTCCTCTCTCTTCTCTTACGTTCTGTTTGGATGTTTTCGAATCGCTGAAATGAAACGTGTTTTTATTTTATTTTATTTTATTTTGATGATTCAGGAATTGGTGTTGCGTGATAATCAATTAAAGAATATTCCTGATGTTAGCATATTTAAGAAGCTTTTGGTATTTGATGTTTCTTTCAACGAAATCGCTTCGTTACATGGTGTGTCTAGGGTTTGCAACACACTCAAAGAGCTTTATGTGTCGAAAAATGAAGTTACCAAAATTGAGGAGATTGAACATTTTCATCAATTGCAGATTTTGGAACTCGGTTCCAACAAATTACGGGTTAGTTAATGTTATGGCGTTACTTAACTGTGTTTATCCTTTTGCTATTGTTATTGTATTTATAATGTCGAGTTTGATTTTTTTTTTTTTAGGTGATGGAGAATTTGCAGACCCTGGTGAATTTGCAGGAGTTATGGCTTGGACGCAATCGAATTAAAGCTGTGAATCTATGTGGTTTGAAATGCATTAAGAAGATTAGTTTGCAAAGCAATCGTCTTACTTCCATGATAGGATTTGAGGTATGCTGAGTTTTTACTTGCTGTATTACATTTAAGAATTGAATAGGGATGAAAACAAATTCAAATTACCATTGGTTAAATATGGAGGAAGAAAAAACAGATTGACACCTTTAAAATAATTATATAGCTACGACAGTTTACTGCAATTCAATCATGTAAAATCATTTACCTGTATTATGTGGAGAATTTCAAAATTATCGGAATTTTTGAATACAGTGAATAGGAATATTAGTAAATTTCATATATTCAATTACTTTCACTTGTAAAATCATTTGTTTGGAGGAATATATGCTTATGATTATATTTATTGCATGAAAAGCTACTGGAATTTAAATTATACTAGCTTATAAACTGAGGTGATAACACGAGCTTTAAATTAATCCAAACCGGTTAACCCCTTTGAATTTAAACATGAACATATGGGAAAAATTTTGAAGCCAGCACTGCCAGTGCTAACTAATGTGAATCCAAATTTGTCGTGGTCCCCAAGTTCATATCAATCTCAACTATAAGGACTGGTAAAAGTTAAGGTATGAAATTGTAGGTCAATCTACATCTCATTCCTGCTATATATAACTACTTTTTACCACCACTTTGAAAATATGCAGTGAAAGTATTAGGACCACCAAACCCACAATGTGGGGATTTAGTAAAGAAAAATAAAGAGGGAAGAATGGAAATGCTGATGTGGCATATGGTGAGGACTGCGTGTGTTATCCAACTTAGGGGAGTCAGTTATATAGGGTCTGAATAGAGAGGAGAAGGGAGATGATTGCGGAAATTTCAATTTCAACCTTTTAAGGTTTGGGTAGAGAAATAACTTTCTTTGAAGGAGCTTTGCTCTGTGGGTAGTTAGGGGTCTTCTTCCCTACTGCATTGTCCTTTTTTATACTACGTGCGTTGTTGTGATGCTGGCACGCGACAGAAAGAAAAACACAGTGCTGAGAGTTGAGAGTAATCATTCTGATGAGGCAGAGAGAGATAGAGAGATGCAATACATGAGCAAGAGGAAAAGAAGTGATTTAAAGGAACGGTCTGGTGAAGTATATCACCTATTCTACCTCTGGAAAGATCATTTAAAATTCTCCAATTTGAGTGAGTGATAAATGCTTGATAATAATACTTTGGAATATGAAATTCTTGACCCAAATATGCAAGTAAGAAATAAATCATCATTCTGTTGAGGAAATATTTCAAGTCCTCTTAAAACTTACATTTCCAGAAAATAGCCAATCATCAATTGAAATTAGAGATTGCTTTCAATTTGAACTCATTGGTAAATAGGGTTGGGGGTTTCTGCAAATTTTCATTCATATTAATTTCATTTATAGCTGATAACTTTTTGGCATACAGGGTTGCATAGCTCTAGAAGAACTATACTTGAGCCACAATGGTATCACAAAAATGGAAGGCTTGTCATCTTTAGCCAATCTCCGGGTTTTAGATGTATCATCAAATAAGCTAACCTCTGTGGATGACATTCATAACCTAACACAGTATGTTTATTCCTCTATTTCCCTCATTATAAATAAATATTTTCCGGCCTTGAGTTGATAATTTCATTGTCTCGTTCAATCTATTGCAGATTAGAAGATTTGTGGCTTAATGACAACCAAATAGAATCACTCGAAGGATTTGCTGAGGCTGTCGCTGGTTCAAGAGAGAAGCTTACCACAATCTACCTAGAAAATAACCTTTGTGTACGGATTTTATTTAGCCTTTTGGTGGAATTTTCATCAGTTTCAACTATCAGTTTTTTGTAAGAAAGTTTCCACTATCGGTTGATCTAGTTAGGAAACTTTTAGTCATGAAGTGTGCATAATCTTGCACTGTTATTCATTTAAAGCATATTACTCCCCATTATCACTACCTACGAGGTCGATGGCAAACTGTTTTTTTCCCTTCATCTTTCTGCTTATCATGAATGTGGTTTTTCTCAATGCAAAGCGGCATTCCTTAACTATTACGCCTGGGGGACTTGCTGGAGAAATAAATATGGTTTTTTTATAAATAAAAAATTAAAGCTTTGTAGTAGAGTCGTTTGTTTGTTTAAATGTTGTATACTATATTGGTTGATTCTGTTTATAACATGCCTAAATTATCACGATGATGTTCATTCTTAAATATTCTTCAGTTACATGATGTATTTCCTTTGAGAACTAATCCAGACTTTCTTTCCTGCAGGCTAAGTCACCCAACTATACTGCCATCCTAAGGGAGATATTTCCCAACATTCAACAAATTGATTCTGACGTATTTTCTTAAGAGTATCTTGGCTCCATCTTTTATGATAAAACAATAGCTTTGAAGTATTGACTTTTCATATCTATTTGTAAGTTTTATATAGATCTTTGCACGCTTTAGTCTCTCGGTTGCACTTCAATTAATTTCTGCAAAATCTGCCATGCATGCAGATTTCATTTTGGGAGAGCAATGAAGGGATGTGATTATAAAACCACCGGAGAATATTATGTGGTCTAACCATTGGTTACCAATCCAATGAATATATATACTCCCTCCGTTTCAAAATACCTGTCCATTTTAGATAAATTGTTGTAACCAAGAAGCCAAATAGATTTTGTTACTTTTGATGAAATTATGTGTGTGTTTTCTATAATACCTTTAACCATTTATTATTTCATTCTATTTTTTCTCTCTATAATAAATATATAAGGGTATTATTGACAAGACAATAATTAATGTTGCATTGAAACTTGAAATGG
>Ga0099826_10001057_pt1 | contig 15574 bp, 7 predicted proteins | sample Mtrugardesep15_FD_76830 | JGI IMG/M metagenome (GOLD analysis project Ga0099826, IMG submission 76830) | Root nodule microbial communities of legume samples collected from California, USA - M. trunc garden sep15 | ecosystem: Host-associated > Plants > Roots > Nodule | place: USA: California... | reverse complement strand
TTTTTTTTTTTTTTTTTTTTTTTTTTGTTGTTTTTGTTTGTGTGTTTTTATTTTGAAATTAAAAATATGATTCATAGCCATTAGTTTTTTTCTTCGTCACTTGATTTTTAAAAATTGAAATTTTTTATGCTACTTTTGTGTTCAAGTCTTTGTAGCGTCGACACTTCTGATGGAAGATGTGTTTGTGTCTGAGACCGACACATGTGATTAAGTTCTTTTAATTCATTTCTTTTTTCTTCAAAATTTTATTGATGTCCTGTGTTTGTGTGTCTCTGTTTGTGCTTTGTAGATTGAAGTCTTGTATTTGTGTGTTGTGTTTTACGTCTTTTTTAATCAATGTTGATGAATTTTTCATGTTTCATTGCATGATCAATTTTGTGATTTTTCTTGAAGTTTGTGGGAATTTGAAGCTGGAAATTTGTTCAAAGTAGCTGTTTGATAAACTGGGCCAAAGAATTTGCATAACACTTGGGAATTAAGATACTATACTTTTCAATATTTAACACTTTTTGAGACAATTTGCATGTTTGTTGTATTGTTGGGATCTTCTGTTAAAATTCTTTTAGCAGAGTTAAGCACTTTTTTCATGTAAGATTCAATCCAATTTAACATTTTGGTGTGTTGAAAGTGCAATGTTTGATTGTGAAATGACATGCAATTTCGTCCTTGATGTGTTTGAGTTAGTTATAAATCCGAATTTTGAGATGTTTTTCACTCTGTTTTTCAGGGCATTAGGCCATCCAAGGGATAAAGAAGGAGGATGCTTTCAAATGAGGCTATCATATAGTCCAGTGGCCCCACTTTTTCTCTCTCTTGTTCAATGGACTGATTACCGACTTGCCGGTGCTCTTGGTTTTCTCAGAATTCTAATTTATGTGGTATATTTCCTAAACAATGTACATACTTAAGTGTGTCTGTCAAAATTTGTTTTCATAATTTGTACTTTCAGTGTTATCAAATAGCAGCTATAGCGACGCTATAGTGCCATAGTGTAGCGCAGTTTGAACAAATTGCTTTTGTTGTTGTGCAGGGCCGGCCTAAGGGTAAGGCCACTAAAACCCTTACTTTTAAAAATCATTGGGCCGGCCCTGTTGTGCGGTGCACTATTTAGTACAAAGTGTTTGTCAAATAGTAGCTGTAGTGGTGCTATGCCTACGGCACTACAGCACAGCGGAATTTAAACAAATGACTATTTTTTTTCGAGTGGCAATGCTGGTTCTTCTATAATTTCCATTTTGTGTGCTTGTATTGTCATTATCTGATTTTTGATAAATTCTAAATATTTTAATCCACATTTATGCAGACATATGGAAATGGGAAGACTACTATTTCAATATATGAAAGGAAAGCAAGCATTCGACAATTTTATTGTAAGTTTCAGGTTGTTAATAAGAATGTATTGCTATCTTGATTTGTTTTGCCTATTGCTCATTCAGGGTGTTTATGGAATCCATTTTATGTTCTTGATGATGATAATCAACGCATACTTAACATGTTTTTCTGTTCTGTTTTTCAGCGATTATATTTCCTGCTCTATTACAACTTCAGAAAGGTGTCACAGATTTGGAAGAAAGGAAACAGAAAGAAGTAAATGCTAATAGATATCAAAAGAAGACTGATTTCAAGGATAGAAGAGAATCGAAAATTGACATTGAAAGAGAACAAGAATGTGGAGTTTGTTTGGAGGTGAAAGCAAAAGTTGTGCTACCTAATTGCTGCCACCAAATGTGTTTCAAGTGTTACCGAGAATGGTACATACAATTCTTCAATTGCTTCACTTCACTTTCCCATTTTTAGATTGTTTCCAGTTATATACACTTGATCATATTTTAACATAAAACTAAATTTAATTTTTGGTTCATATAACCAAGTTTTATATCTGACATTTTATCAATCCTTTGGTAACAGAGTTATAATGTTACCATTTTGCTTTTAATATTTCTGTTCTAATTTTTCAGTCAACTTTTTTAAAAGTAGGATCCTTTCCTCTTTAGATCATGTTGATCACTTAAATGATATCAATGACTGAGTTTTTTCCACATAACATCTTTGATATCAATGAAAGTATCCTGAATTCCCTGTCTCACATTTTTAGTCAAAAAAGTTGAGAGTGTGAGGCCTCATAAATTCAAAGATTGTTATCCGGTTGCTTTTACTTTATCAAAAGCTAAGCCATTGATTTTATCTTTTTTCAACAATGGTCATCCTCTTTACACTTTGGAGACTGGTTTGAGAAAAGTTAATTTTATATTTTCACATTTACTTACCAAATTGTTATCTTGTTTCCAATTTGTTGAAGAAAATTGAAACAACTGAATTTAACCACACACATCTACGTCATGTCATGTTGGATTCATGTCGGATGTTGACACATGTCGATCATCGAACACATGTCAGAAACCAAATACGCTTTCAATATGAAGTGATGGTGTTGTATGACTTTTCGTACATATCTTTGAAAACATTGAAAACAATGCAACAATTTTGTAATTACAAGGTGACAAGTTGCACCCCACCTATCCAAAACTTGTTTACCTGTAATAGTTGATACCTTGATATAGAGTATCTTATACTAATTAGTTACTAATTTATTCTCTATTCATTGTTTTAGACATGACAAAGCTGTTTTTTGATTCAGGTGTCTTAGGTCTCAATCTTGCCCCTTTTGCCGGGATAGCCTAAAGAGAGTAAACTCTGGTGACCTTTGGATTTACACAGACACAAGTGACATTGTTGATGTTGGTACAATTTTCAAAGAGAATTGTAAGATTCTGTTTCTTTACATAGAAAATTTGCCTCTTATTATTCCAGACCCAAGACATGTGTCCTATGATCCATTTTTTAGGTAGGGTTGTTATATTGCCCTTTCATTGTACTTGTAAATCCATTTTGGACAATAATTTAACTGTAAATATTCTAGTGCACTTGTCTTTACTTTCAGCTTCAAGTTGGTATAATTTATTTCTAATTCTAACATAGAATTTAAATATCTTGTTATCCACAACCATAGGGGTATTTTTGGTCATTCTCTTACTATTCTATTATAATAATAATAATTATAATTATAATAATGTTCTATGGATTGAGATGAAGAATTAAAAAAGAACAGTAGCCTTATCCTTTAACTATGCCAATTGTGACTCGACATGAGAAAAAAATTAATTAATTTATCCATAACTATTATGTGTACAAAATGACAATGATGAGAAAGGGACAATATCACATTTATATGATGTGTAGGCTCCACCCATTTGATAAGATTCCTTCTTTTCATGATATTTTGGTGCATAATGAAGATAGCTTAAGCAATAGGTAAAATGTCCATATCTTGATCCCATTTTGACTTTGATGCTCCCTTTGTTTTTTCTTCATGCGTGCCTTGTGAGAAAATTGATGTTTACGCCACAAACAAAACTAAGAAACACAATGAAATGAAAAATTTAACTCTAATTTCTATCGGCAGTTAACTACCGTCGGTTAAAATCCATCGACAGTTAATTATCGTCGGTTAAAATTCATCGGTAGTTAACTGACGATGAGGTTATTTTGGCATTTTCGTGGTGGTTCCTAGAATCCTTTGATGGGGAACAGCCTTTTTCGCCTTGTGATTCCATCAAGTCTATATATTCTTCATTTTTTTTTAGCTTTATTAGTATATTTTTAGATGTATATCATTAGTACTAAAAATGTGAGTTTTTGTAGTTATGCTAATAGATGGAGACATTTAGGATTTTGGGTTCGAATTCACAATATCCATATTCTTTGCATTTACTGTTTGAATTTTGCTGTTAGACACCTTGAAACCAAAACCCAAATTATAGTAATAGATATCAATATTTACTTTTACAAATAAGAGGGTTGAACCAAATAATTTAAATGCTACACAAAGTCTAGTTACTTCTACACATTACAAAATTACAAAATATTAACATGTTCATATGTTCATATTATAAACCAAACTATGATTGGTCATCCTGCATACGCAGATAATCTCCATAAGATCGAGGATGATTTTCTTCTTGAGGAGCATAAGCATACCCTCCATGGCATGATATATCAAGGCCAGCAAGTTCATCATCCACAGGAATTCTTAATAACCTCAGCTTGTGCAAGCCATAGAACATAGGGCCCATTGTTATACTAACAAATAAAAAGATGACCAAAATCTCAATTACTTGAGCTCCAATCAATCCCCATCCACCTCCAAGTAGAAGGCCATAGGGTCTTTTCACTGCTACCCCTGCATTATAGGTTTGAATCACAAACTGCTCTTTGGCAAACAACCCTGTAAACAACAATCCCCAAAGACCACACCCACCATGCAATTGGGCTGCCTCTAATGGATCATCATAGTTCAATTTTAGTGCTAAGATATTGAGACCAATTAACACCCAAGCTGCGACGAATCCGCATAGAATTGCAGCCCATGGTTCAACAACTGAGCACCCAGAGGTGATGGCGACAAACCCACCAAGCAAACCGTTGCACACATCTGTTGCATTCCAATGGCCTATCAATAATCGACGGCCGAACAAGGTGACGATTCCAGCTGTCGAACCTGCCAGCGTGGTTGTCACAGCAGTTCGGCCCACTGAAGTCCAATGACCTTCATTAGATGTGCCAGGGTAGGCCACGAGAATCCGATCAAATGAACCAGGGTTAAAACCAAACCAACCGAACCACAACAAGAACGTCCCAAGCACCACAAGCGTTGCATTGTGTCCACGGAAAGGTATGGGCTTTCCATAAGCATCAAACCGTCCGACTCGTGGGCCTTCTATGATCGATCCCCAGAGTCCAGCGATTGCGCCAACCAAATGCACCACTCCACTTCCAGCAAAGTCAATGGCACCCGAGCCCAAAAACAAGTCACTTGAATTGGGACTAAGCCAACCATTAGATGACCAAACCCAATGAGCCACAATTGGGTACACAAAGCCAGTAAGGAAAAATGAAAAAACAAGATAAGCACTAAATTGTGTCCTCTCAGCTATAGACCCACTAGTGATGCCAGCTACAGCTATAGCAAATGCCCATTGGTAAAGGAAGAATCCATAGTCATAATTTTCATTTGGAATGTTAGCTAATGCAAACAAATTGGTACCAATGAAAGGGTTGGAATTGCCATATGCAAATGCAAAACCAAAAAGGTAGAAGGAAATGCTACCTACCACTGCATCAACTACATTGGTTAGCATTATGTTCATGGCATTTTTGGCACGGACAGATCCTGCACATATCATGGCAAAACCTAGTTGCATTACAAAGACTAAGTAGGCAGAGAAGAGAAGGTAGATTGTGTTGATAGAATAGGTAACACTTTGTTCCCATGTAACCTCCATGAGAGTGTGTATGGTGATAAATGGGAATAAGATGAAAGAGGAATGAAAGGAAATGAGAATATTTGTATGAATATACACATGACATGATGATATATGGGAATTGGGAATATAGGATTTGATAATGTGTTTGTGTGACGGTCGTAACTTTGAATGGTAGCTAGCTAGGTACATAGCAAGTAGTTGTAGTTGCACAAGTTGGTTAATGTTGAGAGGTTGTGCATTCTACTTCAACCATTTTAAGTGATTGGTAGCAGATAGGATTATCAAAATTCAGAAATATATCCAAATATCACTTTATGAATTAGGCCAACGGGCGACAGATATTATGCAACAGTTTGTGCAATCCGTCGCTCTTTTTATTTGGGACGTTTTCCTGATAGTTTATGTAACGGTTGCGGCATAAAGTTTATTGACGTAGTTATGGTTAAAGTAAAAAAAATTTAATGATATGATGCTTATGATTGACTGACAATGTGAAAAACATTTACGATAGTGTATATAAATTAAATTCTTACAATATATTATCATTTGTTAATGATATGAGAAAGAAAAATTATGCCATTAAAAAAAGAGTATACATAGTGAGAAGTATGATAGATAAAAGAAAATTAATACTCCATTGAAATCACAAAACAACATATAAAATAGGACAATTTTTAATTTTTACTAGAAAGGCTTGTATTGTGATGTGAGGGGGAGTTTTACATCCTTATGAAAATGTTGTAAGTTATCTATGTATTTGTGATCAACTTCAAAATTATCGCCTTGAGTATGTTGTGTTGGTACTAGAGATGCTGAAGGCAATTTTGTTCTAGCTCTCAGTGCAATTTTCCGAAGCATACCACAGAGATAAGAGAAGAAAAGGTGGTAGGCTTTGAAAGTGTTCAAATGGCTTCAAAGCTTAGTTATAGATTAAGTGGATAGTCTTATAGAGTTTGATTGCCTTCAAGTGATCCAAGGTTTGAGCACTAAAAATGTTAGTAACACTGAGTTTGGGGGATTGTGAATGAATGTAGAGAGGTGCTAAATATAAAGTGTAACTTTGGGGTAAGTTTTATTAAGAGACAAGTCAATTGAGTAACTCGTAGATTAGCAAGAGTTTTTTGCTTTTATGCTAATCACTAAACTTTGATTATCCACCTTGTACCGAGACTATCATTATGAAAGAAAAGTATTAAGTTTGTTTTCGTAAAGAAAAGTTTAATAATTTGAATTTCCGAGGCTCATTAAGGTTAGGGGAGGTCTAAAAATTAAAAAAATGATAATAAAAGTATCTATTAACAAGATCTTCACACCGACAACGAAAATTGAATTCACATGAGTGTAAACAGTCCCTCAACTTATCAAACTAAACTTATTATCAAAATGATATCTTTTCTACAATACAAACAAATTAGTGTTGTGGCATGCATTAATTAGCATTAGTTTTTTTTACAGAACATTAGATATTTTAGGAAACATTCATTGACTTGCCAATTTGAGTACATTTTATAAGAAGACAATCAAAGTATCTAGTTCTATTAAAAAGTACAAAATGACAAAACAAAAACGATTTTATTAGTACAAAATCATTCGTGTAGAAAGTGAAGGTTGAGATTTACTTTATTAGTTGCCTAAGGACATTTATATTGCCACTAAACTAAAAGTAGTTATTGTTAGAGTGCAAGAAAGAAAATTTCCAAAGATGTGTAAACTAATAAAAAACGAAGAAATTACCACACATGAAAGTTACTAGCATATATAGCGAAGAAAGAAACCAAGAAGTACAAACGGGAACAATATGCCAACATTGAGTGTGTTTGAATGAGATAATTTATTTTTTAAAAATAATTTTGAATGTTAAGCCATTCAATTGAATTGTCTTCATTTTTTAAGGTTTTGTTTGCGAGTTTGGAGGAAAAGGGATGAGGGGGATTTGAAAAAATAAACAAGGAGCAAGTTGAAGAAATAGATGACATTGAGATAAGAAGGCTTTAGGGGTTCATTTTTCTTCATTCTACAAAATCATTCTCATTTGGGGAACTAAAAAATTGTATTGGAAGGAAGTTTTTGGGGTTTTGAAAGGTTTACATGAATTCATAAAATTTAATCTACGTAGTTATAATATTCTTAATCATAAACATTAATTTATCATTTTTTAAAAATTACTCTTTAAAAAAATATGAAAGATTTTACTATTTCCCCCTATATTTTTAGCCCTCCACTTCCCCTCTCCTCCAAACTTTCAAACATTTTTGGGTTACTTTTATAAATTATAAGTTTTTCGGGTCAAGTTCGAAATTGAAAATATATAGATCAATTCGTAATTTTTGAAAAAATTAGGGGCCAATTTATAATTTTTCGAAATTTATAGAGGTCAATTTAAAAAATACCGTGACCAACTTGAAAACATTTAAGAAGGTTGAAATTTGAAATTTCTAACTTTGAATGACATTTATAATAACTTTAAATTTAACTTGAACAAAATACTTATAAGTTTTCATTATATTAAAATTTCTACAAATTGTCATAGTAAGAATTTGAATTCCATCCAAAAGCATTCCAAGGTCATATATATTGCTACTAAACTAAAAGCAGTTTTCATTATTTTTGTTTCAAGGATTAAATTTACATCTCTGGGAATAACATTTCATGGAACATTATTTCCTAGGAATCTTAATCCTATTGTAATGTTTGTTAATTAATTTAGTTTCCCAAGAATGTTTTTAAATATATTTAATTTATAATTTTTTTAAAAAAATAAAAGAGTTAAATTAGTGTGATAGTGGAAAGTTATGGGTGGTTACCTCTTATTCCCATGAGAATAAAAGATTCCACTACTTTAACATGGGAATAACAAATGAAAAAGTCATGTGTAAATTTTATTCTTAGGAATAAAATATACCTAGAAATAATTTATGATAACTTAGAAACAAATATGAGAACCAAAGATTCCCAATGTCACATTCCTAAGAATAAATTTGCAATCCATCCATGAAACAAACACCTCTAAGAGAAAACGAAGAAACTAATTCACACAAAATTTAACATATATAGCAAAGAAACCAAGAAGTACAATAGGAACCATATACCAACATTGTGGAGAAATCATTTGAGCAAAAAGGAAGAAGAAAAGCTTTTAAATTCCCTGGTTCCAAAACTTGTTTATTAATAAAACAAGCTCCAACTCCTATGACACTTGAGAAAAAACCTCTTCTTGATCCTCCTACAACTGTTCCCTAATTTAACCTTCAGCTTGAATATTTTGATCCTCAAGTATGATGGCTTTCTTCGAGAATCAACTTTCTCTAGTGCTTTGTAAATTAAGAATTGTGCTTGTCTATGTTTTCTTTCTTCTGAGTCTTCCTTATCCATCTTTGAGTAACCATGTTGTGGCCTCCTTGAGAGAGCCATTTTCATGATCATTGTGAGACTTGTAAATTTGTATTAGATGAATGATAGTGTGGAAGCTACACAAGCTATTTTTAAGCCATGTATATGACTTTGGTTAATATGATATATTTATAATGCATACAAGTTGTTTCATTTTAATTGTCGTATTTGTAGAAAAATATTAATAGTTAATATTTCTTTTTAAAGTTTAATATAACATTAATTATTATTTTATCAATAATATTGTTAACTACTTATTAAAAAGAGATAAATAAGTGGAATGCGATAATAAGTTATTGAAGGCATTATTAGAAAATTCAAATAATTTTATAAACAAAATTAATCGACTCTCTGTGTAAATAACCTTAAAAATACAACTAAAATGATATTATGTCCGTTCTAAAATAACTATCATCTTATGTTTTTCACACATGTTAAGAAAAGTTATAAATAAATTAAAGAATTTGCACTTTTATAGAATTATCCTTATTAAATTTTAATTATTAGTTATTGTCATAGATTTATAGTGGAATATAATTAACCAAAAAATGTAATGCAAACAATATTAATATGAATTAAAAGTAATGTAAACTAAAAAAACATCTATTTTAGAACATTTTATATATGCTAGAACTAAAACTATTTTAAAACTAACAGAGTAGTTTGTAAATTGCAAAGAAGAGTCGATGTGGTTGGTTAGAATGTGGACACTAGTAGGCCATATAGAGTGATTATGCATCCAATGTGGATTACTGTTTTGGTGTAGACTTTAGGGTGGCCCTCATGTTTTTCACACCGTTGAAATTACATAGAATAGAAAACGATGTTTTTGGTTCTAATAAAACCATGCACTGAACAATTTAGTTCTCTATGATAGAAAAGTTGGTCCAATTTTATACACAGTCAAAGTTGATTTGAATAATTCATTTGATTATTGACCGTATAATGCCACATGGTTTGATCTTAATATCCACCAAACTTAAAAATCAATTTGTTAGTCAAGTTAAATCATTTTCATGATGACAAGCTTCTTTCTTCTTTGAGAGGATGATGATATGTTTGGTCCTATTTTTGCAATCCAAATCAAATTAAGAAAAATAAAATAAAATAAAAAGTTTAAAGGACATGCACTACTTCTATAAATGTATTTCGTACTTATGATCGCAACTCTTTAATTTGCAACATCGTATTTCATAATTTTTAAATAAAGATGTAATTAAGTATTAATTTGTTACGTCCGTATATTTTTATTGGATGTTAGCGTAAAACAATTTTAAACTGACAACCTACATCCTTTAATGTCTACGATCAATCGAAAATGTTTCTACGTTTACTCAAATCACCCATGTAAGAACTATGGTGCTCATTCTTAACAAATAACATAGTCATTCTTAAAATTCACAAATTTATAATCATATTGATAACATGAAGTTCATTCACAACAATAATGTATTTTAAGTAGGCTACTTATATCGTATAGAGATTCTAAGTGGTTTCTAATTGATACGATCTTATCTTTCTCAGCATAATCTAATGAAAACAAAAATATATCAGCAATAAAAATCAGCAAGTTTGACACTGAAAAACTGAAACATAGGATTAAGTGGTTATTAATAGCTAGCTCGCTCAAGAATGGAACGATAGCTGTCTGCTAGCAATCGATCTAATCTTGGACACGATACATTGAAATCCTAAAGCACCACCACGAACGATGTCACATGTTGTCCTGCAGTGCAGTAAGGCACCACCCTGTTGTGCCAGCAGGCAGCAGCCAATTCCAATGTGTAGACTTAGTTATCCGCATCAAGCCACTGCTGCCTTCCCCCCGATCAATGGAGAAGAGAGAGCTCAATTGATTATTATGAAGAAGAACGGAAGCATAGTGTTATGGCAGGGGACGGAAATGAAATGACTGTGAGAAAAGAAATGGAAATTCCCAATGCTTCTCCAGACCCAACGAGACGGGACAATCCATCCCACTTATTTTAGCCTCTTCCCCAAGAGCTCTCCGACGACAGCAAAGGTACAACCTGCCTATTGTGAGGGAGCGACTTCAATTGTCCTTTTCTCCGGATGACTCGAGGAAAGAAAGAAGCGATAAATTTTGACAGACGAGATTTGTTTGTTTGTTTGTCTTTTGGTGTATGCAGGACACCATCAACGGTCATATGACTACAAAACCCTCCTCTTTCAGATTTTGATAGACAAGATTTGTTTGTCTTTTGACGTATGCAGGACACCATCACGATTACAAAACCATCCTCTATTCCCTTGCGTTCTAGCATACACGCCCCTTTTCCATCCATTGGTACATTTGCATTTGAAAAGGATGCAAAACCAATTTCTCATGAGTGAAGACAAGAGGAAAAAGTTGGGAGGAAAATGAGTGAAGACAAGAGGAAAAGTTGTGAAAGAGACTTGGAAGGTCTGTAGAATATCTATTGTAAGGTGACAAAGGTCTGTAAACTCAATTAATCCAAAGGCAAGATGGTCCACAGTGGCCTTCTAATGTGTCACTCTAAGTTGGAGAAAAAAAAACTAGTAAATTACTCAAGGTTCAGCTACACATAATACATAATTACATAGTTACATACTGTTTTGTTTGAGAAGATGGATGTCATAGTAAAATATTTACAGAAGTTTCTTATTTTAAGAAAGAAAAATTTACGAAATTAAGATTCTTGGTAAAATTCATTTCAATTTAAGAACAATCAACCGGCCGGAGTGATTAATTAAAAAATCCAGAACCAAATAATCTTTTTTACCATAACTAATCAATTGTCTGGTTAATTGTTCTTGCACTGAAAATACTTTTACTAAGATCATTAGTATATCTTTCTTAAATATCATATGGAACAAGCTAAATGTCTATTCTATACTACTACTACTACTACTACTACTACTACTACTATATTTACACCTCTAGTTGTGAATAAATTAGTAAGATTCCAATTGCTTTCGGGAACCTCCAATAGAAACTCTGCTGGTAAGGGAAGGCCTCATTGTGACAATAGCAGAGTCATTCGCACCAGCTTTAAGAGCAGCCTTTCCTGCTTCAAGAAACCTCTTCACTGCATCTTCTGCATATCTGTTTGCTTCTTTTACTGTCATACTTTTCCCAATATTTGGATAGGAATTGAGTACGTAATCGCCGTTGAGCTGAGATGCTAGCTGGATCAGTTCCATTTGAAATTCTGAGAGTCTTGAATCTTCTTTTGGTCCAAATGGCCTTAGATTAGTCTCCACTTCAGGAAGTGTTTCTATACAAGATATTAGAAATCATGTTAATAGATAATGTTGGAAAATAAATTAATTGCATCAAACGGCTCTAATTAGTAAAAAGACAGACAAAAGTTTTTTTACATATTTTGGGCTTTTGTGATTAATAATTGTACTATTGGCATTTCAATATACTTCCAAATTAACTTTTGAGATAGAGACAGAAATGGAAACTTACTCAGTGCTTATTGCAGTTAGTAAACTTTATATACAGGAAATTTCTATGACTGCACTCAAGCATGGCTTCTTAGAATAGACTGGTGTCTATATTGGAATTATTATCATAGATGGTAGCTTTGGATTTGAATTTGGTGCAGTAACTGCGTCATGCAGATTTCGATCTCAACCGTTGGATCTCAAATTAAGGTCAAGATAGTTTTAAACTGATTTTATTGTTGTGTAATCTGAATCGTCCATATCAGATTAACGGCCGAGATCGAAAACTGCATGTAAGTGCATGCATTTCCACTGCAATGAATCCAGATCCTGGTAGCTTCAGTCTATCGGTCACCAGACTGAATAGATGACTTTTCTCTTTTTCAGTCCCAGCAAGAGTAAAAGAACAAGATCAAGAAGAACTATGATATTCGGCAGAATAACACAGAATGAACTAGAATAAATTGAAGTTAAATGTCTCTTATGAACCAAATATTGATACAAATATATTTGGCCAGCAGAGAATGTTACTTTTATTCGGGGTCCAAACTAGAGACTACAAATGAATATACTAACATGACAGAGTTCAAAGATTTATTTAGTCAAATTTAATGATAGAAGAAGTAGATGCAAACCTGGACAATCATCACGAGGAGTATCTCGTATGTAAAAGTATTTCTCGAAGGTACCAGCCCATGCATCTCTCTTTGTTAGGAAATTGGATTTTAAATTGAAAAGCTTCTTTACCGTGGCAGGAATAGATGAATGTTCATACTGAGAATATGGTGTTGGACCATCCGGTTCATGAATCACTGCAAGAAAATAAGATAATTACATTAATGAAGAGCCAACTTATGCTCAAAAAAGGCAATCAAAACAAGAGGCCATAAAACCGGCACAGAAATAATAAAAACATTTTTGGTTAGTAAGGCACAACTTGTGGCCCATCCAAACACAGTTACTGAGAATGAAAATCACTACAACAATGTCACAACTCAGAAAGATTTCAAAAGACCATGAACAGAATTAACAATAAGAACTCAACAACAATAGCATAGTGAAAACTAAAACCAATCAACCATCATTTTTGAAATGCAGGAACAACTTTACTCTGGCCAATGAACACTGAAGATGAAGACTGAAGAACATTACTTACTTAGGTTAAGCACGGAGAAATATTGAATTACAGCATGTCTTGGGGGAAGGAAAACAGTCAACAAGACTAAATGAGTAAGCTTCAAAGCTCAAATACTCACCTAAATTCCTAATTTTCATAAGTTGCAAAGAAGTAGAAACGGTTCTCATAATTATCAAATATATATTCCTAATTCCATAACCTGTCTAAATAAGCCACTTTCTTCAACTCATTTAGTATATGTATCAATGCTCAAACCTGTTTATTACGTTTCACTCAAAACTGCAGGACAGCTTAGTTTGATAAGTGAAAACTACAGTATACACAAAGATGACCAAAATCAGTTTTCAGTATACTACATACTACACAAGTAAACAAAAGTATAACATTTAGTACATCACTTCAATACAATGCAAAAAAATTCAAATACACAAGGAAAATAGTACTTGAAACCAGATCAAGTGCAACACTCATGTAAAACTAGACCAAAAAATAACTTCAACAAAGGCAAGTACAAAGCCACATAAAGTTATCAAATACTTATGTCTTCAAAATACCATCCTCTAACACCCTAATAAATCTAAACATTCTATATGTACATCTTCAAAGACCAAAGTATACTTCAACCAAGTCTAGAGGTACAACAACCTACAAAATCTCCATCAAATTCTAAAAACTAACGATAAATTAACACTTACAATCAAAATCTCAGTAACATAATTCCGAAAACAACAAAAAAATCCTTAAAACTTAAATTGGATCTTCCCAAAGTAAAAAATGTTGGCAATAAACAAGAACAAAACCGTGGTTTTGAAAATATGCCTGCAACAACAATCTAAGCCACAAGCCCACAAAATCAAAGCTTTTGATATCTATGTGACTGCAACACAACCACTATATTTAAGTTGCATCAGTCGCAGTCGCAATTGACTGTAATTCTCTACAATATCAAAAGTCACAACTCTACAAAATATCAAAAATCTCAACAGAACAACGATTAAATAAATTAAACAAAACCCAAAAACAAAAGAGCATAAAAATTCAAACTTTGGAAAACATACCGGTACGCCTATCAATCCAAGGCGAAATCAAAAAAGTCGGAACACGAACACCCAACCTATCAAACCTAAAATAATACGGGGTAGGCCCAATAATCCCATCCGGATTCGGCACACCAACAACCGGCGTAGGAACATGATCATAAAACCCACCATGTTCATCATACGTAATCAAAATCGCCATTTCCTTCCACTGAGGACTCTTCCTCAAAACCTCATAAACCTCCTTCACAAACCTCTGCCCTATAGCAACATCATGCGAAGGATGATCATCGTTCGCCGGTGAAACCTTCACATCAAAATACCTCTGCTCAATAACAACATAATTCGGTAACTTCCCCTTCAAGGCATGTCTCTTGAACTTCAAACCATAGCTATGAAACTTCACAGAATTTTTCAACTTTCTCAAACTCTTGAAAAATAGCGTTGCAGGGATATTTTGGTAATATACACCAAAACTAACACCGTTATCGTTCAACGAATCGAAAATTGTACGCTGTGGAAAACCATGTATGAGATTTTTTCTTACATTACTCATTGCACCGTGTGAAGTAGCGGAATGAACGTAAAACCGGTTCGGTTGAGTCGAAGCAGGAACCGAAGCGAACCATTTATCAAAAACCGTGAATTCTTCTGCTAAAGTGGTGTAAACCGGGAGAAGCTCCGGTTTAAATCCAGACATAACGGATTTGGACATTCCGGTTTGGGTTTTTTCGGCTTGTTGAGCGAACCCGTTCATTGGAGCGGGGTTCGATGTGGTTCGATTTGAACCGAAGATTTGTTCGCGTATGGCTTGGAAAGAGTGACCGGGATCGGAGTCGATGAAAACGGCGTCGTTTGAGACTGGGATTTTCGGGGAAGAAGGGTTTGAGACTTGGATCGGGTTTGATTCGGTGCCGGTTAATCCGTCGATGTCGGGTCGGGTTTGTTTGAGCCAACCGAGGACGTGGTCGAAGGAGCGATTTTCCATGACGATTACAACGATGGTTTTTATTGGACCGGTGATTTTGTGTTTTTTGCGGTGGAGGTTTTCATCGGCGGTGGCGGTGAGGAGGAGGTAGAAGAGGAAAATAGTGAAAGGGAGTCGCCGGATATTCATCTCTGTTGATCGGAGAATTGGTTAAGTAAGAATTTTTTGTGGTAAGTTAGTGGTGTACGCTTTTATAAAGTGGTGAATGAAATGAAATGAATACGGTATATGCTTTCAAAATAAGGATCCGTTGTTCATGTCA
>Ga0099826_10001056_pt1 | contig 15576 bp, 12 predicted proteins | sample Mtrugardesep15_FD_76830 | JGI IMG/M metagenome (GOLD analysis project Ga0099826, IMG submission 76830) | Root nodule microbial communities of legume samples collected from California, USA - M. trunc garden sep15 | ecosystem: Host-associated > Plants > Roots > Nodule | place: USA: California... | reverse complement strand
GTTTGTTGTTTTTTTTAATGACACGAACAACAACCTTTATTATAGAAAAAGTTGTTTAAGAGTATAATTGGAATAAGAAAATGTAGGTATAAATATACTCATCAAGTTTGTTATACTTTTTAAATGATAAAGGAAAAAAACATATATACATATATTCATATCGTGTTTGTTACATTTGTTTTAATATTTAAATTTATTTTTATCTATTTGTTACATGTGTTACTTGTATTTAAAATTAAAGGTATTTTTAGAAAGAAAAGTACAACCCAAAAGTGTGCTGAAAGAAGTGGTTTCCTTTATATATAGTATAGAAAAATAGTTGGTTTTGGTCTTTTGAATATGCTTTTGCGAATCAATTTAATGATCCATTTCTACTAACTTTAGCACACAATATCACAAATTTTTGACAGTGCATGTTTAATATTATATAATCGAAAATAGTTCAAAATTTGAAAGGTAATGTTAACAGTGATATTAGAATATTTCAGTAAAAAAGTTGTTACCTAGTTTTTTATTAAGAAAAACTTCAACTTCTCTCTAAACTTTCTTTCTCCTTCGTTCATCGAGGAGGGGTGATTTTAGGTCATTTTTTGACCTAGAATCACCTCTCTACATCTTTTTTTTTCTCCTTTCTTTTAATCTAAATAAGTGGTTTTCACAAATATTAGTTTTTCCTTTTGTGATTTCGTCGTCTAAGTGCGGCGTTTTGTTGTTCGTCGTCTTGTACGGCGTTTGATTTTGCGTCTTGTCGCGGTGTTCGTTTAGTTCCAATTGAAAGATCGACATCAATTAATTACAAATTCAATCAATGATTTGGGCGTCAACGTTGCAGATCCGGAAGCATGAGTATTTCAGTGACTTATGTTTTATCATATTATTTGTAGGCATTTTGCTGTTGTATGCTATTAACTTGGGTGTTGTGAGTTTGTTCGCATATTCACCCTTTATGTTTTTAGCGATGTTTGTATTGATGTATTCTATCGATTTGAATGAATGAATATCGTGTTGTTTTTGTCCAAAAAAAAAAGCAATATTTGAATGGTTTGTGATATGTTTAATGTATTTTTTTTTACAGATTTGTGACATTTTAAATGTTTCATTTGAAAGTAGTTATGATCTAAAATAATGGCTATAAATAATCTTGCATTCTTCTCCATTTTCATTGCAAATCACTTATTCATTCTTTATTCACTTTTTTTATAGTTTTCATCTGGGAGTGAATATAATGTCATGATTAGTGCTAAACATTCTTACAATCTTCAAAATTGTTGTGCGGTATTTGTCGGAACAATATGATGGACAACAAATATATTCTTATCAATTTTAATATGTTTTATGAGTTTTTCCTATTCAGATTATATAATATAAAATTCTACTAAAAGGATTTGAATTATATAATTTGAATATGGACAAAATAAGAAGATCAGAGAGCGGAAGAAAGATGGATGGTGGGAAAAGAAAATCTCTTTTTAAAATATATTTTTGAAATTTATAACGGTTTTGTTATTTGTAATCAAAAGATTTTTTCACACACTGTAATATGTGTGCATATTAATATATTTTGATACATTTGAGATACTGTGTGTATATGTATGCTCTGCTTGTTTCAGCAGTGCATCAAAAGGAAATCACGTTTTGGCCAAAGCTACTATTTTGAGCTTCACAAAAACCACCTGGCTTTTATGAAAGCTTTATTGTGCATTGGGAAGTGATATATGTGCTCCCACCACCAAACCAAACAGCCACGTTGTCGTTGAGGGTATACCGTGCGATAAGTCTGTTTTGAAAATTATGTTTTACATATTTTTCAACAAGTTTGTTTATAGATTAAATATATATTAAAACATGTGATGTTTTTTGCGGTTGAAATGTTAGCCTTGTGACAAGAGTTTAGTTTGATATACATTATTAGTATCATCTTAATTAATAAAACAATTTACATTTGAACAAGATAGTGATTTTAAGAAATCATGAAGCTAGTAGCTCTATTATTAGTTGAGGCTTTGTGGATAAGTTATCCAACATCAATGAATATTAACTTCTCAGTTTACTTGTAAGTTATTTGTTTTTGAGAGCATATAGGATATTTGTTATTTTTTTAGATAAATGAAATCGTAAAATTTTAGAACTTACATAAGAATTTAAATTCCGACTACGACATTTGATATAACAATTTTAATATTTTTGTTAATTATGTTAGGATTTTTGGACTAAGATATTTACTATTATTACTCGTAAGGTAATTTATAATTCACTCAAATTTAATTATGTCGATAATTTGCATAAGATGATCTTATATATTACCCACGATTCCCTTCAAAGGGAAACCTAAAAAACCCTAATTTTTAAAACTATATACGTTTTCTTCATTTACTTTACCCACAAACTCTAACCCAAAAACAAGATAACTTGAAAATCAAACTATTGATTCAGAAAAGACCGAACCCAGCCCATTCAGCATCACCAACGGGTTGTGGTGACGACGCAACAGAAGACGACACCGTTGAAGGCCTCCGGAACGGCGATAAGGACTTAGAAGTAGACGACGAAAACGACCACCGACCAATTGTCTCCAGTTCCGATGTATAATCCGGTTCGACAACTTTCTTCGCAACCTTCTTCCTGCTCCTTAGACGCTTCAGAAAAGGCGAGAAGAAACAACCCGAGGAGGTTATTATCTCAGGTTGAGCAAGAAGGGGCCGTTCAAAACGCCATCTTTCAGACCCGACCTTAGGACTTGACCGGAAGGAGCGTGTACGGGAATCCACCGGAGATAACTTGTAGGAGCTGACTTGTGGCGGAGGTTTGAGCTTGAATGAGGGAGATTCCGGGTTTTGATGATTCGGAATGGGGAGTCCTGGTTTGATTTCCCATTTGAATGGAACTGATCCTGGTTTCTTGAAAGAATCATCTTCCGCCACAACCATTGTTTTGAATTTGATTGTTCAATATGTGAGTTGCACTTAGAGTGGATGCGTTTATTAATATCGTAGATGAATTACGGTGCTTGCGAAATCAAAGGCATGGATTAGTGGGGACTCTTCAGTTTTATTGGCCCACACTCGTGGAACTTGATATGAGTTGAGTGGATGACTTTGTTTCTCTTTTTGTTTTCTTTTCTTGTCTTCACCAGTTCTATTTCCTTACTGCAAATTAGAATAGGCCACGCAAGCCATACACCATGTGACTAAGCTTTCTATTTAGACATAGCCCGGTTCTTTGGGACCTTGCATATGCTTGACCAATTTCAACTTTATATTTTCTATTTATTCAGTATCATATTATTAAAAAATATTGGAATTGGCAAATACTAAGTGATATACATAATTTAGAATTTAGAATGCTTAAAGAGTGTTTCAAAAATATTCGTTAACAAGACTCACATAATAATCACACTATTATTATTATGATTGAGAGGGTTTCATAGTACCACATTATACTTCTAAAATGCATACATATTTAAGAGAAGTGTTAAGAACACTATTTTTTTAAGACTTGCTCTAATATTAATTGTTTTATTGGATGAAATTAATGCATGCGCCCCATTTTTAAAAGAGAAATGATATTTGTACAACCATGTATTGATAAATTTTGTGATAGTTTTCTCTCTCATATTCACATTATTTTTTTACCTTCTCTTTATTGTTTTGTTTTTTGTGTCAATATATCATTTTCTTTGTAAATTTATAGTTGTCACTTAAGTTGTCTTACAAACGATGGTTCAAATAACACACCTCTTTTTAAAATAAATCTCACATAAAATGATAAAATCCAAATTAATTTTAGTGAATAAAAGAATGAGTGTTAAAAAAATATTTAAGCATTTCTGTTTGTTTCAATGATAAAAAATTATTTCAATGAATCTAACATAAAATGTTAATTTTGATGTTTTTGTAATTTCGTGAAATATTTATTTATTTCAATGGTATTGTATCTAAATAAATTACGTTATCTATTTATTTATTTCAATGGTATGGTATCTAAATAAATTACGTTATAGATTGTCAAAAAATAAAATAAAATTACGTTATCAAAATTTATATCGCCCAATTTGTCATCTCGGGTTCTTTCAGTGATAGAAAAATAAAAAACAAGTTCATTTTATTACAAAATTATGTTGGATACCTCATACCTCATTAGAGATGGAGATACTCTAATCTAAGGTATACTTTTTTTTTTTGAAGAGTATAAGGTATACTTAAAAATCAAATACATCAATGGACACTTGTTTACGCTTGCCTTCAAATTTTAATATTTTAAATTTCTTTTGAGAATTGAGTACATGGACCGATCTACTCTTTTAGCTCAATTATTTGAATGAAATAAATAACACAAGAGTCAAGATCTCTCCTACATCAGTGGACGTAATTTCGATTATTTCAAGTTTGTTTTTTTGTCACAAATGTTCCCAAAAGTCCCCATTGAATACAACAACAATTGAACGTTCAATTGTTAATATTAATGAATTTTTTTTAAGAAGCTACCATGCCAAATCAGGGTGGTTAATCTTATATTTCTTTTATTTTAAGAATGCATAAAATATTATACAAATTAGTTTAATTTACGAAGCAGAGTTAGACTATATGATTATCTTGCGTTGTGAAACTTGTGAAAAGGGAAGAAAAAAAAACAGCTATCTATCTAATAGTGCATTCCTACATCAACAAGATGGAGCACGTGTAATCATTAAGATGGGAACCTAACGGTGTTTAGGATAGAAGAAGAGGCGCACTACTCTTTTGAAAGGGAAAAAGGAAGATCTTAATTGCTTGTTATGAGTAATGCTAATTTACTATTTGAGGGTCAATGACTCACAACAATATTACCAAGCAAGAACAGCGTTAATCAAATAAATTATTTTTTCCATGTGGTAAAAGTGTGGGTACTTATCATTTTGACTAATTGTAGTTTCCTGGGCATAATAATATTCAGCGTGCTTATTAGTTCCTCAGTACTGACCCTACAAATTACAATAGCTTACAAGCTTTATAAAATCAGAAAGTTATGAAACGATTTTTCCCGTCCGAAATAGACCACAGCCACAGAGATTTGGAATTTGTATTATGGAAGTACTAAAAAGGACGTAACAAGAAAAGGAAATGAATTGAAAGAGGAGATGAATGAGACTTGTTGGGGATGTCAAAATATGACAAATAGGATTTGTCAAAACGAAATGAATGGCAGCTGATGTTAAGGATTCGAATTCAGATTTTGCATCATTTCCGTTCTGGAATGTCGCGTGAGAGAACTTGAAAAGGAAAGGGTGCAGATATATATAAAATCATTTTTACAAACTTAATTCACTTGAAAACAATTTTCCCATGTGAAACCAAACATAGACCAACTGCTACAAATGTTTGGGTGCAGAAGCAGAAAACTTGTTTCATTGTTATATTCAATTAACTCGCTCATTTTTACTCCTGAACTATGGGTTCTATGCTAGTTGTAGAATACTTGCTTGGTACAGAAGCAATAACAGTGTAAAAACTTCCATGGGTAAATTCTTCAAAAGTGAATTCTACACAAATAGCAAATTAACAACAGACTCCAGCATCTTTAAAAAATAAAAATAAAAACAGGCTCCAACATGTTGACTGTCTATTAGTTAACCCTCGTAACCAAATCCTTCTGGCATGTTACATAAAGCTTGTATGGTATTGCTGACCACATCAAGAAGCTGCAAGTATTCATCAGCACCATCAACTAGGCACTGCAATTCCACAAGCAATTAGTAAGAATTGTAACCAACTTAATTAGGGATATGCTTGCAGACAAACTTTCGAAGCTTCTACAGAGATAAACAAAAGAAGGAAACCCAATATAATAATAAAAACTAGGCTTAATTGCAGTTTTAACCCCCTAACTTTCACAAAGTTGCGATTTTGGTCCCTAAGAAAAAAAACTACAAAACGGCCCCCTAAGTTTTGCATCTGTAGCAGTTTTGGCCCCCCAAGGCCAAAAAAAATAAAAAAATAACACGTGCCACCTCACTTAGGGTGCCACGTCAGCGTAGACCGAGTCAAAATTGGCATTGGGGACCAAAACTGTCACAAATGCAAAACTTAGGGGGCCGTTTTGTAGTTTTTTTTCTTAGGGGGCCAAAATCGCAACTTTGTGAAAGTTAGGGGGTTAAAACTGCAATTAAGTCTAAAAGCTAATCCTAATTCTTGAACGTGACAAGTGATTTCACTCATATATGGGGCCATGTTGAAATTTCTTTTTTCCAAACATTAGTCACTTATCTCAAATCTGAACTATACACATCTATATACTAAACTGAAGTACATTATCTCAGTGTCATTTGTAATTTCTCTAAATAAGTTTCAAATTCAAATTTTAACTTTAAGATTTTAACTTCTTTTTTTTTTTTCAATCTATAACTTAATATTTAACATGAATTTAATTATACATACATCTATAACTATTTGTAACAATTTCCTTGTATATATTTTAAATTGTATGTGCAACTTAATACTTGAACAATGCACAAGAATCTTGCTAGTTATGCAAAACCATATGCACAGACAAGTGAAGGAAAAGGTGATGAGGTTAGTGTCTATATTGATTCCTAAAGGATCATAAGTAACCTTATCTGCTTCACCCAGCTTCTTGGATATTCTTGCCTTCTGCTCATCTGATATGTCGTTTTCTTCAACAATAGCCTCAAACAACTGAAGGAAAAGGCATCAGTTTCATTGTAAAAGACTAAAAGCCTTAATTTGGTAAGCACGATTATCAACAAAAGAAGTTCCAGATGAAACTGGCAAAACAAGACCTGAGTTAGCATCTGAGAGACTGGATACCCCTCTGCAATGAAATTGTTGACTTCCTTGTTTGCTAAATCAAAATTACCACTTCTGCATGCTTTAAGAAGTGCCTCAACAACCTCCGCTGGAACAATCTGGTTTCAAGATTTTAGAAAGTCAGGAGAAGCAGGAAGGGAGAAAAATGTGGTTTTGTAACACAACCAAATGCACTAAAAATCAGCTAAATGTGCAAGAATATGGTGCTGAGCAAGAATAGATAACACATAGGAAGCATAAGGTAATAGACAACATCCAACGTTTCATGAAATGGCATACAGGCTGCAATTTGGTGAACTTGTATATCAAAGTAGAACACTATAATGAACAGCAAAATAACTTTTAATCCATTTATTTAGTATTTTAAAAAACCAGGAAAGAAACCATTTACAATAACGATATGCCAAACAGGTAACTCACACCTTTCATACAGTTAATAATTATGCCAATCAGTAAGTCTGAGTGCAATGATCATCATCAGACAAGCAAACACCACAGGAAAATGGACATAAACAACTTCAAAATGCATATCATTGTTTTCTTTGATACAAAAACAGAACAAGCCATAGGAACTAGCCTGACAACCTACCCCCGATACAGAAATCAGATCCTTGGAAGAAATGGAAGATCCAAATAAGCGAGCAGCAGACTGAAAATGTTGATACTGGGTCAGTGAGAATAATAAATAAAAATGAGATACATAGATGCAATGTTCAAAAGCTTGGTCATTATTATTCTTCAAGAAGAAATTAATCAGTAGACACTAAGTCAAATCATAAAAATAAACAATCCCTCCATTATCACTAAGACTGCCAGTATTTGTTTCAACTATAGTGCATAAGAGAGTTCCACTTATGCCAACAAATTAGTTATTAATGTAAGGTGAAAGCAAAATCTACATGGAATCAATTGGATATTTCTTTTCTAATATTTTCGAAAGGAAAGATCAGATTGCAAATAAGTGCCCGTATTACAGATCTATTCTACCAAGTGTTAACAGAAAAAGATGATTATTAAGGCAGAAACAGCAAGAGTCTCATATCAGCTGAGTGTGAACCAACTCCCATTTTAAGTATAGGCAACCCCTCTTATTAGCCCAATATGTTATGTATGAACTCTCCAATTCACCATCTTTCAATTGAATTTATTTTCAAGAAACCAGAAAGCTCAAAATTTGAAATCATGCATTCCTACAATTGAACTCTCCCGTTTATAGCACATATGAACTCTCCACTGCATCAACTTTCCATTGGCTTTAATTATTGAACCAGCATTTGAAAACAAAAAACAGAATGAGAGCATACTGGCTACAATTAAACAATTGTCAACACCGGAAGATTTTTTTTAGTAGTTTTGCAATAAATAATAGTTTGTGTATTTCCTAATATGTAGCATTATCAACAAAATTGCTAGTTGCCTAGTTGGTAGTTAGTTTGGCAGAGTCAAGCAGAATAAGCATAGCCATTTAAGACAGGCACAGTGGCACACATACATTATTCAAAGTGAAAAGGCTTTATACAAAAAAACAAATAGAAAAGAAGAAAAATAAACACAGTGTAATGATATCATTAAAATAGAAGTAACGCACTTTTTTAATATGAAGTAACATAAGTTACATGTCTAAAGACATACTATGTTGATAAGGAAATGTGCTCACCTGCAAGTATGTTATAGCCCGACGAAGATCTCCTTGAGAAATATTACTTAAAGTTGAAAGACCCTACAGATGCAAAGATAGTAAAACATAAGCCGCTATGATGTCAACAATACCTCTACAGACAATGGATACCATTAAAAATAGCACAGCCGCCATATAAGCTCTAAGGCTCCTACCTCAGCATCAAGGTAGATTCCTTCTTCTTTGCAGATGTATACTATTCGGCTGCTCATGATTTCTTCAGTCAGTGGCTTGAACCTGAATTTTGCACATCTTGAAGCAAGTGGTTCTATAATCCTACAAAAAACAACAATCTTGTATAAAACCAATATGTCTCCTATCCTCAATAAAGCACGGACAAGAAAAGTAGGAAAAAAAGCTATACAATGTATTGCTTTAGCTTTATAATTTTCCTTGGCATTGATCATGATATTTCCTATTTGTGCATACATTTTATATTTCTTGCTGATATGAGACAAACAAAGTATGTAATAATCAAACTAGAATAAAAACTTTTTTTTTGAACAAACTAGAATAAAAACTTAATTTATTTAAACAATGATACAGAAGTATATCAATTAGAATTTGATCTTAAACATATCAAAGCATTGGACAAAACCAAAATTAATGAAAACCATGGTCATCAAGGTGACTAGAATTCTCAGAGTCCTTAAAGATGTGAAATTGAAAATGCTAAAGAAAAAAAAATCAGCAAATGGTTTCATAGAAGACTATGTACCTGCTAATGTAGTTGCATATAAAAAAGAACCTAGTAACTTTAGAGTAAGTTTCCATCGTTCGCCTCAGTGCATTCTGTAACCAAATTGCAGGTGGCATGAAATCATATCACTTTATTGATTAAATTAAACAAACAAAGCTGTGAATGAAAAATGGAGAAAACATACTTGAGCATCTTCTGTCATTGAATCAGCCTCATCAAGAACAATTATCTTATACGGTGGACACGGATAACCACTGAAATATCATATACCAAAAACATAAGTTACACAAATCTTATAAAAAAAGGGAGAAAAACAAAAACTCAAAAGTATATTGGATTTCACATTTCACATACTTCTTAGGCTTATTGGTACCAACAGCGACAGCAGCGAAATCTTTGATCTTAGTCCGAACAACATTAATACCACGATCATCACTAGCATTAAGTTCCAAAACCCTAGATTTATAGAGCTCCGGTCCGAAAAGCTGATGAGCGATAGCGAGGGCAGTAGTGGTTTTTCCAGTGCCGGGAGGACCATAGAAGAGCATGTGTGGGCACTGTGAGACAAAATTGAAGCGAATGAATGAGTGAGTTGATTAATGGATTAAGAAGAAAAGAGGGTTTAGGGTTTAGAAATGGTGAATTGATTACTTACGCTTCCGGTTTCGAGGGTGTTGGTGAGTACTCGAACTACTTCTTCTTGGTGAGCTACGTCTTTCACTTGCTTTGGACGGCTGAAACAAATTGGGGAGAAATTAAATTAGATATGCGAAAAACATAAATTAGAGAAACAGAAAATCGAAATTGAAATGAAGATAAAGTGGTTACTATTTCTCGACCCATGGTTGAGTGCTCTGAATGATTGGCGCCATATTAATGATTTTTCTCTTCACACACGATTATCTGCTACTCTACTAGTTGCTGCTGCTGCTGCTGGTATTTGTATAGGTCACCACCATTTTCCCGCTATCTTTTCCCTGCAACTGCAACGCAGCGTTTCATACCACTAGAAAAAAGAAAAAAAAACTCAGGGTTATATAAAAAAGTCAGGTTTCATTTAAGATCGTCAATCTTAAAGTTCGATTCACGTTATTTTAATATTAAAAAATTTAAAAGTAATAATATAAAGTTATTGATAGTTGATTAGTGAATCTCATTTAAAAAATTTGTATGAAATACTATATTGAAAGGATTTAGTGCTTATTAAATATTACTATTAAAAAATTATAAATGAGTAATGTTTACGCGTGATACCCATTTTTTTGAAATATTTCATCAAAGGGAAAAAAATAAACATACAGTTTATATTGTATTATTTCAATTCTTAAACTATCATGTTGTACTAAGTAACTTAGCTTAAACTACATTCATATCAAAAGCACATGTTATAATTGATCAACAATTACCTAAAAACCTTGTAATTCACAATCATAGTAAACAATTTCCAAATAACCAATTTTAAAAACCCTAACATATGAAAGTCACATTGTGTTATTTTATGAGATTTTGAACACTTGTCGTTGTTTGAGTTTGATTAATTGCTTGAGGTTGAAGAAATTTGATCAGGTTGGGTTTGTAATTATCATTCAATAACAAATGGTTTGTAACTTCTGTTCATAGGCGAACAATTTGTATCGTCTGATGAGTTATTTTTGGAAGTCAGAAATGCTTGTGAGTAATCCAAAATCTATAAAGAGCAACTTTTTCTTATGTGTTGGTTGAAAAGTAAAAGGTTGGATTTAAACTTTGATTCGACCCTTATAAAATTGAGGTTGATATTTGCACCGATTGTTATCTACAAAACACCCATCCACCTTGTCTTAATTTATTGGTCACAATGCACTCGTTAAAAGTTGATTTTCGAAACTCGTCTTCATCCTTCTTTAAGGAAACCGAAATTCATGTGAAAATAACTTATTTGGATTAAAACAGGGGTGAAGGATGAAGAAGGCGATTTCATATAAAGAAATAACAAAAAAATTGTCCTTTGATGAAAAAAATTGAAACTTTTTTTTTTTGAGATAAATGGAAATAACTTAGATAGAAGAAATTATGACTTTCTTATAGTTGAACGTATTTTTTTTAACAAAGTATCATACACGTACAATTGCATAAATTAATCCATTGATTGTAATGGGTATCATAACTCTCGCTCAAGATAATTTAACATTACTGAATTCACAAAGGTAAATTTAAACCCATTACCCATGATTAACCTGAAAAATATCTCTTGACATATCATTAAGTGTTATCGAGTTGCATGTTTTATATTTAACAGGCAATCCTAACTACTGTTCCGGTGACATTGATTAAACAACTAAAACAAGCAAACCTTTTATAAAAGCGGTTTAATTATTATTTGATCAAAAATCAAAATTCATATTTTCAAAACAAAACTTATATTCATGAATTTATCAACCATTGATCTTGGACACCGGTTACAGTTAACAAAACACCATTTATTATAAATCATTATCTTTACCATCTATATATTAAATACGACGAAAGGCGATCACTGTTTTATTTTCAAAAGGAAAGTCAAACACCATTTAATGATTGAAAAGTTAAGATTGACCTACAATATTTTCTTTGGTTACAAGATTGACCTACAATATAAATTTATAGAAATTTGTTTAAATTTTTTGATAGGTGAAATTTTGTTTAAATTGTTATTGCATAATATTTATTTATGGAAAGTTGTTGAAGTTTTTTATTAAAGGAAATTTGTTGAATGTTTTTTAAAGAGGAAATTTGTTGAAGTTGTTTACATAAAGTTGTTGAAGTTTTTTATTAAAGGAAATTTGTTGAATGTTTTTTAAAGAGGAAATTTGTTGAAGTTGTTTACATAAATTTGTTGAATGTTTTTTATTAAAGGAGTACATATGTTGACAATTTATGCAAAGGATGGACAGCGAGATATCTGATTGACTCTCTAGTTCCTCTCTCTTCTATGCGTCTTATTGTATCTTCGAAATAACAACAACTATGAAATGATCATCTGCTTCTGAAATCCCTTTCCAATCATTTGCTTCATTTTCTTCAATCATCAATCACACTCTTAAGTAAGTTCATCTTTCCCGTCAAATTCAACGACATTACTCATTTTCTTACTCTCTTTATGCGCTTATTTACGTTTTTTTTCTTACGAACAAAACTATAACTGATTCCATTTTCCGTTTTCACATCAATTAGGGTTTCTTAATCTCCCTTTCCACAAAATGTTTACCCGAAGCCGACGCTTCGCTTCTTCTTCATCGTCATCGGAGAAGAAGCCTTCCGTTTCAGTGAATTCAACTTCAAACAAGAATGTTGCCGCCGTGAAGACTCGCTTGACGAAGAAACGTCCCGCTCTCGCCGACGTTACCAATAACAGAAATGCCTCTCTTGTCAAAACCTCCCTTGCTGCCCCATCTAAGCCCATGGTAATCATTTACTACTATCACTCAATTTGAGTTTCTGTTGTGATTGGAACGCTGGATTTGATTAATACTGAACAATCTTAGTGAATTTGCATATGAATAATTAAAGATTGTTTGAATTATGATGATGGGATAGTGTTGCGTAATAATGAAAGTGTATCTTGAAATTGTGTTGATGAAGCACGAGAATCATATAATAACATGCATGGTTTAATAATTTAACATATAGTGTGTTCACCTTTTTGAGGATTATTTTATCAAAATCATTAGGGCCCACCATATATGTTATGCATGTGGAACTTTTGCAAATAAAGTTGAACAATACAAAACAATGGACAAGTGTTTGGTTTTAAGTGGGAAAGTATTTAACGAGTTTAGTTGATATGCATTATTGGCGTAAAAAAGTTTTACACATGCATTCAATCACATCTTATTGCGCAGATATTTGAGGAGATATTTTAGGAATGTACATAATAAAGTAGTAGAATGATTGAATATAATTAGATGTATGTGTAAATTTTATTTACACCATCGGGATATACAACTTAAATCCTAATTCATGCATGTATGTGAAAATTTTATGTACTTTAATAGGACTGTTTTTGTTACTTGAAGGTTCCATGTGTGTCCAAAACTGCAAAGACAAAGAAGGATTCTATTGCTAGTTCGCAGAAAAATGTTAAGTCCGAGAACATTTTGCAACCCTCATCGAGAGTAAAATCAAGCGGATTTCTGCTCTCCAAAGAGGCATGTTCGACCAAAGCTAGTCAAATTAAGACTGGAGTTAAAGCATTCATTGCTCCAAGCAATGATGGTGCTGTCTGTCCGGATTTTAAGAGTGTGGTCTGTAGTCCGAGATGGATGGACATTTACCCAAGTAATTCCTTCAGCGGTTCTGCTTCGCTGGATGAGATCATGTCAACCAGCGATTCTCTGATGTCTCCAGAATTTGAATATATTCGCAATGATGATGTTGTATCAATCAAATCAATTGAGAATAAAACATGCAACATTCTCAATATTTCAGACTCTTCCAAAATGGCAGGTTCGTTTATTAAAGGCTTAATCTTATACTTGCCCTTTCTTATGCTTTGGTTAATTCGGGCAATACTTTTTTCAATAATTACAATTTGTAATCTGGAATACTCATGCATCATCCCTTGATTTTAGGGAGAATACATGATATTGACACCATACTGAAGTCAAGAGCAAATGAATTTGTAGACATTGACTGCAATATCAAAGACCCTCAGTTTTGTGCATCGTTTGCCCATGAAATCTATGAAAATTTGCGTGTATCAGAGGTTTGTTGTCTTCATTTATTTTAATGTTTTAGTCACTTGTTGTAATTGTCAAAGTGATTGCTAGCAGAGTAGCATTTTGGTTTCTCATGATGCTTTTATAGTTTTATGCTTTCTTGTTTGTGTTTGGTACCATGAATTAACTAATGCAATATTCATCTCTAAGAGTATGTTGGTTTAGTGGTATAGGGTGGAACGGGGTGAAATAAATGGAATGGAATGAGATATCATTTGTTTTTTAAAATCTAAACTCAGAAATTTTAGCCCATTCCGCTCTATAACACTTTATACCACCAATTCAAATTCCAAACACACCTTAAGCAATGAGACCTGGGATATATATGAACGTTGATTAGGAGTTATATCCCATTTAATTTAATTAAATAGAGTAAATTGAAGTGACTTGAAGACGTGATGTATCAGTTCGATCTATATTTACGATATAGAATGTTTTTATTTAAAAAAATATCTGGTATCATTTCAATCTTTATTTGAATATCAGATGTTCCCTCAAAAAAAAAGAAAAGAATATCAGATGAATTGCTTCTTCAACTAAGTTTGTCTATGACTATTTCATATATCAACTGTATGGATAATTTCTTTTGAAACCTTAGTCTTAATGTTTGTGAGAAAGATTTGGAGTAAATGTGAAAGTCATGTTCTTTTTTTGGGGAAAATAAAAGTCATATCCACGTCAAGAATAATATTAATTATATAAAGTTTAGGATGATGTCAATGTTGAATTCATCATTTGTATTTTCCTCTCAATTTATTTCTAGAAATTTGACTTTGACATGATGAGTGCGAAATAGTTGATGAAATTCAGAATTGATTTCTCTTAAGCAACTTGTTATTAATGTGATTTGGTCCCTCTTAAAGGGCTAATGTCTTTTATTTTGACACAATATGAAAAGATAAATTACTAAATTGGTATGAGATATAGCTTTTCGAACTTCCAAACTCAGGTTTTTCTATCATATCATTTATGCAGTTATGCCTGTGGTTTAGAACTTAAACTTAAACTTGTATATATCATTTCTCTCATATTTCTTTTTTATCTTCTTTCTACTTTTTCATCCTTCGTTTTCTTCTGATCTATGGTTTCAGAAAATTAAAAGGCCATCTATGGACTACATGGAGAAGATACAGAAAAACATCAATGCTAGCATGCGAGCAATGCTTATTGATTGGCTTGTGGAGGTAAACTATGGTGGGTGATGGATTTCCGGGGTGATAGATTTATTGCAGGGGATTTGTTCTTCTCAATGTGCTATTTTTTTAGTGGGACCTTATGTTTCATTAGAAAACTTGTTTTTACAATGTTATTCTAATTATTTTGTTGTGTCAGTTATTGAGAGATTGAAATCCTCATGTTAGGAGAGGTAGAGATGCCAAAGCAACGGCAGTAGGATTCATTGTTAATTGTATAGGATTCATTGAACTTGCTATTTTGCTTCTTTTCCTCATGAGGGAACACGAGAAGAACTGTATCCTTCATTGAGTTTCTTTTCAAATGGTTTTCACTTAATTTCTCTCTCCATTTCAGGTTACGGACGAGTACAGACTTCTACCTGATACACTATTTTTGGCAGTTAACTACCTTGATCGCTATCTTTCAGGCAAAGCAATGAACACACAGCAGTTACAACTACTTGGTGTTACCTGCATGATGATT
>Ga0099826_10001055_pt1 | contig 15580 bp, 10 predicted proteins | sample Mtrugardesep15_FD_76830 | JGI IMG/M metagenome (GOLD analysis project Ga0099826, IMG submission 76830) | Root nodule microbial communities of legume samples collected from California, USA - M. trunc garden sep15 | ecosystem: Host-associated > Plants > Roots > Nodule | place: USA: California... | reverse complement strand
GTAAAAAAAAAAAAACAAAAAAACAATCTCAATTAAAAAAAAGCATTATATAATCTAACTATCCTGCAAAAATAACATGTTAAATTTTCTTTATGCTTACTTAAAAAGGGTGGTAAATTTCCAGAAGATCACTCATCGTAGTACTACTACCGCTCAAACACGCTTAACCAAAGATATCTTATGTCATATTTAAAAACAATCTTATCATATGTGCAACAAATACGTGTCTATTCTATCCCTATCTTATGGTGACTATAGTGTAGTTTAGGGTGTTTTATGAGAGAAAAATGAAAGTTAAGAAACCGTGCTTTTGAAGGACCTCCTGGAACCCTGAATATTTTATCTTGGAAGAACCCATGTAATGGATGGTTGTAGAGCTTATGCATTTCGGTCTAACCCCAACACCTTTTATTCTCCTCTGATTATTGATACTATTATCTTGGATTAAATGAGTTACCTTTGCATCAAAAATAAACAAAAGGAAGAGTTGAATATATTTTTCGTCCCTAAGTTTTTTGTTCTCATAGAAAAGTGTCATGTTTGCTACCCTATAATGTTTCATGCACGTTTAGTTACCTTTTGATTTCTCTCTTACCTCAATTATATAAGATATAAGAAGTCAAATATATTTAAATTATTCAAATCCGTGTTCTGTATGGTATACTCTCATAATTGATATATGGAGAATTGGTTGCTTGTTTGCAGAATTGCTCAGTGGAAGTTATTGTTTATTGGGAATTAGTCCTTCTAATTGGAGTTTGAGGGTTAGTTTATCATAATATAGTATAGTTTGCAGTTAGTAATATCAGCAGACAAGTCCTTCTAATTTAAAAGTTAGGGTTTTGTTCAAGCTCAAATAATGTAATACACTCTTCATTCCTTTCAATGTCATTGTTGCATTTGTAAATTCAATTGTTATATATTTTTGTTTATTTTTTATGAGCAGGGTATAACAAGCTGCATGGAAGAAACGTATTTCATAATTGGACTTCTCTTAATAGGCTCTCCTTTTTTTGTTTGAACATGTCCTCCCTAACATTTAGGTATTTTTTAGGAGTTAGAAGATATTGAGTGGAAAATGAGGATAATATTCTCCACTCCAAATGTATGAAGGTTTATTTTTCTTAGATTCAAATCCTCCAATTTGGGATGACTCAAAAAATATATCGAGGGATGACTTTGGAGGCTTTTGAAAAATTCTCCAAATTCTTTATCTATTTGGCTATTTTACAGTAAGTCATTCGTTGCTATATTTGGTTATGTTTTGTACGTCTTTTGTTAAACTTCAGATTTTCAACATCATTTCTCTTTTCCTCAAAAAAAAAAAAAAACATCATTTCTCTTAAAAACCAGAGGATTAAGACAAAAAAAGCATATTTGATTATGACATGCATTTAATGTATGGGATAAACTTTTTACAACAATGTGTATGTCTTTACTAATTAAATTCTTTTGATTGGCTTTTTATTCCAATAGTATTTTAATATCAACGGTAGTTGAGTGTAATGAATTAAGATATCCACACTCCACCCTTATATTTAAGTACTCATTTGATTTTATTTTTGTCCTTAAATATAAACTTTTTTTCAAATTATTAGATGTATTTCTTATTTTTTTCTTAAATATACCCCTAATTAATACTACTAACTTGTCTTGAAATTTAAAAAGTCAAATTTAATACACATACAAACAAAGAACAATTTGGTAATATTAGCACACAAAACAGACACATTAATTACACTCACAACTTTTCTTAAGAAATGTGAAAAATGTAAAGGGGGTTACATTAAGGGACAGAGGGAGTATCCAATAAAATAGAACAAGCCCAAGTTAAATTACATATTTAGGTGATGAGTCATGTTTTTTAGAAGGATTTAGAAAGATTTTTTTTGTGATGAATAATTGTTTAGTTTGTTATGGAATATGTCAATTTCTAGTTTGTATAATCAGAGAAATGGTGAATGGATTGGCCATATAAAAGAAATGAACGAAGAAATTAGTATGTTAGAATAATTTTTTTTTTTTTTATGTTAGAATAATCTTAGAGTAGCTTTTACTCTCTTTTAAAATATTCTCTCTTCCATAAATGAACAACTCAAAAGTTGTTCATAACAATGAGCCTAGGGAAAGGAGTTATAGCCTTCAATGTGGCGAATCAAAAGTTCTCTTGAGCAATTCATTGTTAACTAATATGATCATTATATTATATGAGATATGAATATCTATATTTACAATTAAAGTGTGTGATTATTAAACTCGAAATGAAATTTTTAAATAAAATGCACATTGTTGTGTTTCATTTCATTCCTTCCATTTTTAAAAAATCAACGAATATTAAAAGATGACATGTCTTTTTTTAAACCCGGTATTCGATCTAAAAACCGACTAATTCGAGAGGATCAATCTCACCACCCACTTGCAAGAGTCCCATTCAATGCCAGAATAAAGCTTTGTAGGTACTTGCCCACCGTTAACCGATGACATGGTATTCCGGATCTCCTAGTTCCATCACTTTCTATCCATCAAAAGACATCCTAAATTCCCACTTCAATGTTGGTGTGACTCTTGCCAGTTTCAGTTGGGCTACAATCATGCCAATTTGGACCGTATAGATACGTGCTATGGAATAGCTATAGACATGTGATTTCACATGTGATTCTTCTTCTCACTATCTCTGACCCGACAAAGAAATTTAATTGAAGTTGACAAAACAATCATTTTCACTTAGGAAATGGACACCAACAGTTTCCATTCTGCATCAAAAGAGAACAAAAGTTTGGACTAGTGAAAATTAAGTTCAATGTCTGCAGGTCCAAATCCAATTTTCAACTTCCTCACTCCTTTTGTTAATACAATTTTGAGACTAATTTATAACATGGTTGGAGGACAGAGGCTACATATATGGCACCTAAGAAAAACTAAGCCTAATTGGTGAAACCATATGGTTCTTAAAACCTTACCTCTTCAATATATCTATGTCTTCACGAGTTCAATCACTGTTCTTGTTTTTAAAGAGATAAGAAATAATAGTGGTTAGAAACTAGTGGTGTACATACAAACAGCTGCTACAAAGTATATGTAGAGTTATAATAATTTGTATCAACTAAACTCAATCATATATCCAAAATCAACTATTTATTTATTGAATAAGAATAAACAATTCAGCCATTTAATAATAGTTTTACAATGGCTGCAGCCACATCCACCAATTTTTGCATAATGCTATTCCTATCACCTAAGAGTGAACTTGAGCCTGGAAATTTCTTGTTGCAAGCACCAATTTCCTTCTCAGCATCAACTATGGAGTAACTAGCAAACCCATATCTACCTTGGCTTATAGCATCAGCTGCTTGTGGAAGAATGTATTTCACAACAGGTATGTATGACTCAGCACAAAAAGCCAATTGTTGCTCCAAGTCTTTGTCTGTTGTTTGTTTGATAAGCTCTTCAATGTAACTTAGTGTGTCAGTAGCATTTGCTAAAATGTCATTGACCATTATGAGGGCCATACCCTTAGGATCAGATTTTGGAGCTAGAGGATTGGCATGTAAGATGGAGCTACATAGGTCATAAAAGGGTGTCTGTTTGCATATTTGGTCCACCAAATCATCCTTCATTAGAGAAAAGGATTGTGATAGTTGGAATTGGAAAAGAATACAAGACAGAAGAAGAATATGAAGAGGGAAAAAAGACACACAAGTTGATGTTTTCTTCATTTTCTCTTGAGACTATAATTCAAGAGTGTGTTTGTTTTTGTGGAATGAATGAATGACCAATGTTTTCACTTGGCTGCTATTTAAGGTACTTTGGTCGGTGAGCTAGTTCAAATTTTTTGATTTGTTTCTTACCAATTGAAAAAAAAGAAGGAAAATTTCTTTGGGCCCTTTATTACTTAATTTGTTGTTCTTTTTTAATGTAAATTTTGTCTTTTCATATATTATTATACTTTAGAATTTTTTTATATATCATTATGTTTGTCACATGTAAGTTGTTTGTTGCTTTTTGTAACCATGGGCTTTGAGTCGACATAGTGATTTTAAGGTTAAACCTCCCTTCATGTCACGGATAGCTTGTTTATTGTTGACAGTGTCCCACACACCTTCTCTTCTGTTCTGTTCCTACTTCCACGTACGTAGCTGTAAGATGTCAAACTATAGATCCTTCTAGATAATGTTTTTTGTGTTCAATTAACTATTTTTTTACTGAGATTAATAAATACCAAAATTTGTATGATTACATGTAGTTTTCTTAATATATATTGACAATCTTATTTTTCAAAGATCAAAACATATTCATTAAATCTTGAACAAAGACACTACTATCATGTTATATTTGGAATGAAATGGTAGGTGCTCTAAGTTTTGTTTTTTTTTGAAAGATACTTTTAGGTTAGTCACACTTTATTCTCTAGACAGTATTTTGAGTTTTATCTAGTATATAGTATGATGGTTGATATGATATTCATACAGAATTTTTTAGACTATTTTAAAATAATTTTTGATAGAAAATAACATTTGAACTAAAATGAGAAGTTAGTTAATGTTAGCGATGTTTTTGTTCATTTCTTAATTTTGAGACCAACTTGTGTTAGGGGCTGAGTCGGCGGAATTCGTAGTCTATAAGGGCCAAACTTTAAACATATTTTTTATACAATTAAATTATACCTCTTTTAATGTGACAATGTTAAGTAAACAAAGTTGGAGGTTTCAAACGGATCCCTCTATCTTGTTTCTCGCTTGTTTAAGGCACAATATTTTTTTAACATCGATTTTATTAGATCTAGAGTTGGGCATAATCGGAGTATATTTAGTGCAAAAACTATGGTGAAACAAGGCGCGGGGTGGCGTATAGGCTCACCAGCTAACGTATCTCTTTTAGGGGCTTCATGGCTTAAAGATGATCTATCAGTGCCAATGGATAACCCAATATTTGCGTCTTTGGTGCAGGTGAAGCTATGTGATTTCATCGATCAATCATCGAAGGCTTGGAAAACTCCCTTAATTTATAACCTCTTTAATGCGAACATTACCCATTTAATTGTTAAGACACCGCTTCAGCCTCTTGTTGCGGATGATAAATTGATTTAGAAAAGGGAAAGAGTGGTAAGTATTCTATCTGTATTGCCTGCAGAATATGTGTGACTGAAATTGCAGATAATTCTCATCTGCATGTAATTGGCTGAAGGGGCTGAAGGAATTTGATATGGAAGTTAAAAATGTCTCCCAAAGTTAAGAATTTTCTATGGTGCGTGTGCCGTGGTTATTTTCCAACAGGTGCTTGCCTTAGTAACAGATGTGTATCTTGCTCACTTGATTGTGTATTTTGTAATAGCAATTATGAAGACATTACTCATGTACCTATTGAATGTCCTAAAACTTTTCGGACATGGCGTGATGTGAATTTATGGGACAAAATATTTGACACATTTGAGCTAATGAAATGCCATAAATTTCTTCATTAAAAAAATACAATTAAATTATAATCTAAAGATTTAAAATTATAATGAAAAAAGTATAAAAATTTATGAGTTATTATAAAATAAAACATGTACTAGTTTAGGGATATTTTTTATATCATCATACCATCAAATAGAGTTAAAGCATTCGACAACTTCAAAAATTAGATTGGACCTCTAAGACATCATCATCTAACAAAATACGATTAAGTTGAAGAGGACAACTATGGTCATTTTCAAGGAGATATCCGATGTTACACTCATAAAAAGGCAATGGATGTACATATTAGTTAGCTAAGGCGTATGCAACATCAGATATCTCCTTGAGAATAACCATAGTTGTCCTCTTCAACTTAATCGTATTTTGTTAGATGATGATGTCTTAGACGTTAACCGTCGTTAGCTTTAGTCCTTTTTCATGTTGTATGTTTTTTTCACTCCCCTTGCATTAAAAAAGGAGTGATAATATTTAAATTTATGAGTTTAATTTCTATCATGTTTAGAGTGAAAAAGTTTTACACTACTGTAAAAAAAATTGATTGAAGTTCAACTCATCTAATTGAAAGTTTAGATTAGTTGAACATCGAAAACTCATCCAAGTAGCATGCCTCAAGGTTGATGGAATACTTAGTCATTGAATAGTACTAGTATTACTTGTTTAGTTTATAGTGTAAAATATAATTTATTTATGACTTCACATTCTTCACTCAACCCTCGAGAACCAAGCAATTTTATAGTTGAGTGTTTCACTTCTTGTGGTTGGAATCAGAAGAGGCCAAAGGAAGGAAAGGTTCTTTCTGGAGCCAGGGGTCCCCTATTCTGAAATAGAAACAGAACCAGACATCTTTAAACTCAATAAGGTAACTCCAAACCGAAACGTCGGATAGAAAAGGACGAAAACTATTTTATCTATAAATATACTCTTTTGGTTCTCTGTCACAAAAATGTAAACTATTTTGGTTCACTGAACCTTACTAATTCTAGTAGCTTCAACACACCTAATTAATGTTCTATACCCTACAATTAATAAACCCAAGATTAATAGGCTGTTTGTTCCAATTTTTAACATGAAAAAATAACTTTTATAATCAAAATAATCATTTTTAAAAGACAATTTTGTTATCAATTTAAAAAAATAAATCAAGAAGATCCTTCAAATAAGAAAGTATTTTGAGTAGTTTCTCCATAAAATTATTTTTATCAAACGGGTCCTAAATATGATTAGATAGATTACTAAACAAAACCAATTATGTGAAAGGACATAGCATTCCTATGTGCTGGCAGCAATTTTGAAAAAAAAATAGCAAAAAGTAATTATTGTTTAATAAAATTAAAATTATACTAGTGTCTGCATTTTGCAAATGTTAAATTCATACCACTTAGCACACACCTTATATATGCCGACAATAATTGAACAATAAGAAATAATTAATAAATATTGTGAAAGGAGCAAATGCGAAGTTCATAGCAGCAATTTGATTAGACAAATATGATATTGTAAAATATGATATAATAATATTATTATTAAATTGCATGATGACGATGATGATATAATTTGAGTAAACAAATTACTAGCAATAGAATCTAGAGCAATTGTTTAACAATAGCTGCTGTTATGACTGCTACATCATGCATAGCAATATTCTCATCAGAGATTGGTGACTTCCCTTTGAAACCATTCTCACAAGTAGTGGCTTCAATTGCAACATCATTTGCACCATCTTCTGCAAATTTTGGATCTCCTTGTTTGAGAGCTGCAACAGATTTTGGCACATCAGCTACCAAAATTGCTTTGTATCTACCAGCACATGAATTCAAAGCTTCCTTTTGAGCATGGCTCCCCTTAATCAACTGATTGATTTTGTTTAAGGCAGTGTTTGCTTTGGATTTGATTATATCCACCATGATTAGTGCTAGACCTGTTACATCAGCATCAGAGCTTCTTGGATCAGATTTGAGGTAGTGAATGCAATTTGCATAATTTGGAGTTTGTTTGCAAGTTTGTTGTATGACATTAGCATTGGATTTTGGATGGATAATTATGCAGTGACTTGAAACAATAGTGCACAAGATGATAGCTAATGCTAATGGATTCATCTTTGTCATGTCTTTTAGAACTCAGAAAACTGAAATGAAAGTTGTGCAAATGACTTGTATTGGGCAATAAATAACATAGATATTTTTATACAATTATTGATTATTGATATTTTGTGTATACCGGTTATTTAGTAATTTTTTTTTAAAGTCCTTAAAATATAGTATCTTACATACATTTAGATGTTCATTTTAGGGCGAAAAAAAAAAATTCTAAGGTTGAGTGCATGTTTTTTATCACGGTTGAATTGTTGAAATCACCGTAAATAATTAAGTGAACACAATTAATTGAACGAGTGATATCAACCATGCACTAACTAATAATATGATACACACTGGAGAATAATGGTGTAATAAAAATGTGTTTATTTATAATGATGGTTGCTTCTCTAATTAACATCACTAAATAATATTTAGGTGTTTACGAAGAAGTGTTGTTATGGAAACATCTTTTCTCTTTAGTTTTTTTGTGTGTGTCACATTTAATAAATTTTAATGAAATAAACAAATTTTGTTTAATATAAGAATATAAGAGTAGTGCTAGCAACAATCTCTTTTTAACATTCTCTTTAATATTCACTTTCTTATTGACTTAAATTACGGTGGGTTTCACACTTTGAAAATGGATATCACTTAAATGGTGGGTCATACATTAGTTTCATCAAATAAAAAAATAAGTGTTGAAGAGAGTGTCATAACATTCCCTCATATATCAAATTATTTGGAAACCTATTTAATATTTTCTTTTGAGGTGTTAGTTCGAAGAAAATGGAAGCTTATTAGGTATGGTCTTGTAAACAACTATCCAACAATTAATAAATTTTATGTTGAAAAAGTTATTTTTAATGTTTTTATGTGTTTAATACACAACTTTAAGATAAAAATTTCACTTTAAACTTCTTATCAAATGTCTTAAGAGTATCTAATAGCATTTCTTATTAAATAATTGTGATGTAGACATAAGCGGTCCATTTAATGCCTAATATAAAGTGCTATATTGTTGACGGTCGAAGAAACATCCACGAAAGTTGAATCTACTCGATGCAGCCAGAGTCGCTACAACCCAAGATTTGAATCCCAATTAAAAAAGATATATTTAATGCCTAACCCTCCTTTTTTTTTTTGTTACAATACCTAACCGCACATGATTGCTTTCTTTTTTTGGTTACATCATATGGTTACTTTCAAATGAACATAACTAGGAAAGGAAAAAACTGGAGTGGAAAACTGACCACAAAAGAAAGGTGTGAGAAAGATAATTAATGAAGAGCATTACAGAAACAAAACGTGTCAGCATACGAATGGTTGAAAAATTAATAAATATCAATAGAGATGAATTGTCGATCGTCGTCATTGGACACATGTATCATGAAAAGGCAGCACATATTGTAGAATATCAAAATATCGTTACAAATTCAGAACAAAAAGCATTTGTTCTTTTTTATTCATCGCAAGCTTCATCTACAACTATATAAAATTTGGAATCATCATATTTTTCACACGTGTTTTGCAAGATCTCCTTTAAGTTTGATATGGAGAATACTTAGAATTTTAGAGTATTTTTCAAGCGAAATGCTACATCTAGCCAAATTATTTACCTGAAAACATTACGATAAGTGATTTTTAGTTATATATAGTGGGTCCCTTTTCATTTTGCATCCAACATGTGTTCCACTAGTACTAAATTCATGATATGCTTGGGATAAAAATGGTCGTTGTAAATAGCATTCTTCATTTTTCAAAGTAACTCTTACAACTTCACTATTAAAAGATGCAAGAGTTTTATCCACTAAAGCAAATTACTTATTTGCACTCATAATGCTGCTTTTATCCATTTTATTTAGGGAGTTTTTAAAGGGGAAATAGTGAGGAATTTTTTATTTTATTTTTGTTGAGAAAGCGGACAAAAGTGAAGGAATTGTTATTTACATCCACAATTACTTATACACACTTCCTTTTCCAAAATATCAATTTGGGAAATAAGAAAATATGAAATTCATAATGTTTACTTTTAAAAAAAAATTAATGATCTAGATATACCGAGAATGTGGGTCGGACTGCAATAGTGTTTCGTTAAGGTTTAATTGTGGAGGGTAGCACATCTAATTACTCTAACACTCAAGTTAGTGTGAGAGTTGAGAGTGAGAGGTTCAAAATACATGGTGTTGTAGTGGTGGGAGACACTTATAGTGCGTGTTACAGGAGTTGTTGAGGAGTAAAGAACGATGATTACAAACGACATCCTTCAATGGCTTGCTCCGTAACCGGGTGAGGGCATTGAAGCCATTAGTTTATCGTTCTCTTTAAAAAATTGTTCTTTCGAAAAGTATGAAAGATTTTTTTTTCATTTTTCTATATATTTTAAACCCACAAAGCCCTTCCTTTCCCAATAAACAAGAAAATGATAACAGAATATGTAAACCAAGATGAACAAATAAGAAAAAATATATATATTTTATGATTTTTTTTTCTGCGAGTTGAGCTGAATTTTACCGAGTTCATTATAAATTAGAAATCTAGCCATGTAAATTCAATTTATTTCTGAATTTACTAAAATTCAAATTTACTGTTGAATCATTGGAAGTTGATACCTTAACTCGTAAAATCGTACAAATTCATGAGTTGACTCGCGATTTTGACGACCTTACATTACATATTGCTGAGGAGACATAGCTAACAATATTGAAACAATAAGAAACAAAGAGACTATGAATGAATATTACAAAGAGAGCTGATAATTGAACACCCTTAGGCGGCAAATACAAAGTTCATAGCAACAATGTGATTAGACAAATATCATATTGTACAATATGATATAATATTATTTTTTTTAAAGGAAAATTATATAATATTACTAAATTGCATGATGACGATGATGAGATTATTTAAATAAAAAAATTACTAGCTATAGAGTTTAGACTCTAGAGCAATTGTTTAATAATAGCTGCTGTTATGACTGCTAAATCATGCATATCCATATTCTCATCAGACATTGGTGACATCCCTTTGAAGCCATTCTCACAAGTAGTGGCTTCATTTGCAGCATCATTTGCACCATCTTCTGCAACTTTTGGATCCCCTTGCTCCAAAGCTGTAATAGATTTTGGCACAACATCATCCAATATTGATCTGTATCTACCAGCACATGAATTCAAAGCTTCCTGTTGATAAGGTGATCCATATATTCCCCCAAATCCAATCAGTTGCCTGACTCTTTTAAGGGCAGTGGTTGCACTGGTTCTGATTCTGTCAACCAAGAATCGCGCCTGATCTATTAGAGCTGCATCAGAGTTTATTGGATCAGATTTGAGGTACCTAATGCAAAGTGCATAATTTGGAGTTTGCTTGCAAGTTTGTTCTATCGAATTTGTATTGTTATTTTTCGGCTTGATATTTGTGCAGTGACATGAAACAATAGTGCACAAGAAGATAGCTAATGCTAATTCATTCATCTTTGTCATGTCTTTTAGAACTCAGAGAAAACTGAAATGAAAATTGTGCAAATGATAATGTGCTTATAAATTGTGCTGTGAAATAAATAATGTAAAGATTTTCATTGAATTATTGATAGTGTAATGAGTATACTAGTCGGTATTAAATTTTTATTGTACTATCAAATGATTAAGTTCCATAGATTACACAAGTTTAAGATGTTGAGGTACTAAGTTTGATTTAAAAGTGTGACACACAAAGAGGAAATGGTGTGATGGATCACATAAAGTTATAATCATGCTCGTAAATCATTCCACTCTCCTCTCTTATTGCTAACACCTTCATTCCCTTGCCACAAATGCTAGAAACATCAAATTAAAGTATAACACATAATTCTTTCTTATGAGATAATGTTGTACTGTCTTTAACATGTGCAATATCAACAAATCTCAAAACAATTAGAGTAATTTGTTCATTTTTATAATTCATCACGGCTTCATCTACAACTATATATACAAAATCTAGACTCACAAATTTTCTCATGGATATGCTTTTTCATCCCACTAGAAAGAATTTGCAAAATACATCATTTAGAGTTTGATGTGAAGTATACTTAGAATATTATATAAAGTATTTTCTAACACAAATTTCTTTATCATTGTAAGATACTATAACAGTATGTTTGAGAGTTTAGGAAGGAAGTGGAGGGCATGAAGAAAAAAAAAAAGGAAGGATGAAGTGAAAATAATGAAAAACTTTGGAAAGAGTGATTCGGAGTTTTGATTTCTTCATAATACAAAATCCACTTAATTTAAAGGAACTAAAAAATCACATTGAAGGAAGATTATGGAGGCTTTTAATGAATTCTCAAAATTCAATTTGTGATAATGCTTTCAATATTAAAAATATATAACTATTCACTTATCTTGTCAAAAAAAAAAAAACTATTCACTTATCATTTTCTACGAAAACGTTTTGATTCTATTTCCCCCCTAAAATATATTAATATATTATTAATTCTCAAATTTCTTTAAAGTGTGTTTGGATAAGGTAATGTTTTGAGGAAATTCAAATAATTTAAGGTGAACTCCATTGTTTAGATAATAATTTGAAGAATTTTTAAAATGATGGATAATTTGATAATAATTTGCATTGTGGTCCTCAAATTTTCCAAAAAATTCAAATTGACCCCTCAAAATTTTGAAATTTACAAATTGACCCCAAATTGCAATTTTCAAATTTGCCCCCAAAAAATTAAAATTTATAAAATTTGCCCAAAAATGATGACAATGAAATATTTTACTACTCCATAAAAAAAAAGTAATGAGAAATGAAAGTAATTTAATTTAATCATTTAAAAATTGTCTAGAATTTTAAATTCTTTAAAATTTCTCAATTACCTCATTCAAACATACTCTTAAAGATTTATCTATTTTCCCCTACTTCACTCCCTCCAAGGCCCTCCTCTCCTCTCAAAACTTTCAATCGTAGTCGAGTTTTGCTAACCAAAGAAAATGATCTTTGTAAATGATAGAAAAAAAAAACATAAAAAAGACAATGTGTTTAGCTATTAATTGAAGTATGAGTGTAGAATATTTGAGTGTACCATATAAGTTGTCGTATTTATTTTTATTACGAAATTTTCACATTTCTATACGGAAGAAGTTTGTTTCTTGAATCAAAACAAGATTACTCCATATCATTGATAATCAAATGATACAAAGTAGAAGATATATAGTGCAGAAGTTTGTTTCTCAAACTATCTCTTGGATTTCCTATGTCATCTTTCAACTTTCTAGGTGTACTGCAACATTTTTCTTTTCTGAAAGGAGGTACTACAACATTTTTATTTTATAACAACATTTAGAATTGTATCAAAATTAAATCTTGTTTCAAAACCTAGTTTTCGTAATGCGTGTATTTTTTTAAAGAAAAACAGTCATAAAAGTGAAGTCTCATTATCAGTGGAGCATGACTAAAAAATTTAGATGAACCAATAAAATAAATTATAATATATAAATTAAATACATAAATCATATTGTATATAAAAAAAATTATGTTGGAATAAACATTAAGTTGTAATAAACGCAAAGTTGATCATAAAAAAAAAAAACAAATTATATACCTTAATATAATGTTCTACGCTCACCGAGTGACTTGAAATTATAGTTGTCAATCTCAGATAGCAAAAGTTGCCAACCCAAAAATAGAGTGGAACGGAACGGAATGGTAGCACGCTGTCATATTGGTCCTCGACTAACACAAAAACCTAAATAAATCTTCCACTCTTCAACTTGTTAGTTATTTTAGTCACTTATGTTAATCAAAACATGAACTCGTCAAAATCGTAGACTTGACATTTGAAAATGATAAAAAAAACATTGTGATGTGTACATGGGACTAATATGAAATAAAATGTTCACCCTTCTTCATCATATTCCGACATCTATCTCTCTCTATCTATATATCCCATAATCATTTCCTATCACTCGCCTTCACTCTCAGTAATTTTTTGTCCGTTGACAAATATCTTTGTTCTTTTCTCTGATTTTGGCTGCAGATATGTAGGAACTTGCTTATGTAAAGAATAATGAAGATTCTTCTCTTAATGAATCAAATCAAGACAAATTAAACAAACCATTGGAAATCAATATGTATAATAAGCCAACGGAAATAAACATCATATAAGGAAATATACTTAAGTGCCTCTATTTGGTTTGACTCCATGTATTAAGGCATTGCATTCATACATATTGCTTTCCAATCATTTGTTTGATTGTCTTGATTTGATTCATTAAGAGAGAATCTTCATAATTCTTTACAGCTTACATACAAGATTTTTATTTTGAAAGATTACACTTACATACAACATTGGTGTCATCGTGACATATCAAAGTAATTCAAGTTTTTATGCTTTTCAAAATTATAAAAAAATTAGCAATTGACCAACAAAGTTCGCAAAAAGAAAAGGAAAATGCTTAATGTTACGACACAGTCTTGCACGAATTTAGACGAATGATAGCTATTCATTTTATTTTCAAAACACAGCAAGCTAAATTAAATTTCTATAAAGCATACAGTAGTAACCACATCTGTCAACACTTCTCATTTTTTTTATGCTTCATTTCTCTCTCTTTCTCATGTGCTGTTATACCTTCTTCTCTTTTATGCAATGATGATATCAAATATGAAGCGGTGAGGTTGGCGGTGATACTAACATCATATGCAATGATAGCTATATATGATTCTGTTATGAGCATATTAAATTTACTTAAAATGAGCCCATATATGGTGATTTTGTAAGGCAAACAAGTTGTCGTGCATTTTGTGCGAACAAAAGTCTCGTACCATATAGCACTACTGAAAAGAAAAACCAAAAAATAATATAGCAATTGAAGAGTACATGACGTTGAAAAGGTTAATTGATGCGCAAGAAACAACGTCAGAAAAATAAACTAGAACATAAAATGTATGATCAAGTGAATTCAAAGAGAGGACCGTGGAAATTAAGCTCCACGAGCCTTGTAAAAGTTAATTTTCATCACCATATTCTAAAAGTACATTTTTCTTCTTTATAAGAAAAAAAAAACCACTTCTTACTTCAGTTAGCTGGTATTAATTGACAAATAGCTGCTGTAATTTTTCCTATATCATTCATAGCATTGTTTTCATCAGTGACTGGTGTTCCACCATCCAATCTCCCATTGAAGTGAACCTCACATTTATTGGCTTTATCTATAGCCTGATTTGCAAAATATTCTGCTCTTTTGGGTTCTGCGTCTCTTTCCAAAGCATTTATGCCATTCCTAGCATTAAATACCTCAATTGATTTGTACAAGTTAACACATTGAAGAAGTGCAACGTGTGCATGAGGGTTAACAGGAGGAATCGTCGGAAGAATTTGATTGATTTTGGTTAAGGTAGTCACTGATTTGTCTCCCATTACACGAAACATGATTATTGCTAACTGAAGGACACTTGCATCAGAACTGCTATTATCAGATTTTAGGTATTGAATGCAAAGGGTATAATTTGGAGTCTTGTTGCAAGTTTCTTCTGTTATATCATTGGCATTGTTTGGTTGGACAACTAGAGAAGTGTACAAGATGAGAACGAATAATGCAATTGGCTTCAATAGTGCCATGTCTAGCTAGGTTTTGGAAAGGAAAAAAAAAGAAGTTAGACTGCAACCCTAGTTTGCAAGATCAAGAAGGGGTGGATGAAATGAATGCTTACAGAGAACCGAGTTATATATTGTATCATTAACTTGGCCTCAAATGTATGCATTCATTTTAGTCAACCCTCTCAATAATTTGTTCTAAATAACCATTAGTTATTCATTAAAAAACCATTAAGTAATTACAGCAATACAGACCCGAGATTCCGATTCACATCAATTTTTGTTCTTTTTATTTAATTTTTTTTTTACAGTAATACAAAATTTTCTTTAAAAAGATAAACATGAAATCCTCAGTCAATGGAATATTTAAATTATTTTCAAAGTTTCTATTACTTTTTGAGGAAAAAGTTTCTATTGCTATCTTTTTTTTTTTTTTTGAGTTATATTATTTTTTTTTTAAATTTTATTTTTTTTTTTTT
>Ga0099826_10001054_pt1 | contig 15581 bp, 11 predicted proteins | sample Mtrugardesep15_FD_76830 | JGI IMG/M metagenome (GOLD analysis project Ga0099826, IMG submission 76830) | Root nodule microbial communities of legume samples collected from California, USA - M. trunc garden sep15 | ecosystem: Host-associated > Plants > Roots > Nodule | place: USA: California... | reverse complement strand
TTTCGCCGCAACACCCAAGAATCTGGCAATGGCCATTGCATGTTCCCTCTCTGGTGCTGTTATGTTAGCTGTTGGAGCGCACCTTTCTTATGTCAATGTTGAACCCCAACGAGCCCGAACCTTGGCTCGTGATAAGTTGGTCTTAGATACGTTGAGAAAGAAGTATGGTTACATCCCTCCATCGGAGGTCCGGCGTATGGCTCGCAGCAATTCCAATAAAGAGCATAATTGAACGAGATCTCGGGATTAATAATTAAATATAGGGGTGCTGCTAATTGCTAAAAGATTTGGTTTTTCATTCTCTCTCCTTTGTATTCCTTTCACTGATTGATTCCTAAAAGAGTGAATGCTGAATAAATGATTATTGCTATTTGTTGTGCCTTCATCTGAGTTTTTGCAATGTGTATAGTTGCACTCATTGTTATGAAAATGTCTGTTATAGGGTTGGTCTGTTTTACAGATTTTTCTTTGGTAATGAAATAGTTGCATTGATATTGAAACCATCAAATTGTTGATTGAACTTTTCTTATGAAATATCTCGTCAATTGACCAACTCCTCCATTTCATTGTTGTTGAACTCAATTAAGGACATTATATGTTTGTTTTGGTATTTGAATGGAGAAAACATGTGTTCTTTTCAAAGTAACTGGAGACATACTTCCAGGTTAAGAATATTGGAATGTTTGTCAAATGTAAAACCAAACATAATATAACTGTGTGGGTGAGTATTGTTTCTACATCATGATTCATGCAGCAGGATTAAATTGATATTAGAATCAACCCTTTAAGCTATGGATAAATATTTAACTTGATACTGCACAGTAAAAAATACAACAAATGTAAAAGGAGGAAGAAAAAAGAAAACAAAGCATGGTTTGATAGGATACTATTGAAGCATAAGAACGTCATGACGGCATTGACGGTGAACCGCTTGTCATTCCCCAACACTGGATTGAGTTATTCTTTCCAGGAACAAAATTAACTCAGTTTTTTTTTTTAATTCATGCATAAACAGGATTAATTAATAAATATGTGTATTAATTTTTGTGTGGATGGTGATAATTAATTAAGATTGAGAAAGATGGGTGAGTGACACTATAAAGAATATTTGAATGGATCAAAAAAATTATGATGACAATAAATTATAAAGAGGAAATAAATGAACCGGCGGTTGTATTTGAGGAAATTGAAGAGACCAATTTAGATTTGAGGAACAATACAGGGAGCTTTTGTCTCTCAAAAAAAATATATGGAGCTTTTGATTGTTTTATTTTGAAAGTGTTTGATTAAAATTGAAGATTGTTTGTTTGGTTATATGTCATTGAGGGAGACGGCGGTGACAGTTGCTTTAACTGGATGGATAATCTCTATCGGAGGAAGAAATAGTATGTGACTTATTCCTTTCTTCGTAATAGAAGTTAACACACTTTACCGATTCCTATTTATTGCATACAAGGCAATTGCCATATTCCTTTCTTCATGATAGAAGTTGCCTTATTACCTTGTTACTTCAAGCTTTACGGATTCTCATTTAGTGTACGGAAGGCAATTGCCTGATTCCTTTTTTTATTATAGATATTGCGCAAAATAATTCTCAAGAAAAACAAACTGTGTATTCTTCAATTCATATAGAGAAATATCAATAATCAGAGCTTGACTCATGGCGGAAATGGCGGTGTCTTTAGTTGTTGACCAACTACTTCCACTGTTAAGGGACGAAGCCAAGCTGTTGAGAGGCGTTCACAAGGAGTTCGTAGAGATTCAAGATGAACTGGAAAGCATTCAAGCATTCCTTAAGGACGCTGATAAAAGAGCAGCAGGAGCTGAAGGAAACAACACAGGTGAAGGAGTCAAAATATGGGTGAAGCAACTTAGGGAAGCAGCTTTTCGCATAGAAGATATCATTGATGATTATTTGATCCAGGTAGGACAGAAACCTCGAGATCCTGGATGTATAGCTTTACTTCATAAGCTCAAAGCTATGATACCTCGACGTCGAATAGCATCTGAGATTCAAGATCTTAAGACATCTGTTCGTGGGATCACAGAAAGAAGTGAAAGATATGGCTTCCAACGTTCTTTTGAACAAGGAACAAGCAATTCTAGAGGAAGCAGGAATACCAAATGGTACGACCCTCGAGTAGCTGCACTTTATGTCGAGGAAGCTGAAGTTGTGGGATTTGAAGCACCAAGAAAAAGATTGATTGATTGGATGGTAAAGGGAAGGGAAGAGCGCACTGTAGTTTCGGTGGTAGGAATGGGAGGGCAAGGAAAAACCACTCTAGCAAAGAAAGTTTTTGACAGCAAGGATGTCATTGGACACTTTGATTGTCGTGTATGGATCACAGTGTCCCAATCCTATAACGCTGAAGGTTTGCTAAGGGACATGTTGCTGAAATTATACAAACAAAAAGGAGAAGATCTTCCTGAGGGTATTTCTCAAATGGATCGAAAGTCATTGATTGATGAATTGAGAAACTACTTGCAACAAAAGAGGTATGTTGTCGTGTTTGATGATGTTTGGAATGAACATTTTTGGAATGATATTGAATTTGCTGCAATTGATAGTAATAATGGAAGTAGGATATTTATAACAACAAGGATAACGAATGTTGTGGAGTCTTGTAAAATATCTTCTTCCATTGAGATGCTTCCATTGCAATGTTTAACTCATGAACAATCTTTGGAGTTGTTCATTAAGAAGGCATTCAAATTTGACTATGGTGGGTGTTGTCCAAAAGAGCTCGTTGGTATAGCTAATGAAATTGTTAAAAAATGCAATGGTTTACCGCTAGCAATTGTTACCATCGGTGGACTTTTATCTACCAGAGAGAAAAATGTGTTTCAGTGGCAGAGATTTAGAGAAAATCTAAATTTAGAGCTAAAGACAAATACACATCTAATTGGGATAAAAGAAATTTTAAGTTTAAGTTATGATGATTTGCCTTACTATCTCAAGTCATGTTTGTTGTATTTTGGAGTATACCCAGAAGATTTTGAAGTTAAATCAAAGAGAGTGACTCGACAATGGATAGCTGAAGGGTTTGTGAAGGAGGAAAAGGGAAAGACTATGGAAGAAGTGGCAGAGGGATATCTAATAGAGTTGATTCATAGAAGCATGGTTCAAGTATCCTCACTTAGAATTGATGGCAAAGCTAAAGGTTGTCGTGTTCATGATTTAATACATGATATGATCCTTGAAAAAAATGAGGATTTTAATTTTTGCAAGCATATTAGTGATGATGGACAGACATCCTTAAGTGGAATAGTTCGGCGCCTATCAATAACAACCACTGACGATGTTTTGAGGGAGTGCATTGATCAATCTCATGTTCGGTCACTATTTTGTTTTGGAAATAAAGAAATATCCAAGTCCTTTTCTATCCCGACAAAGTACAGGTTATTGAAGGTTCTTGATTTTGAAGATTTTCTGATGAACAATATTCCTAATAACTTGGGAAATTTCACCCACTTGAAGTATTTAAGCTTCAAGAATTCAGATTTTGAAGTTAAAGTCCCGAAATCAATTGGCATGCTCCAGAACCTAGAAACCTTGGTTCTAAGAAGTACAAAAAAGCTTGAGTTGCCAAAGGAGATTAGCAAGCTTAGAAAGCTAAGACATCTTATCGGTACGGTACTACTATCTTTTATTCAATTAAAGGATGGTATTGGAGAGATGAAGTCCTTGCAAACTCTGCATACTGTTTGGTTAGGTATGGATGGAGCAGCAGAGGTAATTAAAGCGTTAGGAAAGCTGAAGCTGATAAGGGATTTGGGGTTGTTTGGTGTTCATAAGGAAAATGGAAGCATTCTATCTTCCTCAATCAGTGAAATGCAACACTTAGAGACACTGTATCTTGGATCAGGTGTTGATGATAATGAATCCATTGATTTGAATTTGATTTTACCGCCAATTATGCTTCAAAAACTTATGCTACGAAAGGGGTTAAAGGAGTTTCCAGAATGGATGTTAGATCTTCAAAATCTTACTGAGTTGAGGTTTGTGTGGCCGTATTCAGATAAAGATCCATTGCAATCACTAAAAAGTTTGCAACACTTGTTTAGCTTGTTCGTGGACCTTAGAAAGTATGAAGGTTCACATTTGCATTTTCAAGATGGAGAGTTTCAGAAATTAAAGGAACTCAGTGTTGCAGATGCATCTAGAGTGAGAGAAATTATCATTGACAAAGGATCAATGCCTTCTTTGAAAACTCTTAATTTTGTAAGTCTTTTCAATCTGAAGAATATACCCACTGGCATCCAACACTTGGAGAAGCTTGAAGAGCTCTATATTTCCAATGTGCATGATGAATTTGTGGTGCACAGTTCTACTGAGGATTGGAATTGGATCGTGGAGCATGTGCCCTCTGTAAAAATTATATACAGAACCTATGGAGAAATTCAAATCTCAAGGAGTTAGAAATAACGCTTTGTCATACTCCAGGTGTGCTTTTTCTTCCTATAACTTTTTTTTTGGTACTAATATTTACTGTTTCCCATGTTCATGAGAATTTTTAATGTTCAATCACTTGTAGAAATTGAGGAGCAACAACTATGTATTGATTCTATTTATAGAAATTGAGGATTTTCTATTGATTCCATTGTTGCAGGAAACGAAGGTCTTATATCCAGAAGCAATCACATTATAGACTAGGATTTAGTGTTAAAGAAACTTAACCTCTAAGCACCATTATAAACTACATTTTAAGGGAAAGATCATTGTCTAGTGATAGGGAAATAAAGTGTTAACAGTCATGAAGTTACATCTTTGTCAAAAAATACTTTTATCTTTACAGTTTTGAATTGGTTTTACAAGTTCAGAAACTTCTGTCCTGATTCCGAACTAGTTCAAAAATAGTTTAAAATTAGTTGAAAAATAGTTTAATGCATCAATAAGTCTTGGTTCCAAATATGTTTACATACTGTGAGTCAATGAATTAGGCAGTTATAACAAATTCCGTTTGACTACTGATTTTAACAGAAGAAATTAATGTTATTTTACCATGATAATATTTCATGTCCTTTGATCACGTCAAGGCCGCTGTCACTGAGTTCGATATGTGTTTCGACATATGATCGTCCTTCTTTATTACTTTACTTTTATTACTTTCACCGCATGCTCATTTATTTTATATGACAGACAGGTGATTCTGGAAATGGTGGGGTGTTTCGCCGCAACACCCAAGAATCTGGCAATGGCCATCGCATGTTCCCTCTCTGGTGCTGTTCTTTTAGCTCTTGGAACGCACCTTTCTTATGTCAATGTTGAACCCCAACGAGCCCGAACCTTGGCTTGCGATAAGTTGGTCTTAGATACGTTAAGAAAGAAGTTTGGTTACATCCCTCCATCAGAGGTCCGGAGGATGGCTAGCAGCAATTCCAATAAAGAGCATAATTAATGAGATCTCGGGAATCGGGATTAATAATTGCATATGGGGGTGCTGCTAATTCCTCAAAGATTTAGTTTTTCATTCTTGCTCCTTTGTATTCCTTTCACTTATTGATTCCTAAAAGAGTGAACGATGAATAAATAGTTATTGCTAATGTTCGCAACCATAATGTAAATGTTCCTAGTTGTTGTACCTTCATCTTAGTTTTTGCAATGTGTATAGTTGCTATAGTTGCACTGACTGGTATGAAAACGTGTGTTATAGGGTTGGTCTGTTTTACAGATTTTTCTTTGGTAATGAAATAGTTGCATTGAGATTGAAAGCATCAAATTTTTATTTGTTGATTGAAGTTTTCTAATGAAATATCTCACCAATTGACTAACTCCTCCATTTCATTGTTGTTGAACTCAATTAAGGACATTATATGTTTGTTTTGGTCTTTGAATGGAAAAAAACAAACATACTTAGTTGAGCATATTGGAATGTGTTTCAAATGTAAAACCAAACATAATATAACTGGGAAAAGTGGAAATGAGAATCAACCTCTTAACCAATGCATAATTATTTAATAAAAACAATACAACAAACAAATGTGAAAGAAGGAAGAAAAAATGTTGCAATAATTGTTCTGTCGGTTGAAATATAACTGGTCATCCTATGATGGGTGTTGTCCAAAAGAGCTCATTGGTATAGCTAATGAAATTGTTAAAAAATGCAACGGTTTACCGTTAGCAATTGTTGCCATCGGTGGACTTTTATCTACAAGAGAGAAAAATGTGTTTGAGTGGCAGAGATTTAGAGAAAATCTAAATTTAGAGCTAAAGACAGATACACATCTCTAGAGTTAAAGTCCCAAAACCCATTGGCATGCTCCAGAACCTAGAGACCTTGGTTCTAAGGGGTAGATATTATATTGAGTTGCCAAAGGAGATTAGCAAGCTTAGAAAGCTAAGGCACCTTATCGGCCACCGACTATCTTTGATTCAATTAAAGGATGGTATTGGAGAGATGAAGTCCCTACAAACTCTGCGTCGTGTTTCTTTAGATATGGATGGAGCAGCAGAGGTAATTAAAGGGTTAGGAAAGCTGAAGCTGATAAGGGATTTGGGGTTGGTTGATGTTCAAAAGGAAAATGAAAGAATTTTCTCTTCCTCAATCAATGAAATGCAACATTTGAATTTGATTTCACCGCCAACTATGCTTCAAAAACTTATACTCAGAGGCAGGTTAAAGAAGTTTCCAGAATGGATGTTTGATCTTCAAAATCTTACTGTGTTGAGGTTGGAGTGCCCGTATTCAGTTAAAGATCCATTGCAATCACTAAAAAGTTTGCCTTGTTGATCTTATTGTTAGACCTTACTAAGTATAAAGGTTTACATTTGCATTTTCAAGATGGAGGGTTTCAGAAACTAAAGGAACTGAGAGTTGATCATTCATCTAGATTGAGAGAAATTATCGTTGACAAAGGATCAATGCCTTCTTTAAAAACTCTTAGTTTATTCAGGCTTTTCAATCTGATGAATATACCCACTGGCATCCAACACTTGGAGAAGCTTGAAGAGCTCTTGATTTTTGGTGTGGATGATGAATTTGGGGAGCGCAGTTCTACTGAGGATTGGAATTGGATCATGGAGCTAAAATTTATTCTAAAGATTTTGAAAAAATAATTTAAAAGTCAAGGACTTAGAAATCATGCTTTATCATACTCCAGGTGTGCTTTTTCTTCCTATAACTTATTTTCCATACTAATATTTACTATTTTTGATATGAATGAAAAATTTTAATGTTTAGTTATCAAAATACAAGTTTTATTTTTCTTCAGTTTTATGCTTTATTATTTTAACTCAGCATCGCCAATTATGAGGTTCTGTTATGGATCCACCAAGGTCTAGTTTTCTATAACCCTTTCGTTTCAAAGATTCTGAATTTTGCAGTGTATAGTGTGATAATTTGCTTTGATTTGGTAGGTGGACTTCAACTTGGAGTGCAGTGGCAATTCAGATTCTCGATGTGGACTTTTTACTACAGCACTTTGAGATTTGTGTTTCTCAATAAATAAATAAAATGTGTGATCGTTCTTTAACATTGGTGTATTGAATATCTAAATTGTTTGTAATTGTTCTTTCAAGAATTGTGAGACCTTATTTTTCAGTTCATTTTCTTTTCTGTTTTGGTGTAATAAAAGTGATGATGTGTTATGTAATTCTTGTAATAAGAAAAGTACACACCACTCATCCATATAAATGTGAAACGAGGGAGAGAAAAAGAAGATGTTGTGACTGTTTTCCTCTGCCTCTTCATAAGTTGTTTAAATATCACACCTGCTACTCATCTATAGTATAACCTCTACCTGATGTAAATAGATAATGTGAGAGGTCCACTGAAAATCAATATGGATTTCATGGTCCTTCAGTTTGTCACTTTGCTTGCTTATGGATTTCATGGTGATTATTCACTGTTACTTTAGTGATGCATTTGTGCAGCTTAGTTCATTTCACTGACTATTTCATGACAATCAATATGATGTGGCTAGTCTATAGACCAAATTTGATTAACGACGTGTTCTTAAGTTTATCCAAAATTTATAGAGTTCCACTAAAGCAAACGTTCATTCTTCTAGTTTTTTTATGTGATTATTTGGACAGTATTTCGGTGCTTTTCCCAAAACAGTTCCTTTTTTACAAAAATCAATTTTCTCAATCTGTAATACACAACTTATTGTTTTAATTTTTTTTCTTTCAAATTGATGTTTACATTATTTGGAAATAGTTGGTGCCTACCGGGCTTGATATTTCGTAGCTTATCCCAAAGACATTCTTTATAGATTCCCATTTACTGGATACCATGCAATCTGCTAAAAAGTGTTGACAAGGAATTTGCATACATTAAAGATGAACATGAAAACATCCAAGCCTTCCTTAAGCCTGCTGGAGACAACACAAGTGAAGGAGTCAGAATATGGGTGAAGCAGGTTAGGGAAGTAGCTTTTCACATAGAAAATATCATTAATGATTATCTGATCCATATGTGGGGCAGCAGCCTTGTGATTCTGAATGTGTTGCTTTACTCTATAAGGTTACTCACTTACTTAAAACTACGATCCTTCGTCGTCGAATAGCATCTGAAATTCAAGAGATTAAGTCATTTATTTGCGAGATCAAGGAGAGAAGTTGAAGTTGAAGTTGTGGGATTTGAAGCGCCAAGAGAAAGATCGATTCATTGGATCATAGAGGGAAGTGTAGAGCGCACTGTAGTTTCTGTAGCAGGAAATGAAGGGCAAGGAAAACCACTCTTGCCAAGAAAGATTTTGGCAGCAAGGAAGTCATTAGACACTTTGATTGCCGTGTATGGATCACAGTGTCCCAAGCATATAATGTTGTGTTAGAACTTTTATTGGGAAGATGTTGCTACACTTTATACAAAGAAGATGTTGATGGAAATTTCACTTAAGAAAATTCAAAGCGTGTGAATTGTGATCACACTAACTTTTAGGGTCAATTCGCCCCCACCAACTATTAGATATTGGATGCAAATGGAATGTACAGCGAATTCCCTTCTGGATACTTTGAATACTATGATGTGGTTTGCATAACCACAACAAGCATTTCTTTTGATAATAGTTTACAAAAATATGTTTCCTACATTTCAATCATGCATTAGAGAAATGAAGGATGATTTAGAGTGATGTAAATAGGAGAGAAAAGGTTTAGAATTGTTGCAGAATTTGTGTGTTTCTTTTGTTCCCCAAGTTCCTCTATTTATATTAGAAAAGATGTCACTTGGTGAAGAGACACAAAATTCAAAACTTCTGTATTGACAATTCTAAACGGTCACATAATGAAACCGCTATTATAACTGTTACAACAATCATCATGTATTATTAATAACCATGTGAAGAAATAGTTATTAATTAAATAATCAATATATAAATACATTCCAAATTAATATTTTGGAAATATCTCTAACATGTTGTATGGTTCTTGAGAGACATGCTGCTAAAGTTTTACAAACAAAAAGGAGAAGATGCTCCTAAAGATATTTTTCAAATGGATTGAGGGTCAATGACTGATGAAGTGAGAAACTACTTGCAGCAAAAGAGGTATGGTGTTGTGTTTTGATGATGTTTGGAGTGTCCATTTTTGGGATGATATTGAATTTTCTGCGACTGATAATAAAAATGGAAGTAAGATATTGATAACAACAAGGAACCATGATATTGTGGTGTCTTGTAAAAGATCTTCTTTAATTGAAGTTCTTGAGTTGCAACCTTTAACTCAAGAACAATCTTTGGAGTTGTTTAAGAAGAAGGCATACAAATTTGACTATGGTGGGTGTTGTCCAAAAGATCTCGCTGATATAGTTAATGAAATAGTTAGAAATGCATGGGTTTACCAATAGCAATTGTTGCCATTGGTGGTCTTTTGTCAACATGAGAGAAAAATGTTTTTGAGTGGCATAGATTTAGAGAAAATCTAAGATTAGAGCTTAAGGATGATACTCATTTAATTGGGATGAAAGAAATTCTAGGTTTAAGTTACAATGATTTGACATACTATCTCAAGTCATGCTTGTTGTATTTTGGAATTTATCCTGAAGATTATGAAGTTAAATCAACGAGAATTATTCAAGAGTGGATAGCTGAAGGGTTGGGAAGACTTTGGAAGAAGTTGCAAGAAGATATTTAACAGAGTAGATCCATAAAAGCTTGGTGCAAGTATCTTCCGTTAGAATTGATGGCAAAGCTAAAGGTTGTCGTGGTCCTTGACTATGAATCTGTTCAATTGTAGAATGTTCCTAAAAATATGGGAAATTTGATCCACTTGAAGTATTTAAGCTTCAGGGATATAGAGGTAGGTAAAATCCCAAAATCCATATGCATGCTCCAGAACCTAGAGACATTAGATGTAAGGGATACAGAAATCAATGAGTTGCCAAAGGAGATTGGCAGGCTTAGAAAGCTAAGGCATCTTATCGGCAATGAACTCTCTTTGATTCAATTAAAAGATAGTATTAGAGAGATGACATCCCTACAAACGCTATACAATGTTAATTTAGGTATGGATGGATCTATAGAGGTAATTGAAGAATTAGGAAAGCTGAAGTAGATAAGGGATTTGGGTTTGCTTTTTGTTGGTACAGAAGATGGAAGCATTCTATCCACCTCAATCAATGAAATGAAACACTTGGAGAAACTATTTGTTAAATCAAATTATATTTATAATGACTTCACCGTCATTGATTTGCATTTGATTTCACCACTAACTATGCTTCGAAAACTTGCACTATGTGGGAGGTTACATAAATTGCCAGAGTGGATTCCAGAGCTTCAAAATCTTGTCGATTTAAAGTTGGAATTCTCTGGTTTAACTGATGATCCAATGAAATCATTAAAAAGTATGCAACACTTGTTATTCCTCTCTATAGACAATTATGCTTATGAAGGTTTATGTTTGCATTTTGAAGCTGGATGATTTCAGAAATTAAAGGAACTGTATGTTGGAAACTTAGATGAATTAAGAGATATTATTATCGATAGAGGAGCATTGCCTTCTTTGGAAAAGCTTCAGTTATACGATCTCCGCAGACTGGGGGACATACCCACCGGTATCCAACATTTACAGAAGCTTGAAGTTCTCCATATTCGGGGCATGAATTTTGAATTTGGGCAGCACAATTCTACTGAGGAAAGGAATTGGATCATGGAGCACGTGCCACTGGTAGAAATTTGTACAATAGATAGAGAAGTTATTAGAAACTCAAGGAATTAGAAATCACGCTTTATCTTACTTGACGAAAAAAAGGTGTGCTTTTATTCCTTAAATTTATTCTCAGTACTAAGATTTATTGTTTTCTACTTCTATAGGCCATCAAAATATTTAATGTTCAGTCATCAAAATCAAGCTTTATTTTTCTTGTTATATCATTTTGTACCAAATACGAGTATTGTTTTGGATCCTGAAGGGCTATCTTATATTGTTGTAATCCTTAAGGGTGTATTGTGATAGTTTGTTGTGACGTGATTTGGTAGGTGTTGGGCTTCAACTCCAAGTGCAATGGCAATTCAGATTCTCAAACAGTAACTTTCACTACAACAATTTCGGACTTGTGTTCCTCGATAATTAAAAATTATATGTTTTGTCTTTAATCATGATGTATGAAATGTCTAATTTATTATTGCTTTGTAATTGAAGTGTATCATGTATGTAACATGTTATGAGAACTTTCCCTTTCAAAAATAGAGACCTTATTTTTCTATTGATAGCCTCATCATTCAAATGAAGAGTTTCTTCAGTCACTGGTTAAATAGCAATGATAATAATTTGTTTAGTTTTAGGATATTTTGTAGATGAAGAGTTAAAGAAACAAAAGCTTTGCTTGCAAACATTTTGTAGCATGAGGAGCTTAATAAAAAAGACAGATGTTATGCTGATTTCTAATTCCTTTATTGAGATCTCAACTAAGTTGACACTTCAACCATTACGAACCATAAAATAGAGTAAGAGAACTTAAGTAATTTACAGAGAGGGATATAAACCAAACTCATTCAAATAATTAAAAAAACTTTAAAAGTAGGCAACTGACCCTATTATTATGAAGTGTAAAATGTAAAAGTAACTTTGTATTGACTGGAAAATCTATACAACTGTAACATCATTGGATATAAGCTAACATCCTCCCACAAACTATTATCTATTGTTTCCTCTTTTACTTTTGTTCTAGTATGTTTTAAATTTTCTTGATTCTATCAATCATTATATGTTCACTTTTGATGCAATCCTTTAATCCTTTAATCATTATATGTACTAATTTTCTATGAAGTGGTAGTGCTAGTTTCCAATGCAATGGAAATTCAGATTCTCCAAATGGACTTCTACAACAATGGCATTGTATCTTTCTGTTCCTGCATTGGCACTTCTATTTCCTAAAATAAAAAATAATGTTGCGAAATATTTTGCTTTTGATTTAAGATTTGAGTTGTATGTGATGTGTACAATCATAATTGATAAATTTTATCAAAAGTTTGTCATAACCACGCACAAAAAGTCAATTTCATGTGAAGAACCAAAAGAATGTTTCCAGGACTTAAACTCGCAACCTTTCATCCAGGTGACAACAACTTTACCGTTGCGTCAAGCTCCCCCTTAATTCAACTATTTTCTTAACAAAAAAAACTTTGAAACCAAGAAGTAAAATAGAAATATATTTTTTCTACAGAAGATATTGGGGAGTTTTTAATTTTTTTCTTTTTAGCTTACACTCTTTGGAAATAATCGTTCTGTACTGTGCAAGCTTATACAATAGACATGCTTTATGGAAATGTTTATTCGTTTGTTTATTTGTTTGCTAGCTTGTACAAAAGACATGCCTTATTCTTTTCTTCATGATACAAAAGACATGCTTTATTCCTTTCTTCATGATAGAAGTTTCCTTATTCCCTTGTTACTTCAGGCTTTACGGATTCCCATTTAGTGGATAGAAGGTAATTACCTTATTCATTTTTTTCATAATAGAAACTGCGCAAAACAAGTCTCAAAGCAAAAACAAACCGTGTAGTCTTTCATAAAGAAAAACATCAATAATCAGAGCTTGACTCGTGGCCGAAATGGCGGTGTCTTTAGTTATTGACCAACCACTTCCACTATTAAGGGAAGAAGCCAAGCTGTTGAGAGGCGTTCACAAGGAGTTTGCATACATTCAAGCTAAACTGGAAAGCATTCAAGCTTTCCTGAAGAACGCTGATAAAAGAGCAGCAGGAGCTGAAGGAGACAACACCAGTGAAGGAGTCAAAGTATGGGTGAAGCAACTTAGGGAAGCAGCTTTTCGCATAGAAGATATCATTGATGATTATTTGATTCGGGTAGGACAACAACCTCAAGATCCTGGATGTATAGCTTTACTTCATAAGCTCAAAACTATGATCTCTCGTCGTCGAATAGCTTATGAGATTCAAGATGTTAAGTCATCTGTTCGTGAGATCACAGAAAGAAGTGAAAGATATGGCTTCCAACGTTCTTTTGAACAAGGAACAAGCAATTCTAGAGGAAGCAGGAATGCCAAATGGGATGACCCTCGACTGGATGCTCTTTACATCAAGGAAGCTGCGGTTGTGGGATTTGAAGCGCCCAAAAAAAGATTGATTGATTGGATGGTAAAGGGAAGGGAAGAGCGCACTGTAGTTTCGGTGGTAGGAATGGGAGCGCAAGGAAAAACCACTCTAGCAAAGAAAGTTTGTGACAGCAAGGATATCATTCGACACTTTCATTGTCATGTATGGATTACAGTGTCTCAATTATATAATGCTGAAGGATTGTTGAGAGACATGTTGCTAAAGATTTGCAAACAAAAAGGACTGAAACCTCCCGAGGGTATATCTCAAATGGATCGGGAGTCATTGACTATTGAAGTGAGAAATCACTTGCAGAAATCGAGGTACCTTGTCGTATTTGATGATGTTTGGAATGAACTTTTTTGGGATGATATTAAATCTGTTGGAATTGATTGTAAAAATGGAAGTAGGATATTTATAATAACAAGGAAAAAGAATGTTGTGCTTTCTTGTAAAGAGTCTTCTTTTATTGAGGTGCATGAACTGCAACCTTTAACTCATGAACAATCTTTGGAGTTGTTCAATAAGAAGGCATTCAAAATTGATTATGATGGGTGTTTTCCAAAAGAGTTCATTGGTATAGCTAATAAGATTGTTAAAAAGTGCAACGGTTTACCGCTAGCAATTGTTGCCATCGGTGGCCTTTTATCTACAATAGAGAAAAATGTGTTTGAGTGGCAGAGATTTAGAGAACATCTGAATTCAGAATTAAAGACAAATGCACGTCTAATTGGGATTGAAAAAGTTTTATGTCTAAGTTATGATGATTTGCCTTACTATCTCAAGTCATGCTTGTTGTACTTTGGAGTATATCCAGAAGATTATGAAGTTAAATCAAAGAGAGTGATTCGACAATGGATAGCAGAAGGGTTTGTGAAGGAGGAAAAGGGGAAGACTTTGGAAGAAGTGGCAGAAGGATATTTAACAGAGTTGATCCATAGAAGCCTGGTTCAAGTATCTTCACTTAGAATTGATGGCAAAGCTAAAGGTTGTCGTGTTCATGATCTAATACATGATATGACCCTTCAAAAAAATGAGGATTTAAATTTTTGCAAGCCTATTAGTGATAATGGACAGACATCCTTAGGTGGAATTGTTCGGTGCCTATCAATAACAACCACTGATGATGTTTTCAGGGAGTGTATTGATCAATCTCATGTTCGGTCACTATTTTGTTTTGGAAATAAAGAAATATCCTCGTCCTTTTCTAGAGGAATCCCTACAAAGTACAGGTTATTGAAGGTTCTTGATTTTGAAGATTTTCTTATGAACAATGTTCCTAATAACTTGGGAAATTTCATCCACTTGAAGTATTTAAGCTTCAATAATTCAGATTCTGGAGTTAAAGTCCCGAAATCCATTGACATGCTGCAGAACCTAGAAAACTTGGTTTCAACTAGGGGTGGTCATGGTTATGAACTGCATTGTAACTGAACCATATAAATGGTTTGGTTCAGTTCATAAAAACCACTTTTAAAAAAATTGGTTAATTCATCAAACCAGTTCCAATTCAGTTTAAAACCAGTTTAAAACCGGTTTACAGTTTCGAACCGGTTCGCTTCACTTTAACCAGTTTTGAACCAGTTTTCTTGTTGAACCAGATTATGATTCTTGAAGTGCAGTTGAAATTTTGCAAACAACAACCGAAAGAACAGTGGTATAAAGCGTAAATTTAAAGTAGATGTATGGTTAAATTTTCAACAACAACACCTGCAATAACACAACATTGTTGATTTTCTTTCAGTTTCATTTTCAGTTCAACTTAATTCATTCTCTATAATTCAACAGTGTTAACTACTATCTGGTCACTGTCACATTTGAAAACAATATCTATAGCAGCTTGTTTCTTCACCACTTTTCTCTATAATTCCTTTCGCCTTCCTTTTCTTAATTCAGTTCTGGTTGAATACAACACGCTAGATCCTCATTACAAGTATGCTAACAGTGTTACATCGGGTTGTAAACTCAAGTATATTCAATGAGGGAGAGAGGGGGAGGAGGGAGAAAGAGACACTGTGTATGGAAGAGAGAGGGAGAAAGTAACTTGTAATATTAAACGGTTCATATATGTAAACCGGTTCTAA
>Ga0099826_10001053_pt1 | contig 15584 bp, 9 predicted proteins | sample Mtrugardesep15_FD_76830 | JGI IMG/M metagenome (GOLD analysis project Ga0099826, IMG submission 76830) | Root nodule microbial communities of legume samples collected from California, USA - M. trunc garden sep15 | ecosystem: Host-associated > Plants > Roots > Nodule | place: USA: California... | reverse complement strand
TTTCCTTGTAACTGTTTTCCAGGGCATTGAGTGGTTGTGGTTTCTCTGGCCCTATTCCAGATTCAATAGGCTCATTAAAGAATCTGACCTTTCTGTAAGGATTCCAACTTAATAATTCTGCTATTACATTGCAAACATAAAAACTATTAACAGTCCAAGTTATTTCAATGTCACAAAGTGTGAAATTATCGTACTTTATCTTGAAGTTCAATGCTTTATGTCTTCGGACATATATGATATGTTCAATTATGCTAGAGAAGCGCACACATGCGCTTGTTGACATTAAGAAGACAGCACATGTTTAAGCATGCGTTTTGTAAAGTTCATTTAGATAACACATTGCTGAATTATGAATCACGCATCACCTTATTGCTTTTAACGCAGAGCACTGAATTCGAATAAGCTCACTGGAAATATTCCGCGCTCTCTTGGCAATCTAGCCAACCTTGATTGGTTAGATCTTGATAAAAACCAACTGGCAGGGCCTATTCCTGTCTCTAATGATCAAGGACAACCAGGTCTTGACATGCTCCTGAAGGCCCGGCACTTGTATGTCTACTCTCATTTTCAATTTCTACTTGATATTTCTACACTAACATCTTATTTCATTCAATGATCTGATATTATGTCTACTTCTTGCAGTGACTTGGGGAACAATAAACTCTCAGGTCCAATACCAACAAAACTTTTTAACTCTAGCATGCATCTAAAGCATGTGTAAGTTTCATAAATCTTCTACTATTTATTTTCTGAAGTTGCAATAAAGGCATGTAAAGTTAAGAGACCTGTTCTCATCTCACCGAAGTCAAAAAGACGAAGTTTTCTAAAAACATCTAAGCTTACTCATAAAGTGACTTATATCAAGTTGAAAAACTTTTTCATTAGCATTTATCAAAATGAAATGTTAGAAGAATCTTATTATTACCACAAGCTTTCTAAACATTAGTTATTTGTTTAAGTTGAAATTAGCTTCTGTATTTCAGTTTTTTCAAAACATTATATTTAACTTTTTCTTAAGCACCTATAAGCCTATAAGGACTGTTTCATAAATGAACAATCATTAACTTATTTAATAAACTGCCCTTTAATCCTCCCGTATATTATTTTTGGCAGGATTTTCGACCACAATCAATTAACAGGCGGTATTCCTAGCACCCTTAGCCTTGTGAGCACCGTGGAAGTGGTGTAAGTATATTGTGGCCAGTGGGATAGTCACTTCTCTTACACTCACAATTTAAACTTCATATTTATCACTAACTGTATTCCTAAAGAGTCAATTTTGCTGAAAAAGGGAGTGAATATGATTTTTCAGCTATTTATCTCACAATGAACTGGAAGGCTCTCTGCCGGATCTTACCGGACTGAATAGTCTCACGGTCGTGTAAGTAGTATGATAGGGACATTCTGTTATACTCTATTTATTACATTGAAATTTTAAGAGATCAAATACAATCATATAATCTAGAAGAAATAATTAATTTCATGCGACAACTATATCTAAAACATAGGCATATAACTCATGCATTACACAATGATTTTAATTTGCATATTTTTATGAAACACTGTCCGCAGGGATCTGAGCGACAATAACTTCAATTCTTCTATTATTCCTTCATGGGTTTCTTCTCCTAGTCTGCCAGATCTGACAACAGTGTATGTTGCTCCATCTTTCTCACATTTGACCTGTTTCTAGTAATGTACTATGAACACTCTTTTTTAAGACACCTTCATTTTTATTAAGTAAAGTCCATGCAAATCCTATTAAGAGAGTATTTAGAAAACTTAATTAGAGCTTGTTTGAATTTATCTTAGCATATATGCAGTTAAGTAGTTTCATATTTTGAACTTATTTTCATAAACATCAGCTTATGCATGAAGATAAGCTCTCATTCTATACCTCCTCATAAAATAATCTTAAACAAGAAGAAATACCGAAAAAGTTTTATGAGACACGAATAAATGATGGTTATGAATGGATGTGAATTTACTGAAATATACTAACAGAATACTGAAGGACAACCAGCTCAGTGGCACATTAGATCTCAGCAGTGGCTGCAGAAGTAGTCTGCAACTCATTGATTTGCAGAACAATGGTATTACCGAACTTGTGATGGGAAACCAAAAGTTGAATTTTGACTTGAGGTAAGCTTCATTATAGACGATATCATTTATTTATTTACTTATACAGATATTTGCATGGACTCAAACTACTGGAAACTTGATTTTCTTCTAAGAAAGTTATCTAATGGTTTTGCAGATTGGGTCAAAACAGAATTTGTCTTGAAAATGGAGTTTCTACAGAGAGTTACTGCAAAATGCCCCAAAGCATTCCCTCATATTCAACACCATCAAATCGTTGCTCACCTCCTTCATGCAGCAACAGTCAGATTGCAAGCCCAAATTGTAAATGTGCATTTCCCTATAGTGGAAATCTATCATCCAGAGCTTTTAGTTTCTCAAACTATAATAACACAAGTTACTACAAGGAAATTGAGCAGACTCTGATGGATGCTTTTCAGAAACAAAACATTCCGGTGGATTCAGTTTCTCTAAGTAACCCTATCAACGTTTCATCTACCGATAATTTTCAATTGAGTCTTAATGTCTTCCCATCTCAAACCGATCGCTTCAATACAACTGGGGTTTCATCTGCTGCTTTTGTGCCGAGTAACCAACTTTACAAGCCTCCAGAATTTTTCTCCCCTTACGTCTTCATTGGTTTTAGCTATGGTTATTATTGAGGTGATTTTCAGTGTTTAATTGTGAACTACAAATGCTGAATTATTTGTTTGTGCTATCTTCTTTCTCTTCTTTGACTCTGTTATTTTTATGTCACGTAGGAGAACCTAAAGGATCAAAGACATCACATACCGGGGACAATTTTGTATAACTAATTAACTTTGTGTCCATGTTAGAAACACTTGAGTTGTTAACTCAGTGTTTCGTAACCTCAAGATAAATAGTTCGAATTCACAATAATAATAATAAAATGATCATCAGTCTCACCTTAATTAATAAAAATTAATAAACACTCCACCTTGGCAATTTTTTCTTCTAAAAAAATGTTTAAAACCTTTTGATCATGTATTCATCTCACATCTCCAACTACTTTATTCTCGTTTAGATACTTTAGAATTACAACGCACACTACAAGTATAACTAATTAACACCAAAAGAATGTGTATACACTTACTGATCAGATTTAATGGCAATACATTCTGTGCTTTTGGATTTTTATTATTATGTTGTTTTTCTTTGATAAAAAATTATGTTCCTTGACGAAATGAGTATATATACGAGGGACCAGGATTTGCTGCAGTTGAATTATACCACAGTTACACACAATTTTTAATTTAGGCCATTGGATTGGATTACAAAATTGTGAGTCTTGTGACATAAACCCATCCAACAGCCAAGAATAAAGTTGCGGGAAAAAATACAGTACCAAATCCGTTTCCGAGACAACAAATATACAGTTACAAGGCAGGTAGACCACCATGCAAGTTACAAGAGAGCCACTACTCCATTCAAATTCCTTATGCTGATATTTGTATACAAGATAACTTATTTTCTCAATTTTCTTGTTATCCTTTTGCTATTACGGTGAAATCTTAACTGCCAATTTTCTATAGTTGAGTTTTGATATGAGAAAGTTTATGACGAAACCACTTCTTGAAGTGTGGAGGGAAAAATGCAAGGGATAGAGAACCCCGTAAATTTCATTACTTTATTGGTTCATGAAATTAATCATGCAATTCATACCATTTTACCTTTTAACTTTGTAAGTGTATCACATTCTTGTGGTCTCAGACTGTTTGCATAGCCATGGTTTGCATTAGGACATCTTACCTCATACCTTCATATATCCAACAAACTAACTAAGCGTGGCCACAAGATTTCATTTCTTATGCCCAAAATTACTATATCCAAATTGGAGCATTTCAATCTCCACCCAGATCTCATATCATTCATTCCAATCACCATACCACACATTGATGACCTCCCCCTTGGCTCTGAAACAACTGCAGACCTTCCTTTCTCACAGCATTCCCTTCTCATGACTGCAATGGACCTCGCCGAGCCTATCATTGAAGATACTCTAAGAGAACTTAGACCCCATATGGTCTTCTTTGATTTCACATATTGGTTACCTGCATTAGCATGCCAGTTAGGCATTAAGGCTTTACATCACTGCACAATTAGCCCTGCCACTGTGGGGTATTTGATAAGCCAGAATGAAAACTCAATGAGAAGTCATTGACAGAAGATGATCTGATTGACCCTCCACCAAGTTTTCCACCATCAGCCATCAGGCTACAACCTCATGGAGCAAGAGGGTTAGCCCCTGCCACTTTGAAGGCTTATGGCAAAGTCATTTCATTTATGGAGCGTTAATTGATATCTTTCACCAGCTGAGATGCTATTGTTTTCTAAATATGCCGAGAAATGGAAGGCCCGTGATTATCTTGAAAGGTGTATGACAAAGCAGGTGTTTTTGGCAGGATCAGTTTTGCCAGATCCACCAACCTCTACATTAGAAGAAAAATGGGTGACTTGGCTAGGAGATTTCAAACCCAAAACAGTGATTTTCTGTGCCTTTGGAAGTGAATGCATTTTGAAGAGTAATCAATTTACGGAACTGTTTGGGTTTTGAACTTACATGAATGCCTTTCCTAGCTGCCTTGAAACCACCTATAGGAGCTGAGACAATGAAATTAGCTCTGCCAGAAGAATTTAATGAAAGAACAAAGGGAAGAGGGATAGTTGAAGGTGATTGGATCAAGCAGCAATTGATCCTGAACCACCCATCTGTGGGTTGCTTTGTGACTCATTGTGGATCTGAATCATTGACAGAGGCCATGGTAAATGATTGCCGATTGGTACTGCTGCCCCATGCAGGAGATTTGAAAGTAGGAGTAGAGGTCGAGAAAAGTGAAGAAGATGGACTATTTACCAAGGAAGCTGTGTACAAGGGAGTGAGAACCGTAACGGACAATGAGAATAAATTGGGTCAAATGGTGAGAACCAATCATGCTAAATGGAGGAAGTTCTTGCTCAGTCATGGGCTAGAAAACTCATATGTGGATGATTTAGTACAGAAGCTGGACAGTCTGCTCAAATCTTGATTCAGAAAGTATTATGTACGATGAGAGAACACATGTTGATCATAATCACATGAATGAATGTGACATTTTGCTTTTTTGGTTTGGTGTATAAGCTGAATGTTTCTGGGTAGTATAGAAAAATTAGATTATGTTGTTGGATATTCTATCGTGAACTATAATTGACATGTAAAATTTCATTTCATATCTCTATTGTAGAACATATAGTGTTTCCACATAAAATAAACGAATACAAAGGTTGAAAGAAGAGATGTAGCACAATCACAATCTTAAACTTCTTAAAAACACATCAAGAGACCAAATAATGCATACAACAGATAACTAAATAATCACACCTATGTGGTCATTGAATTGAAAGCATTAATTTGCTCCTTCAACAAAAATATCAGTGTATCCCGGTTCATAACATCAAATATTATTTATCCGTAATTTCAAAAAGTGTTAACAAGAATCCCAACTTCAAATAGTACTAAGAATAATCACAAAAATTAAACTGCTAAGCATATCAGTTAGTACGAATCAAAACAGAAAACATATCTGCAGTTTAACTAGACATACCAAATACAAGAAATGAACAAAAACCACTTCATAGAATGACCATTTTCGTTGAATATTTCCAAAAACTTGCATGAAATTAAAAACCAAACTTCCATCTGAGGTAGGAAAAATCATTTTTTCTCAACGGCATTTGCACTTGTACTGGCATTGGCATTGACACTAGCACTGGCCTCTGGATTTTCTAACCCGAAACGACGTTTGAACTTGGCAATCTGTCCCAAACTCTCAGCCATTTGACGCTTAGCACGAAAGTGATAGACTTTACCAACAGGATGAATCTTTGTCATCATGACATGCAACAACCGACCCGATTGAGTAACATATGATATCCATTGCTTCTGTGGGTGCACTCCTTTCTTCATTTCCTACCAATTTTAAACCCCATTACCACACAAACATTTCATCAAACACTTGGTAGGCAAAGCTAAAAATATTGAAATTCATACTGAAATTGAAAACCCAAAATTAAAAAACCCAAATTTATGATTAACAGAAGAAAAATTTGTAAACTTACTGGTAGCAATGTAGGGATTCAGAGCAAAGAGATTCAATTCAACTACTGAGCTTCGAGGATTCACGCTGTTTCTGAGGCTTTTCGTTCAGATCAAACGGCGCCGTGTAAGTCGTTTGGGCTTATGTGGATTATTGATACTTATATTTTTTATTGCTATTTGCACACCACTTGTTTTTAAATATACTTTTTTTTTTAGAAATATGTTTTCAGACTTCAATATTTGTTCGGATCATGTATGTATTTTAGAAATTAACTTTTAAAATGTAAATATGTACCTTTTTTAATTTCATTTTTAAAAGTTTTGTTTAATTTTTACATCACATAACTTGTCTTAATAGTAATATCCACAAACTTATCTCAATGCTTAATCTTTGTTTGAGAGTCTCTTAACTACTTTTATAAAGTGTCTACCATCTCAAGTCCCAACCACTATTTTTCATCTACATCCCAAAACTTAATTTCTATATTCTTTAAGTTTAATGTAGAAAAAGATTATGACATGATTAAGCCGAATCTTAAGAACCAAATATTTTTTAAGAATCAAATATTAAATTAAATATAATGTCAAAGAATACTATACTTTTTCTGACATACATCATAACATCTTCCGACACCTTAATATCTTCATTTAAGTCATAAGTTTGTGTTATCAAACCCAACTAATATATTTGTGTGTATTTATCATTGTGTATTTTTTAGTGCGACAGTGGTAAGGCCGCATTTTCACTCCAAATATGTCAAAAGATCAAGTCATTCTTGTAGCATTTTCACTCACCTCTTTGTAAATTTATGTCATATATTTGTCACTTCATCTATTCGAAAAAAGAATAACATTAAAATTTTGTTTTTATGACATTATTGATAGATGATTTTTTACTAGATGACTCTCAAATTACAAAATTTATTATATTATATTAAAAAACATTATTTTTTTTTGGATATACAAATGAAATGAGATAATTATTGAAAACTTACACACGCGTAGTTGTGGATTAATTAATATTAAATATTTGTATGAATATTGTGAAAGAATGATTGTATGAATATACTTGCATGGTTACTACGCTATTAGTGAAGGGTATCACCAACTTTCGTTCTTGTAAAAACGCAAAATAGAAAGAAGAACCAAAATTTGATTCCAAGATCGTTCTTGTGTAATTGAATTGTTCATTGAAAATGGGAAGAGGAAAATTCAAGAGCAAGCCCACTGGTCGCCGCCAGTTTTCTACCCAGGAAGACATCAGTAAGCCCCTCATCCATTTTTTGCTTTCTGGGTTTTCTTTCTTTCATGTTATATCAATCACTTTTCGTTTCAAAATTTGATTTTTAGTTAAATGTGATGTTTTTCACTTATTTGTTGTAGGAGTGGTACTGTGGTAGTATAATAGAATATTGTGCCTTGTGGATGAAGGTTTTTCATGTGAAGATTAGATTCTGTTTTGATAAACAAAAACTTAATTTGCAGTTTATATTGTAAGTGCTTATATATAATATAAGCTATTCATGATAACTTGTGAAAATAACCTAAAAACAGTTTATGAACATGTCATAAGCCGTTTTCACAAGCTCTCCCAAACAGTCTCACAAGTGCCTGTGTCAGTAGATAAGCTCAAATAAGCCAATCCAAACAAACCCTAAAGTTTGTTGGGATTTTGTAGCTCTAGGAAACTGCCAGCTTGTAAACTTTCTGAATTGTTTTTGTTTGAATTTAGTTCAAATTACTGTTCATCTTGTGTGGAGTTGATTTGTTGAGTTCTGTACCTTTTTCTCCGGAGCTACAAAAGTTAGGCCCTTCGAGGAACAAGAGAAATTATATATTACTTTCATGGTGGAGTGGAAAAGCTTACTGCAATTTTTTGAGATTGTCACTTTTCTCTGTAGATGCATGTGTCATGTTCATGGGTTTAGTATGAATACAAGAATAATCCTTAAACATCTTGTTTTTGTGATGCAACTTATTAAGAGCTGTTAATCATTTAAAAATGAATTATATTCGGAAGAACGGAGTGGCTTGGATGGTCCAAGTGGCACTGAGAAATCAGACAGGGACTGGACATCAGTTATTTAACCAGTTCTAGGAAGTGATCGTTAGAGTTGTCATTCACATATTGCGAAGAACAGTGGTTTATTCAAATTCTACTACACTACAATGGTATAGTGCCGCTATAGCCACTATTTGACATCACATTATACTAATAACGTATCGCGGAACAATAGCGATTTTTTTCCAATTGCGCTACAACATAGTGTTATACTACCACCACTATAGCCGCTATTTGCCGACACTGGTGATAGTAGATCGATCCTCTACACATCTTAGTAGGTTGGGCAAAGGGAAATGTGGGGAAATTATCACATCTTTGTATAATGCATGTATTTTTTCAACCCTGTGATTGATTTTATGAAGACTATTTCAGTTCAGTGCCTCAATGCCGAGGAAGTTACATATTGGCAATTCAATGTTTGTTATTCTTATTAATGTAAGGGGATTAATTAAATTATAATCCAATTTTCTAATTTCGAACTTAGCGGACGTAATATTTCTTATTAATGACAAAACCCTTTTGGGCTCTTTTCTTCTCTAAAGAAAACAAACAGAAAAGCGACATTTCTTAATCATATAAAGAACCTCTGGAAACTTATTGTTTCTTTTGACTATTGCAGTTGCTGGAACCACTAGCCGTCCTCGAACTTTTAGACAGGTTTCCTTCTGCATCCTTTCCTCTTCCCCCTTTCACTTACACACAAGATGCTTTTGTTTACATTATCATCTATAGTGACAATTAATTTTTATATGGGCATGGTACATATTAAGTTGTTTTCCATTTTCTTTACACGTTTAACTGTATTTTATATGGTCATTCTCTTCACAACCTTATTAGAAAGAAGCTGAGAATGAAGAGAAGCCCGAGGAAGTATCTGGGGATGAATCTGGAGAAGAGTCTGATCAAGAAACTAAAGTTAGTATCTCACAATCTTTGCTTTTTTTGATGAAAAGAAAACTATTTATCTGTTTCTATGGTCTGCTTCTATCAATATGAAATTGACTGTCTTGCTGCTACTTAATTTATACAGAAGAAAAAAGGAACTCAAGGGATCATTGAGATTGAAAATCCTAACTTGGTAAAGCCAAAGAACTTGAAAGCTAGAGATGTTAATGTGAGTTCAACTTACCATTTTTGGTCATTACATAGGCATTTTCATATGAGTTTGGAAGAATAATGTTATTTTCGTGTGGATGCAGGTTGAAAAGACAACCGAACTCTCAAGGCGTGAAAGGTTTGCTACGTTTAATTTGCTTATTTAAAAGAGGTTTTACAAATATAATCATGCTCTAAAAGAGGACATTTCTTATTTTTTTCAAGTGGAAAAGAGCAGAACGTTCTTTGTCATCTTAATTCCTTCTGTTCTCATTTTGGGCTATTATTGAAAGTGGAACTTTTATACCAACATGTTTTCTGAATATCTTCAAATTCCTTCTTGTTTGCAGAGAGGAGATAGAGAAACAGAGAGCTCATGAACGCTATATGAGGCTTCAAGAGCAAGGAAAAACAGATCAATCAAAGAAAGATTTAGGTACTATTTGTCTGTTTTAATTTGCTTCCTCTACATCTTTTTATTTATTTTTTCCTGTACGTTTGACATTATCACATACGTAAACTATTGATTGAATGGCACAAAGCATAAGCTGCATGAGTTAAACCAAAATTAACATGCTTTGCTTGGAAAAGTTTTCCTTCAATTATTAATGTTTAATTTCTTTGTTGATGTTGTGCAGAACGATTAGCTCTTATACGTCAGCAAAGGGCAGAAGCTGCTAAAAAGCGAAATGAAGAGAAAGCTGGTAAGTCTAAAATACTGTTTGTTCTGCTTGTTCTATTCAGACATCCAAAAGCATGAAACTGATTGTTAAATAAATATATTTCAGCCAAAGAGCAGAAGAAGGCTGAAATGGCTGAAACACGCAAGTGAATGTTGTGTGGCCTAATCTTACTCCAATTAGTAGGATGAAAGTATATACTTTCACCACTCTTAAATATTTTGTCCATTAGCTTTATAATGGATCTTACGGTGTTACCATAGCAAGTTGGTAATATGTAATGCAATTATTCCACCATAATGTGGCTTGAAATCTTGATTAAATAAACACTTTTCTTTACATCGATGCTGGGAACACTTTATTGTTTTTTCTCCCCTGGATACCCTCTATCTAGCACTGCAATTCTTTTAGGAAAGTAGGGGTTTCTGATTTACCTTACAAAATGACTGAGATAGAGTTGTCAAATATAAGATGGAGGCAAAGTACATGAAATGAATAAATGTTAGGGTGGGATGTGCTATAGAAAATTACATCTCAAGAGTAAATGAACAACTATAGGATTTGTATTGTTGTATGGAATCAAAGAAGGACGATTAGCTAGCGACAAAGTAAATCTAGTGTTGCTGAGAGTGTAATATTACATACATGGAATGAACGATTATACAAGATGAGATTAGAAATAGAATCATAAGAACATATTAAGATATTTTTTGTTGTAGCATGTGTAAAGAATATAGGTGTAGAAGCATTAGTAAGGAAAGTCAACTACATGAGAATAGTTTAAAAGTTTGATTACATTGTCATCTGAACACTCTCATACCCTAAACGTTTGTTGGATATAGTATCCAACATCTAATCAATGTTTTTTTTTATAAGCAGTCATCAAATGATTGTAAATCAACTTTAAGAGGCATCTAACTATATAGGCCCTAATCTAGTGCCTTGGTGGTTAAGGTATAGAGTGCATAAGCTGTGCTCAAGCTACAACTAACACTCTATGGATGCTAACCCTGCTCTCAAAGCCATGAGTGAAATTTTTCAGTGACAGTAATCATATGCTTCATGCCTGCACTGCACAAAGCGCGTGGAGTTGGATCACTTCTTCATGTGTGAAACAGGTGCTAAATGAACAACTTATAATCTGTCCATGTTCCCCTCTTTGATAACCATGCCTCTATCACCAGTCAAATGTATTCATCTAAAAAACAAGCTCAATGTGCTAAGATTGATAGCTCTCTTCATTTCCTCACCCACACCTTGAGCTTGTGGAGGTGTACAAACTACAAAAGTATGCTTCTTATGATTTAGTTATGTTAGATGTTAGTTCCTGCAAACTATTGTAGCAGTCTATGTAACTGCTTTGGTTATTTTGGTTTTTCTCTTCTATATATCTAGTGTCACATATATTTAACACATATTTAATCCTTTTTATAAATATCAAGTATTAAACAAGCTGCAAAGATCTTTTGTAACAAAAAAAAAAACATTGTAACCAAAAAATGTTAAAATTAATTTTAAGAAATGGTTCTTTCACAATAAAAAAAATCTAAATGATGTGTTTAAGAACGTGTCTATTTATAAAATAAGTAGTATATCTCTTAGACTATTCCAAATCAACACAGAAAGTCTCTGATTGATATCTTTAATCGCAACTTATACACACAAGTAGCTTGTAAAGGTTTGGGATTTTTGAGAAATATTAGTAGGTTTGACCCCATCTTTTGCCGTCATTTTTTGAACAAGAATTGGTACCACCAAATATAACGAAGTTAAAAAATGGCCACTTGGATTAGTGTTCACATAACAACTAAAAAGAGCTGAGGATACATCCAACCTGTTCCATCGTAATGGCTTTCGTTTTCTTTTAGTATAGTATTCTTTGTCCACACAGCCATCCAATAAGGACATTACATAAAGTCAATGTAACCATTTTCTTTCGTCAAGTACCAACTCTGTTGTTATTGACAGATTTTAATGTACTACTATAGTTTAATTAAATATTATTGAGAAAAACCCAAGTCCCACATCGGATAGATAAGATTCTTGATAAGAGTTTATATAGAGGAGGCAATTCTCACCTTACAAGCCGGTTTTGTGAGGATGAGTTAGGCCCCAAATTTCAACAAATATGGCATACAAGATATTTTCTTATTTGGACCACAAAATTGTATCCATTCAACAAAATAAAAATAGTAGAAGTAGAGAGAAATGAACTCGTAGAACATATAAATTTTACACCACACCAATAATAAAAGGTAGCATATTTCAACGTCAAAAGTGGACATCAAATACGTGTTTTTCTTTCTTTCTTTCTTTTTTTTCTATGTATTTCGAATAGTTTGTGAAATTGCAAATCGCAAACCAAGTCTGTCCTCTATAAATTGATATCCGACTAAAATGTATTAAATTAGTAATGTCAAAGATGTATTTCAAACTAAGTGAATGATATTAGTGATGCATTTTTTGTCAAAAAAAAAAAAGATATTAGTGATGCATTTGATAACAAATGATTTAGACATGAAGACAAATCTGATTAATATTTTGCAATTTTAGTGATCATTAGAGAATTGTGATAATGTGGAGTACCATTATGTTGTTATGACCCAACAATTTCAATAACTAAATTGAACATTTACTCATAATACACTAAAGAAGTTATAATCCTTAGCAACGTGAGTGTTCCTAAGGATTATAATCTCTTCCCCCTCTATATGGAGTACTCATCCCACATCTTTCTTCGAAACATTGTTGCATCGGGACCGGTTGATAACAAATGGGGTGTAGGAGCTATTATTAGAGACTCATAAGGTTTTGTCTTAGAGGCTGCTACATGAAACTTAGATGCGCTTCATGATGCTAATACTATTGAAGCTCCTGAATTTCGGTTAGCAATTCAATTTGCTCACGATATGAGTTTTCCCAATATTGTGGTGGAGGGTGATTCTCTTAACCTGGTCAATGCTCTGAAGGATGATATTTCTTACCTTTATGCTTGGTGATTAATGATTGTGAAAACCCTGGTTTTTTTTTTTGGGACAAAAAGGAGTCCTAGTTGTTTCTTTTCTTCATATTTAGTGTCTCATGTGAGAAGAGCTGGTAATATTGTTAGTCATTCTCTAACTACATTTGCTTTAGTTTCATTTAATTACGTTTGAATCAAGAAAATCTATCTTTGGATCGTCCATATTGTTGCAGTCGATTTGGTTCACGTTTGAATGTAAAAATAAATAAATTGTGATCCTTTGCTTCTAGAAAAGGGAATTCCTTGTTTCTTTGTGTTTTGTCTTGTACAATTTATGTCTTGTTTCTTTGCGTTGTCTTGTACAAAACAACTTGATGTCTCATTGGCATCTACTTCGGTTGCCGCTCCAACTTGTTCTAATGCAAAAGCCTGTCTAAACAACTATGCAATTGTTGAAGCTTTGAATTTCACAAATTTAATTTCAACACTTTTTTATGAATTAGGTGCCTTCCTCGTTGACAGTTGTGCATAATACGAATATTTGATACCAATTACCGACCAACTTATTCTTAATTTTTGACACCAACTTATTGTACGTATTAGAATATATGTACGAGGTTGATCATGATGTTAATAATAAGAATTGAGTTTAATTTATATACACGGTCGGTGTATAAAATATTTATACATATATTTAATAATTAATAAGGTACGATAAATCATGTGTTTTGAATTCATTAAAGGATGTGACAACACCTTATTTGATTCATACGTAAAACTTTTGTACATTGATAATATATAATTTAAACTCATAAGAGTTATATATAATATCATTGTTTAATTACTTTATTATCACCAGCATCATTTGGGACGGCAAGCTACGTGGTCAACTGTCCAATTGTACATTTTTTATTTTGTCGTATGGTACAAAGAGGACAAGAAAATTTTATAATCAATGCATGACACTGTTCATGTGATATATTCCCTCCTAGAAAATGAGAGTGAAATTAATGTCTCTTGTTAATTTCACCATGTGTGAAACTATCTCTTTGTAATACTGAAAAGGGTACTATATGCTGATGCAAACTAAAACAAATCATTGTTTAAGTAGTCGTTGATTGCTTCCAAGTTCCAACACTTAAAAGTCTTTTATCATTTAGCTTTTTCTTTTGAATGTTTTATAAAAAAAAATGTATGAGGGAAGAAATCAGAATTAAAAATGTTAAGAGCCATTTCTAGTTGGAATATATAAATTATCATTGATATTGAATGATTATGTTAGTGGACATGTAGTTGCAATATTTTTTAATTTTTAGTTATAACCCATTCTAATTCTAATAGTTGAAAATTGAATGTAAAAGGCATTGACTTAGTAAAATGCATTAGTTATAGCATACCATATCTTAAACGCGTCTGCTCTAAAATTTTCAGTTTATTTGGTTTTCTTTTATACTTTTCATACCAAGGTTGCTTTGTTTCTTTCCTTGTTAAAAGATTATACACTGTTTTTTCTTTAATTATTTCATGATCCTCCTTGTTATACGTATAACAATTCAATTAAATTAGAAAAGTCTTTTGATTCTTGTTTTAATTCAATATCAATTCAATACAGTTTGAGTCTTGATTCATTTCAATATCAGAAAAAGTGTTTTGAGTAATGGAACAACAACATAAAGTGTTTCCTCTTCTGCTGCTGCTTCTTTTCCAAGTTTTGCTTGTTGCATCACAGACAGACAATAGAGATTGTAAGTTACTATGTTCTTCAACTTTTGTCGTGTTTTTCTATGTTTGGAGATTTTATGTATTCATCCTGTTTATATGTTATCATATCTCAACAAAAAAGAAAGGAAATATTGTGCTTTTCCAGCCCCTGTGCTTCTTAGTATAGTAGTGGGACGATATCTAGGATGGAGAAGTGTCTCATATGATCTACGGGGGAGCAAAGCTTGAAAACGGTTTGAAAATTTAACAACAACTTATACCGCTCCTCTAAGAAGTTGACAGTTTTATTCCTCCTCGTGACCGAGATGGTGATCCAGTTAATGTTTTAATCGGCGCTGATTCAGCAAAAAAAAACAAGAAAAGAAGTATTACTGCCTCAAAAGTAACTGAATTTATGTTCATTTTCTACGGATAAAGTCAGTTTCTCATTCTTAAGACGTGGAGGACCTTCAACTTCTACTTATAAAACTTGGAGGTGTTGATTGTCATCAGAGTTTTGAGCGTTTTTCTAGCATCAGTCCATCATAGATCACATGAGGCACTCCTGCACCCTAAGTTTGGAGTGGATTGAAGATATATTCTGCCATTAGAATTCAAAAATAGAATTTTGTTTGCTAGCAAAGTTTTGGAAGTTAACCTATTTATATCATTGACTATGTACAAACCTATAGTTTTTATACTAGAATCTTCTATGTTGCTAATAATGTTCAATAGGAAATGCTAGGGGTGAGAGAAATGGATTGTTAATTTGTTTATTGTGTTTCGCATAGCACTTGACTTGGCTGAATTAATCATTCATATTCACCTCATCTCTAAAATTAAAAGCAGGTTTTACAAAAAAAGATGAACATCATCTCTAGTAATAGGTTTTGTTTTTGTTACTTA
>Ga0099826_10001052_pt1 | contig 15584 bp, 8 predicted proteins | sample Mtrugardesep15_FD_76830 | JGI IMG/M metagenome (GOLD analysis project Ga0099826, IMG submission 76830) | Root nodule microbial communities of legume samples collected from California, USA - M. trunc garden sep15 | ecosystem: Host-associated > Plants > Roots > Nodule | place: USA: California... | reverse complement strand
TAGAACCTAAAAGTTCATCGGGAAGACTGCTGATCAAATTTTCTTCTTCCTCCTCTACCATTTTCACTTTTTTCTGTTCTCTTTCACTCATTCTTTTGTGTTACTATGTCTTCTTCTTTTATTATTTTGTGTAATGAACGTAGCCTGCGTTAAGTTCTTATATATTAGGTTTGTAACATATATTATCCTTAGTAAGAAATGATAAGAAAACAACAAGTTGATAAACATGAATTTTGTTTAGCTTTAAAAGACAACAAGAGTTTAAAGATTACAAAAAACCATATATTGTAGCACTATTTTATATTATTATTTAGTCTATTCAGTCAACTCTTAATTTGACAATTTAATTAATAAATTTGTATTTCAAATATAATATTCATAATAGTTTAATATTTTTACTACATTTCTTTTTACAAGATTTTACTATATCTTTTTTACCTAAAAAACACTATTATTTATATTCGGTCATATTTATGTGTTTGAATTTTAAATTCAATAATAATTTTTAGGGGAAATAATTTATGATTATTATTTATTTATTTATTTATTCCGAATATTATTTGGTACCTTGAATCAGACAACAAAAAAGTGAAATGATTTATTTTCTTAAAAATTACCAACAAAACATTTTCTCAAATACTTCAGGTCTTCTAAGAGATTTTAGAAAAACTCAAAGTAATTTATAAAATACTTTTTTCGTTCAAACAGTTTTCCAAAATAGTTTCATTTGAGACTAAGTAAAATGATTTTTCTTTTAAATTTTCGACATAGTCTCCTTTGTGTCTATATCGTTTTGTATAGACTTTGGCTCAGTCAACCTAACGCAAAATCATTGACAAAATATTTTCTCTAGTTGTAACTCAGACATTTTGAAAATTACTTGGACATTGTAAATCAGTCACAAATTGTGACATTGATTTTGACAAATTTCTAAAAGTCTTAATAAATTAATATGTCATCGGAACGTCGCAAACCACAGATCTACTTCAACCGTCTTGACGAGGTGGATCTAATGATCAACTCAATTCAATATTTTAATAGTTAAAAAAATGACAAAAATACCCTTCAAAGGAGCATCATTTGTTCTTGAAAATATTTTTTAAAACTAATTGGCTGAATCCATATATCAGCTCATCTAAGACATATATCTCAAATAAATTTTACATTTCAAACATCGCTAAAATAATAAGACAATCTAATCACAAATATGTTTAAATTTCAAACTCACAAGGATGATAAAGGAAATTAACAAAGCGAAAAAAAACATTAGCACAAGAAAATTGGCACCCTTTTCAAAAAGGGTGCAGGCCACCGAAAATCGTAGAGAAAACAGACATGATTACCTCTTTGAACAACCCTGAGTCACATGCGGTTGAATGGTGTCTTGTGAGAATTTGGATTTTGTACTTCGTTCGCGCTATTTGATTGAGAAAAAAAGACGGCAAGACAGTGTTGGTAGTGGTGGCCGCGGCCGGAGATAAGAGAGTGAGGAGAGAGAATTTTTTTGGTGAAATGAAATTTGGGAAGGGAAATAACTTAATAATGTTCTATACTGCTAAGAGGCTATACTCCAAGCCCAAAGTTTAAAAAACAGACCGAATCCACTTAAGCCTAACTAGAACTATTCACACCCTCACGTTTTTCGGAAGGCGAGGGCCTCACCTCATCAGGAGGTGTGCATAATCGAAACGTCTTTTGCAAGATTCAAAGTATAACGCGTTGCAATTACTAACCACCCCCTCTATAACTGTCAACCAACGACTATACAACAAATCATTTCTAAGAGTTTCACCTCTCCACTATATAAGAGTTCTTTTTCAATCCTCTAAGCTACAAATTAATCTACCATTAACCCCCCTATATTCTACCCTTAAATTCTGATTTGAGCGTCAGAGTTACCATAGGTAAACCCCCTGTCACCCTAGCTACAACTTCACAACAAGCTCATCGCACCATACATTGTTCTCCTGATCACGTCAAACCAATGGGGTTGTATGTGGGAACTGTTTTCCCAATCTTTTCTCCTCAAAATACAGAAACCACCAAATATAATTTTACTCATGGAGGATTCTGATCTCCTTCCACTTCGTCAAGATTCGCAGCAAATGCTTTTGATCAAAGAATACACTTAATTCTCTCAAAATTTTCATGAGGAAATATTGACCAACCTGAAAACAGGTGTATGCCTTTGACAATAGACATCATCATTGAACTGGTATATTACTTCTCAACACAAACTAGTCTTGCTTGTTTAGTTAATTTTTTTCAAGTTAGACCTACCATACAATGGACTTGTCTCTTCTTTAATAAGGAGCAAAATACATTGAGTCAACAATCTCTTCCAACTTCCTAAAAGAAGGAATTGGTACAACAATATTATTCGATAGGTGATACACCTATCCGACAATGTCAAGAACAATTTTAGCTTACTATCATGGCGAGTGTTCTGTCACACCAAACAATTGTCCCTGCATCCTTGTTGATTCAGGTTATTGTTTTATTACCTAGTACTAAAAATCTTAGACTTCAAATATCACTTTGCTCACCTTTGCAAAAACTTACAGGTCTATGAATTATCATTTGAAGATTACAACCTAAAAACCTCTACGTTGTGTCCAGCTAACAAAATATATTCTATTTATTTTGTTCAAAGATAAGTATGCAGGGATTAACTTTTTTATATGACATTCCATCACAATGACCAAGCGTTTCTGACATCATCAATGGGTCTGCTCTTTAGTGAACCAAGCTCTTAACAGGTGACATGATGTAGAAACATGTCGTCTCCAACATCATCGTATGTACAACTTCTAGTTATTTTTTGTTGTCTTATTTGATATAAGCATGGCAATTCGGACATCTTATTATGCATGAAACAAATTGTAGGTGACTGAAAGCCTTAAACTCAACATGCCAACAAGAACTTGAAGCAAATATCTCCCACTAAATTATGCTGAATGGAAATTAATTGTGACATAAAAATATTACCCAAAAGGTAATATTATTAATTGTGACATAAATTAATTGTGCATAAAAATTTCATTATAGAATTGAGAAATAGATAGGGATGTAATAGATTAGACATTGAGATGAAAATATGAATCCCTTGACGCTTTCAAACCTCTGAATTTTAAACCAAAGAAGCATTGATCTTAACAAACTTATTCCTTTTTCAGCTAATCAAAATAAAATATTAGATTGGTAATCTCATAAAACTCTATGTGGATCGATACTCTTCTTACTACTCCATAGAACCGTACAAATGCAGGGCTATCAATTTACATCTATTTCTCCTTATTCAACGATTACAAACATAGCAGATATCAGATATCTGCATCTTATCATTAAAAACTATCTATGAACAAACTAAATAATAAACAGAATAATGCAAGATCAAAATCACATGAAACAAAAATCTTAAGGTAGCCCATTAGATTTACAATTTGAAGTTTAATGATGTTGTTCATAAGTTTATCTTAGTTAATAAATTATTAATATTATTAATTCATAATTGGGTAAAACAAAATTTCTAGTAAAATATTTTCATTTATGGCTATGAATGTAAACTGCTAATAACTAAAACATTATATTTAAACATATATTATACCCAACTATATCTTAGACACACAATATTAAAGAGGGTGATATAGTCACGATAAGAACAACAGACAAAATGGAATAGGGTGTGAGACTAGAACAAGAAAAGGGTGCAACTGCTTTCTTGGACTCAAACAAATAAAAAACATGCGTTCTCATTGTTGCATGTAGATTTTCACCCTAATAAATGTGTATAACATCACAATACGAACTATTTTTATGATTGAGAACTCAAACATATACAACAACAGAAACAAAAACATGATCAACGTAGCATTGGGTACCTTTTCATCCACCAAAACTATTTCAATTAAGTTAGTCTCTTTAGGATTCAAGAAATTTGAAATAGACCACAAGCAAATACCCTAACCTGCTAATGACAGGTCATCTTAAATTATTCTTAGCATGTTTTTCAGTCTATTTTAGTAGGTTTTATCAGCAAAATAGAGGAGTATTTGATCAATTACCTATGATTTTGGGACATTTATAATGTTTTCTATATTTGAATATGTAATTCTATTCTTCGCGAAACATAGCAATTTTAGGGGGGTTTTGAAGTAATTCATGAAGAAATCAAGAAAATCAGGCAAAGCAAGACCTCTGAAGATTATTGGGCCTTGGGAATACAAAAAAATGAAGATTCAGAAGGCTTCGTAAGACTTTACCCAAGTTCCAAGACATCTTAACTATGAAGAAAACACCTCAACAGGTGACGAATACATGAAAATAGGGGCATTTGCACTGAAGCGCCCGTCGCACCACAGGGGGCGCTAGGTGCCCCAGAACAACACACTAAAGCTCCTGGCGCATGCCAGGGGGTGCTAGGCGCCTCATCCTGGCATGCACATGGCCAGGCGCATGGCTATAGGCTCTAAGCATCCCAAAACTTGCAAAAAAGTTACTTTTCGTGACTTTTTTTTGTCCCTAGAAACCAATGATTTTAGCCCAAGTTAGGTGGAAACTTTTCCTATAAATATCAACCTTCCTAATTCACAATTTATCGTTCAGAACTGAAGAAGTTCAAGAGGTAAGAAATTATAGAAGCCAAGGAGGAGTTCTATCTTCTCTTATCTTTTTCTAGGGGTATGCTTTTATCTTTTAGTATTTTTGTCTTACCTATCATGTGTAACTAGATATTTATAGGTTAGGGTTCTAAGATGAACCTATGTTTAATTTTATTGGATAATTAATTAATTTAATGTCGTTTTATTTTAGTTTATTTTCTATTTGCTATTAAGTTTAATTAGGATTATTTTATTTTGGCGAAGTGCAACCCTATATTAGGTACGTAGGTTGTGACAGGTCCTAACATTGTTATTACTATCTGGATGCTTATATCTTGATATTTATATCCTTATACTTATATTTGGATTCTCCTGTAGAGATTTTGATCAACTTCAACACCTTTTTCATCCTTAGATAGTTTCACATGTGTTGCAGCAGGTGTTCTTTTGTGACTAGCATTCTCAAGACAAAATTTCTTCACAATGCTCTTGGCATACTTGCTTTGGAAAATAAATATAGTATCGTCCATTTGTTTCACTTGCAAGCCAAGACTCATCTCAAATTCATATTGCAGTTGCTTGACAAAATGTTGGACCATCTGGTTCGACATCCTTCCAAAAAAAATATTATCGTGATTGTGGATGTAACAAGCAGTGTTCATGGATTCAACCTAGAAATGATAGGGAAGCTTTTTGGCATGTAACATAACCCTTGTGGATTCTTGCAAATTTCTATTCTTGAGTTCAACAACTCCATTTTGTTGAGGTGTAATGGGAGATGATAACTCATGAGAAATTCTCTCAGAAGAACAAAATTCAAAGAACTTAGCATTCTCAAATTTCTTGCCATGATCACTTCTAATTTTGAAAATAACACTTTCTTTTTCTCTTTGAAGACATTGACACAAGTCTTTGAAGACTTTGAAGGTCTCTGATTTTTCTCTTATGAAAGTCACCCAAGTAAACCTTGAGAAGTCATCAACACAAACGAAAGCATATTTCCTTCCACCCAAACTTTAATCTTGCATAGGCCCCATGAGATCCATGTGCAATAATTCAAGAACCTTGGAGGTGACCTGATGTTGGAGCTTCTTGTGGGACATCTTGGTTTGCTTTCCGATTTGACACTCACCCCAAATCTTACCTTCTTCAATTTTAAGTGTAGGGAAACCTTTGATGGCTTCTTCATATATAACTTTCTTCATACCTTTGAGGTTAAGATGCCCAAGCTTTTGGTGTCGTAGATTGACTTCATCTTCTTTAGTCATTAAACAAGTAGAAGAATAAACCTTGTCTTGAGGAACCCACAAGTAACAATTGTCTTTGGATCTCACACCTCTCATGAGAACATCATCTTTGTCATTTGTAACCAAGCACTCTGACTTAGTGAAGTTGACTTTTAGACCTTGATCACATAATTTACTAATACTTATCTAATTAGCAGTCAATCATTTTACTAGAATCACATCATCAAGTCCAGGAACCCCATTGCAAGCAAGCTTTCCTACGCCTTTGATTTCACCTTTACCTCCGTCATCAAAAGTGACAAAACTAGTGGAGTAAGATTTAATGTCAACTAAGTACTTTTTGACCCCTGTCATATGTCTAAAACATCCACTATCAAAGTTCCAGTCTTCCCTTGAGGAGGATCTAAGAGATGTATGAGCTTTGATGTTATATTCATTCGGTCGAAATTTTGTTGTAAATTTTAATGTATCTGATACTAAGTTAACGCACATGCTAAATATTCTAGATAAATTTAGTATCGATGTTACATTATGCAATTTCCTTTTCCAATAATCTAAGTAAAGATTTCTTGACTGAAACAATTTTTTTCTTTTATTGTTTCTAATCCTCATTGTTTTTATTTTATTTTAATCTTTGCATTACTTGTATCATCCTTCCATTTCAAGGTTAAAATATTTTAGTCTCAGAAAGTTATTTCATAACATTTACAACAGAGGGCTAGCTTACCCACAAAGTTCGAGAACACGATAACTATTGAAATTTGTTGTGGAAGGTACTCGTCACAATCACCGTCTCTTTTCTGTATAGCATAACCAGGGAGAATTTGAGCCAAATATTCAATCACTCTTCTAATATAATTCTTTCTATATTGAGTATTTCAAATGAATGCTATTGTTTGTTGAATTTGCGGCTGTTCTTTTTGAACTACCGGTTATGTTATACTACAGATGAGTCAATTTTTTTGTTGTACGTTTAGCCTTCCAAGCCATCCTTTATACTATTATTATTATCCTTTGTGAATTCACTTTGAGTCTCCAACTATAATTTTTTTTGTTGTTACTAATTAAAGAATCATGTCATAAGTTTTGAACCTTAATGTCATCTATTTGATTTCTTTTTGAGTTAGATAGAATATTTTTAATAATTTGGTATGATTTAAAACTAAGTTTGGGGGTTGCTCTTTTGAAATTAGCAACATTTTAAGTTTAGAGTGGGGTACCAATAGAATTTATTGATTAAAAAATAAAAAATAATAAAATACATGTAGATAAACCATTGGTCACCACACAAAAAATAGAAAAAAGATAAAAATCAAAGGCAAAAAAGGTCAAAAATTTCGGTCTCTTAAAAATAAATGTATCTATCTAGATAAATGAAAGATAAATAGTTTTACTTAGTACCCATCTTGCTTAGCTTAAGGAATGAAGGTTGGTAATACTTAATTGTTTAGTAAGAATTCGTTGTTGAAAATCTAACTCCAAGTAGTTTTATTAGCCTACTTTCTTAAATATATCCCACCTTAACCTAAGCCACGTTATAACCCTGAAAGATCTCAAAGTGTGTATACAGTATCATCTTGAATGTCTGTTTAGATTTGTCTCATATTTACAGAAAGGTACATTCATGTGACTACTGGAGTGGAGAAATATCGTAACCAGCTGTACTGACTTTAGGTGATACATACGTGAATCTTGGAAAAGAGTGTGGCTGAAAGTGTGACTTATCTTCTCTAAGCATGCGCCGCTTGCATGAAAGGGTGAGATGATGATCAGAGAAACCTCTACGAAAATGTATGTTTTTCCTAAAAAAATGAAAAGAATTAAATTTTATTTTCTTTTGTTACTTGAGAACAAGCAACAACTTAGGTTTGGGGTTGTGATGATAGGTCATCTTATGTTATTCTTAGCATCATTTTCAATCATTTTTCTTTAGTTTTAATCCAAAATATGGTTTAAGGACATTTTGTAATATTTTCTATTTGAGTCTAGTTTTTCCCGAAGCATATCAATTCTATGTTGTTTTGATGTAATTCAAAAAGACATCATGTAAACTGGCAAAGCTAACATCTTGAAGACTTGTGAAAATATTTCGAAGACTATGAATGATGTCACTGGACGTATGTCTTGTTGTTGTGGGCCGAACTATAATAAACTTCTTTTTGTCTCTTCTCTTATCTCTTTTACTTTATTTGTTATCTATTTTACCTATTTATTAAACTTTTTATAAGCACATTATTTTACCTTTTTAAATTTTTTGGAAGTTATTAGAGATATAGGATTAGTGATATTACAAATGAGTGAAGTACCCACTAATAAGATGGTTACAAGCTATTTATATTACTATTTATTAGATCTATTAGGACTAATATATCATTAATCCTATATCTCTAATATAAGTGATTGTTTTAATCATATTTTGCTTTGATTCATTGTTATACAAACTTTTGCTAATATTTTTTTTAGAGATATCTTATATTATAGTTGAGTTGTATCACTTGTGATTTAATTTGTTTATATTTACATATTTGGTTTAACTTTTTAATTCTTTTATTTCTTATTTGTATTGAGTATGATCCTAAGGTTTTAAGAGAGGTTATGTCTCTTAGGTTTAGAGGCTCTTCTTTTTATAAAGGATAATTTAAATTGGAGAGTGCTCGTTATTTGTAAAAGTTACTAGTTTATCCTGTGTTAAAAGATTTGTTAGTGAAATTCTCAAGGGACTTTTCCTTGAGAACTAGGCATAGGTCTTGATGTTATAGGTTGAATTAGAATAAATTTGTTTTATGTCTTTTTTCTGATCCGCTTATCTCTTTTACTTTACTTGTTATCGATTTTACCTCACCATCTCAATTTTTCATATTTATTAAATTTTTATAAGCACGTTATTTTATTTGGTTGAATATTTTTCAAGTGCTTATTTTAATAGATACGGGAGGATAAGCCGAGAAGCTTCACCTTTTCAGATGAATTGTTCATCCTCTTTATCATGTTGTACAAATCTTGAAAATAAGATAAATCATCTAAAAAAAATTATAAAGAAAGCACATCATGCATAATTTTTAATATCTTTGCATAATGGATATTCAGTAGAGATCTGTATCTTCCATCATGAGGATGACGTCATAAAAGAAGTTTATGAATCCGTCTTATGTGTTTCTTCAATTCTTCAAGCTTGCATATCGTTTAGTAAAAAATCCCAAGACAACCTCAGGATTTTATTTTACCTTTTCACCGGTTTAATTTGGTTTAACCCTTTTTTTAATGAATATTTTCAATGTAACATAAATTGCACTTGTAATGAAATTATCATTGTAATATAAGTTATAAATTGAGTATGCTTTTGCTTATGTTTTTCTAATGTGTGTTTCATTTTGATGCTTCATTTTGTACTAATTTTGTTATTTAATATCCTTATTTTCATTTTTCTTTGGGTGAAGTATCATCCAAATTAGTTAGGTTTTAATTTCTTATGTAGTTTGCACTACCTTCTTTCATTTCATTTTCTTTCCTTCCTATCCACTCATACCCTTATGTAATCGAACTCCATCCTTGTATCCTCATTGACAATCATTAAAGCACCACTCAAGGACTAAAACCCCTTCATCAAATATTATTCTTACTTGAAATTATACAATATTAATTTATCATCTTTAAATAAATATTAATTTTCATCTCGAGACATGTGTCATACATAAATTTTATCGTGTCAGTATTTTTCTAAATATTTCTTAAAAAAAAAAAAAAATTCTTAATATTAAGTTTCATACTTTGCACTTTGTTAAAATTCCTAAATGAGAATGATGATGTTTGTTGTTTAGATTGTCATAGTGTAGAAGTTCATGATGATGTTAGAATTGTGAGAATTCTCAAATAGAATTGTGATTTTAATGAATGTATATGAGGATGTTGATGAATGTATATTTTTGTTAATTTTTAGTCTATTTTAGAATGCTAATTTTGTTAATTTAATGATGATGTTAGATTGTTTTTTTAGTTAATTTATGATGTTCATTTTGTTAATGTTATTTTCAATGATGTTAATTTTTTAAAATTATGTGTAGATATGTTTGATCAGGTGCAGGGGTAGGAGCTTGACCCAAATAGGACCATTTCTCAAAGAGGGGAAGAGGCCGGAAGTCCAATCGCAATGATGGTAAAAGCAATTCCCAGCCGACACAGTCACAAGTGGATGACCCGTCCTAGTACATGAATTATCAAGATAAGCTACATGATCCACGGATGGTGGTTATGACGCCCTGCAGTTTGGTAATGTGGTTGAGCATGACGATGTTTAGCAGGGCGAGGATGTTGTGCCTGAACCATACGAGGATGATCTTGCGGCTGAGGCAGCCCCAGAGCAGTTACCTGATGTGCCTCCCTTTCTTGGAGGGTCTACGGATATATCTTTGATGTCCTCGTATGCTTCTCATATTGCATTGCTGATGTACTATAATGCAAATAATGTAAGTGTTAATTTTTTTCTTTTGCATGCCAAACTTAAAGAATATTATGAACACATGCAATTATCTTTTTTTTTTTTTTTGTCTTCAATCATAGTTCGTGTCATTTTTTAAATATGAAGTATATATAATATAGAGTTTTATCTATGTTGTTTTTATGATGTTTTTAATTTTTTACATCGTTTTTATGATTTTGATTTATATGTGTTGTTTTCATGGTGTTTTAAATTTTTATGTCGTATTTTTTATTATTTCAGATTCGTAAGAACCGTAAGGTTAAAGTCATTAATCATGGGCTAAGGTGGCAAAGGTGGCAGATGTTTGATGTCCACCAAATAATCAAGTATGGTTTTGGAATCCGGTGAGGGCAAGCAGTCTAAATGATTTGATTTATACGGGGTACCCCAATGTGCTTCATGCTTTGCTTATGACTCTGTACAAGAGGTGCCATACCCAGACCATCAATTTTCACTTGCTTGTAGAGGAGATGAGCATTACTTTAGATGATGTCGCATATCTGTTGCATATTCTCATTGAAGGGCGGATGGTGAACCATCCAAATAAGGTGTTTCAGGTTACTATAGTGGAGTTGATGGTGTGATACTTAGGTGTTTCATATAATGTGGTTGTATTAAATTTCAAGGATGAATATGTTGCTTACATTAGTTATAAAGCGTTGAATGAACTTTATGAGGACCACCTCACTGTTGCTACCAGATTGACAAATGCACGGACGATGGAGCTCATACAGCAGAGGGATATGCGTAGGGATGCTTGTGTGAGGAGTTTCCTCTTATATCTGTTTGGATGTACGTTGGTCGGTGATAAAAGCAACAAATACATCGAGTTGATATACATACATACGATAGAGGACATTGATACGATGTGAATGATATTATTTTTGTATGGATAGGGTTTCACCTAGACTTTTTGTGGCCCAAAATCAACAAAAAGTTCTATATATAGGCAGTGTTGCTTTCAGTGCATCCAAACTCAACACTTACTACATCTACTGTTTATAAGATGTGTGGTGATGAGAGCGAAGGTGTTCGAACAATGGTTTGAACATCTTCCCTTTTATCACTATCCTCTTAAAAACTAAACAAAAAACCACCATCTCAAAAAAAAATCTTTATCTTTTGGTTTTGAATTTAGTGGTGTGCATGGTGATGTTGGAGAAGGTGTTCGAACATACAATGTTATGACAACCTTCTCCAACATCACTACTTCTCTTAAAAAACTAAAACAAAATAGTCATGTTAAGTGTCAAATCTAATTATTTATTTTTTTGCTTTATAGTTTTCTTCCCTTTAATCGTATATTTTATCGTTTTTGTTTTCTTATTATTGACTTTGGAGGACATTAAAATAAACAAATGTGAAGTTCTGTTAAAAAGCACAACATGGAAACATCGGCAACTAACTACCGAGGAATCTCAAACCGAAGATAGTTAACTATCAAGTATTTCTAATCCGGTAGTAGTTAACTACCAAAAGACATTTATGTCAATTCCTGGTATTTTTTTAGCATTCTTTAATGTGTGAACAACAATTTTCTGATTAAATTTGCCCTTTGTGTTTTGATTTACGAGTGTGGGCTGAAATGTTTATTTGGATCTATTCTAATTCTTCCAATATTATAAAAACCACTGCTAAGAACTTCTTAACCTTAACCTTAATTAGCTAACTATTAATCTTCTACGATTTGATAAGATATGAGTTTTGCTAACAAGTATCCTAAAGACATTTTTAAGGAACCCACAAAAAGAAATTTTGTCTCGAAATACATATAAATAAGGACAATGCTAACGAGTGTCTTTAAGACATTGGTTAAAGTACTAAAATAAGTAACTTTACAACAAAAAGTAGTTAATTATTGCTTAAACGAAAGTAAAACTTATATTTTCTAGACAAAGTTTCTACTAATGAATTCCTTCACCAATGCTCTTAAGACACTGGTTAGCAAAACCCTATCAATAAATTTAAGTTAATTATGAATTTTATGGTGTTTCGTAAACCATGCAATTAAAAAGTAAGGTTATGAAAATATAAGTGATCATACACTACTTTGAACCGCTGCATAAATCAGTTTTCACCTGTTTCATGTTTCAAGAAACTTTTTCCCCTTTCCTATCATGAATGGTTAAAAAAATTAAACTTTTTCCCCTTTATAATTACTTAAGAGACTTTTAAAATAGTACCTTACGATTGTGGATTCATCAAAAAGATAGAATAGATAACCCCAGTTATTCTCATTTGTTATGGAAATCAAAATTTTAAAGATGGGGTAAACTAATTTAACTTATGTCTCTCCAATTAAGATTCAAAAGTGTATTTTTAACCAATTGGACATCATATTTTCATGAAGGAATTGTTAAATCTATTAAGATTGATTACCCTACACCGTCTCAAGAAAATTTAGACTTTTTTTCATGTTTAGAAATATTTTATCCATTCTTATAGGTCCATAATTATGTATAGTTTTATGATTATCCAACCTTATTTGCCGTTATCAAACTTCACCTTTCTGTCCATTGTTCAATATCTAAGATCGAATAGTTACAGTTCTATAATGCATGCTTAATAGTGTTGCTTAGGAATAATAAGATTGAACTAAAGTACTTTGAAAAGCTATAACAAAAGAGATCATTGGGATTGTGTAATATATTCCGTTAGTCTTAAATACCATCACTAAATCCATTATCGTAAGGTGTAGTCAAATTCATTTATCTCATCATTTTCTTCATATTATCTTGTTCTTCTTCTAAAAATGAAAATTAAACAAAAGGTAGTAAAATGGAACAAAAATAAAATAAAAATACTAAATTATCTAAATATAAGTTTATTATAAATTTTGGGGTGTTTCGTAAATCATACACACAAAAAAAATTGAGGGAATAAATCATGCAATTAAAAAAGTAAGTTATACATTCATTTTAATTAAACAAATTTATGAAAATAAAAGTGATCATACTATACTTTGAACTTGTGCATAGATACGTTTTGGGAAATGTCGAGTGCTCCTATGACACTTTTAAAGCCTTTTAAATTGTAACTTTTTATTAAAAAAAAAAAAAAAGTTTGTCTAATATGTGTAATATTAATATTGCACATGTTAAAATAACTAAAAATAGCAACTATTTATTGAAAAACAACCGTTATTTATTAACAAATTATATATTTAATAGAAAATACATAAGTTCCAATATATACATACTACATTAAACTTCTTAACATGTGCAAATTTACACGAAAAACCCTTATAAAAATATGTGTAATCAATGCATCGAAAATCAAAATATTTGATTTTTTGATAAATAATTTCTTTTTTTAATCCTTAAAGAGTTTCCCGAATGCACTCGTTAACAAGACATGTTCGTGCATATAAATTTTTTGTGCTTCAAGGACATTTTTCCTATCATGAAAGGTTAAAAAAATATATTTAAGTTGGTTAAAAATTATGAATTCCTATGATTTACTTAAGAGACATTAAATAATAATTCTTATTTTTGGAAGAGATTTTTAACAAGTTATAAGTGCGATTTTTTTATTTTATATTAGGAGATCGCTAGCTTTACACCTTATAAAATGATCAAATCTTGTTCTTCTATTTGTTACATAAAAAAAGTTGGAAAACATGGGTGCAATTCTGAAATTCGTTTCTGCTATGTTTCTCTTTCTTTCCCTATTTCTTGCTGCAAGAAACGTTGACGGTAAGCAAATTATTTGCCCTTCAATTTTTCTTCTTAACTTCGGTTTTTATGTTCAATCCTTTTTCTCATTTTAGCAACATTTGTTTATTCTCTTTTTCATTACAGCATTATCTGGATGTATTACTAACGAAGATTGTATAAAGTATCAGTGTAGTGCGGAAAATTGTATGGTGTGTATTAATTTCACTTGCATATGTAAGTATAGTGTATTCTAAGAAAATGATAATGAAATGAAATAAGGTAGCAAAAAATATTATTTAGATTGTCTTCTTCTTTTTTAACTATGGGGTATTAATTATTGGTATTTTTATATGGTTTAATTAGAGATAGAATTGACTTGAGTAATTATAAAGCAAACACGTTTTTAATAGAGTAAAACTTATTGGTTCCAATAACGTAATTTTTAATATAAAAGATATTTTTTAATTTATTTATTTGTAGTCAATAATAAATAGATTGACTGTGTTGAAAATTATTTCGTTAATTGAAAAGCCCTTGTCTCCAATTCATACCTTTTCACAAATACTTGTATCCTCTGTTTAAGTCTTATGTAAAGAACAATTTTTGCCTTCTTTAAAAAAACAAATTTTGTCTATTAATGAAGTAAGATGAATGGATATTTAGAAGAATAAAATATTATTGTTTTCGGTTTTGTACCCTTGTTGAAATTGTTCGGGACATGAGATTTTATCTCCAATTAAACTAAACATTAACACCAACGCTCAAACTAAATAAATAAACCAACAGACAAATATATTTATCTCAAATTAAACTTCATGGGATTCAATAAAGAAGAGAATGAAATAATAAACATCAAGATAAACCAAAACATATGAGTAAATTATCCCTTCTCTAAGTTTCATGTTGGTTAACTGCTCTAGCGAAGAAGAAGAAGAAGTCACTAATGAGATTTTCCACCCATATTTGAGCTGGTTCATTACTGTCATGAACTTAAACATCAACTCCATGTCCATCATTGACATCTTGAGAGCTTGCAACAAAAATTAGCAATGTTGTTGTATTGTCTACTATCATCAACATCATCAAAACTATATGGTTTTATAGACATAAAAAGAGGTTCGTAAACTCTTTCATTCCTTGGAAGTCTTCCATACCCATGAATATTTCTATTGTGTCTCTATTAGGAAATCATACAAGTTAGATAACTCATAACTCAATCAGATATTTTGTGGTGATCAAGGCCTTCAATGTCAAAGGCTCCCCAAATTAAAGAAATCGCCCTCCTAGCCGTCTCTGGATGTCAAAATTGCACTTTGCTCTCTAAGATTTGTAACTCTCGTTTTCAGAATAGTTTTCAGCTTAAATAGGCACAGAAATTCGCCCAAAATCGTGTCACGTTTTAAGTAAATTGTGACACGTTTTTACCTTGTGTAACAAGAAACTGAATTAGGGTTTCACCAAATTGTGTCACGTTTTAGCCATCGTGCACGTTTGCCTCAATGTCGAAGCAATGCATTCTGCCTTGTCAAATCGTGTCACGTTTTAGACCAATCGTGACACGTTTTTCTCTTTAGTGTTTTCTTCAGTTTTCTTGTTTTTCTTG
>Ga0099826_10001051_pt1 | contig 15605 bp, 7 predicted proteins | sample Mtrugardesep15_FD_76830 | JGI IMG/M metagenome (GOLD analysis project Ga0099826, IMG submission 76830) | Root nodule microbial communities of legume samples collected from California, USA - M. trunc garden sep15 | ecosystem: Host-associated > Plants > Roots > Nodule | place: USA: California... | reverse complement strand
GACCGGGAGCGAGTACGTGACCGTAGGTGAAATGCCTTCCCCAAGAGCAAATCACATGAGGAAACTTTCAGTTCTACCACTTGTGTTTCTCATCTTCTATGAGGTATCAGGTGGACCTTTTGGTGTTGAGGATACTGTGAAAGCAGCTGGTCCTTTGTTAGCTTTACTTGGATTTTTTGTTTTTCCGTTCATATGGAGTGTTCCTGAAGCTTTGATCACTGCTGAAATGGGTACCATGTTCCCTGAAAATAGTGGTTACGTTGTTTGGGTTTCGTCTGCTTTAGGACCTTTTTGGGGGTTTCAACAGGGTTGGATGAAATGGCTTAGTGGTGTGATCGATAATGCTTTGTATCCTGTTCTATTTCTTGATTATCTTAAGTCAGCGGTTCCAGCGGTAGGTGGTGGTTTACCTAGAGTATTTGCAACATGGGGTTTGACTATTGTTCTTACTTATTTGAACTACAGGGGTTTAACCATTGTTGGACTTGTTGCTGTTTGTTTAGGGATTTTCTCGCTTCTGCCATTTGTTTTCATGGGGTTTTTGTCGATTCCAGATATCAAACCTGAAAGATGGTTTGAGACAAACCTAAATGACGTTGATTGGAATTTATATTTGAATACGCTGTTTTGGAATCTCAATTATTGGGACTCCATAAGTACTCTTGCTGGTGAAGTTGAAAATCCAAAGAAAAATCTTCCCAAAGGTTTGTTTTATGCCTTGATCCTGGTTGTTGTGGCATACTTCTTTCCTCTTCTGATTGGTACCGGTGCTGTTCCGGTTGAGCGCGAGTTGTGGACCGACGGGTACTTTTCTGATATTGCTATGATCATTGGAGGAGTGTGGTTGAGATGGTGGCTTCAGGCTGCAGCTGCAATGTCAAACATGGGAATGTTCGTTGCCGAAATGAGTAGCGACTCTTACCAGCTTCTAGGAATGGCTGAGAGGGGAATGTTGCCGGAGTTTTTCACCAAGAGGTCTCGTCACGGAACGCCTCTTATAGGGATTCTTTTTTCAGCCTCTGGTGTAATTCTACTATCATGGCTTAGTTTTCAAGAAATTGTAGCTGCAGAGAATTTCTTGTACTGTATTGGAATGATTCTGGAGTTTATTGCATTCATAATGTTGAAGATCAAACACCCCAACGCACCTCGGCCATACAAAGTACCAGGCGGAACGACCGGAGCAATTATTATGTGCATCCCTCCTACAATTTTGATATGTGTGGTATTAGCTTTCTCCTCCCTCAAAGTATTTCTTATAAGCGTCACTACTATGGCGATTGGTCTTGTGATGCAGCCTTGTCTCAAATTTATGGAGAAAAAGAGATGGATGAAGTTCTCACACAGTCCTGAGCTACCTGATTTTGTCAATGGAGAGGACACTCAATCTTTGGTGCAATAAATTTGTGATGTTTCAATCTGTTCGATAATAATGTGGAAAGGGCAGCTTTGTATTTCATGCTTTTGACACTTTAGCTATTTACCTGTCTGTAGTTTTGTTTTTTGTTTTTTTGGTAACATCTATGTCTGTAGTTTTGTAATAGATGAGATGTCAGTTAGAAACCTGGAAGTTAGTATTTAGAATGTCTTTATTTTTGTTTGGTTCCCTGCATCAAATATGTTGATGTACAAAATTTATATATTTTGAACATTAATAAAATGATGTTGAGCAACTTATTTCAGCTGCCATTGTGTAAATGTTTTCATACTCTTGTAGTTATTATAGTTAAGTCTTAAGATTAACTATAGATATTGTACTAGAAGGCTTTGCATGTGTTCACAAATAAAAAGGGTGTACATGTTTGTCTATATTTTGTGTACAAAGTTCATTTCTGTTTTAGATTTTTGGGGTACGGACACAGACGAGCAGGCTTGTGTTCCCCTTACACAAGAATGGGCTAAATTGCACCAAGAGCTGTTATCATGGTTTATGTTCAAATGTAGTACTTTTTCAGAGTTGTGTGTTGATTTGAATGTTATTGAAGTAATGATAAACCAGAGTCAAAAACTCCTAGTTAGAGCTCTAAAGCTCCTAATCAGAGAGAAACTCTCCTAACAATCATCCACCATAACCACATTCCTATTATATTAGTACCACCTGTTGACTCCCACTTTCTTCCACAATACTATGTCATTCTTCTAAAAAAATGTCTACTTTTATGTCGTTTTATAATATTAATGAAACATAAAATAGAAATTTATCCATTTTATAAGTTTTATAATATTTCGCTTCAACTAATAAATATAAGAAAACATGAACTCAAAATTTCTGTTTAAATTTTTTTAGAATATATCTGAGATTTTGGGAAATGTAAAAACATTGTTTGTATAATTGCATTCTTAGTTTATCTTTCATCTTCTCAATGTTACAATTGTCTCACTACATTAGTCTTCATCTCCTTATTTGCAATTTAAAATGAACACAACTTTTTTTTTTTAAGGAAAAATGAACACAACTTTTAAAAAACGAAAATGAAAATATTTTGAGAAAATAAACATGTATTAGGATTAAATTTTTTCTTTTTTAAAAATATATAAAATATCACCTTGTAATTACTTTATTTTAGTATTTTAACTATTGTTACGAAAGAAGTTTCCATGACTGTTCAACAGTGAATAATATTCTCTCAAAAAAAAAAAACAGTGAATAATATCAATTGGATACATGGTGAGTGCGAGATAAATCCTTCTTTTCATTTTAAATACATAAACATGTTTGACACTTGAATATTTAACTTAAAACGTATACATCAATATTGAGGAACTCATTAATCAGTTCTAAGATAAACTTACAATTTTTAATTTTTTATACTATGCAAGTTTGCACATGATAAAAAAAACAAATCATTTATTCATCTTTTTTTAAAAAAAAGAAAAAAAAAACATCATCTATTCATCTTAATTTTGTTATCTACAAACATAGCCGACAATTTGCAAAAAATTACTTAATGAAGTTGTTAATGAATTATATCAAATCTAGGTTTATCTTTCTTTTTTGGTACAAGGTGTATCTTTTTTTTTTTTGAGAGATGGTACAAGGTGTATCTATTAACCATACTTTTGCATATCGTTAATATCAAATATTGCATTTGTTGAAATTTTAGAGTGTCCAAATATAATTTCTAATTTTTTATTGACATGTATACCCATAAACAAGAAAAGAAAACTAACATTTTATTTTAACAAGAAGAAAAGAAAAACTAACATGTTCTACCTTGTTATTTTCTTTTTTGGTAAAAAGGGGCGTTTTTTTATATATAATAAAAAGCGTATTTCTCTGTGAATTTTATAAAAATAACACTACTAAATAATATTCACAAAGAAGTTCTCCTAAAAAAAAATATTCACAAAGAAGTTTCTACCTTAACTTATGGTTTATCTTGGTCTTAGATATAAAGGCTCAACCTTCCGAAAAAAGATGAATTATTTTTCAGCTAGCTTACGATAACTCAGTGTCTACCCTCTCTATGTTCCACCACCATCACATGAAATCCTCTCCTCTCTTGTTATCGATGTGGTGATGGTGGGGATGCATTCACTCTAGAAACCTCAGACTCAACCTTGGTTCTCTTCTCCCAACATTTATACAACTTAGGATAGTCGCACCGCCAACCCTCTTCTCAATCACATTGTTGCAGGTGTTTGGTGGGCTCGGAGAAGCTGAAATTCCGTGTGATTGGTGGGCTCGGAGAAGCCGAAATTCCGTGTGTTTTACTCATGAAAATATTCCAATCTTTAGGTCATCCTTAATTGCTTGTACCATGTCCGGGACATTGCACTCTTGCAGTCACTCCTCTCACAATGGTTCCTCAAAGGATAAACATGCAAATGAATTTTTTTTAAATCACAAACGTACTATGTTGATAGAAGGTGTTTTGGTATCCCTGTTCGAACCGACTTTGGTGGCATAATCAAAAACTCTACAAGTACCCTCTTCTCGCTGAGCTTCTTGCAATCTCGTGTGTATCTGTAGATAAAAGCATGGGCTTCGAAGATGTAGTTTGCTACAAAGACCTCTATCAAGGCCTCTACCAACAAGTTCCACCCGTATGTTGTGCTTATTCAAGACATTAAAGATTTGCTCCACAAAAAATCATTTTTAAAGTCTTTCACATGTTGTGTGAAGGCAATCAATAAATTGATTCCATGGGTATGTTTTGTGCTTCTAAGCATTTCAACATCGTCTGTTCACGCTTCTCCTCCACATGACGTAAAAGATAGCTTGTTGTTGATGCTCGAGAGCCTTATTTTTAAGACTTTAGGCTTTCTTTTTTCTTTTCTTTTTCTTTCTGTCTTAGCCTTGTAACCCAAAAACAAATATTCACTAATTTTTGCTTTAGTTTTTTTGTCAATTTAAATATTATATAATATTTATTAATATCTTTCTCCTTAGTACTTTTTTTTTTTGAATAATCCTTACTACTTCTATTTTCTTTACCACTTTGTAACAAAGTTTCAAAACTCGCAAATTGTGATTAATTATATTTTCAAAAATAAAATAATATTTCGCCACCATATAAATACCCACGAATTTAACCGCGAAATCTAAACTTCAATTTGAATTTTCAAAAGAAGAAAGAATTCGATGAAGAAGAGAGGAAGAAAACCCAAAGTTTCCGATCTTCTCAAAACACCGTCACCGTCGCCGGTAGCTTCTCCGACGGAAAGTTCACCGAAATCAGCCCTCTTCACGAGAACCGCTTCCACTTCCAAAGGCGTGAAGAGAGTAGCCGCCTCTCTTACCACCACTTCTCCACCACGCACCACTCACAAAGCTCCGAACAACATCTCCGATCTCAAAAGCCTCGCGTCTTCCGCTATCGACGAACTCAAACGCCGCATCGATCGTTCTCACTCTGAGATTCTCAAGGATCTCGAAGCTTCTCATTCTCGTCTCCATAAGCGTTTCAAGGTTTCTTCTCGTGCTTTCTCTCAATTTGTATAATCGCTTTTCTAAATTTGATCTATTCTTCATAAATCGTTGATTCTGACCCGAAAACGGTTTGAATTCTGTGATTTAACGGAATATTCACATTAGCATGTTCAGATCTGATTAAGTAGATAATTAGATTAGTGTATTTGACGAATTAATTGAGATGGATCTTAATTAAGATTAATCCTGTGATTTATTCTTCGGTAGTAGAATTAGATCTAGTTTACAAGAAAATGGAGAGAATGCAAGTAGATAATTAGATAAGTGGATTAGCGTAGTTGATGAATTTTGATTTAGTTAATAGATCAAATGTTATGAAATTTGTTTTAATCGAGATAGAACTTAATTAAGATTAATCGTTGATTTATAACTGTGATGTTGCTAATTTAAGAAGTTTATAGATGCAGAGTCAAGGATGCCAGCAAGCAATGGATGAAGCTGAGAAGGATTACAAGAAGTTGTCTGAGCGGATTACGGAAAGTCGAGAGGCTATGAAGGTTGATCCTTCTTTCTTCACTGTCATAAACTCATAATCATTTCAAAAACTTGATTAAGAGTGGAATATAATGTTTTTTCACCATTTTTTTCAGGCTTCTTATGAAGAGTTTATGGCTGAGGCACAGGCTACGGCATCTCGTGGTATGCATAATCGAATCAGTTTCAAAATAACGAAGTGCTTTTGATCAAATTTTTGGCTGTTCTTCTATACTGGCTATATAATATTGCGTTATACTGCATCATTGTTTTGTATGAAAGAGTCATGAATGCTTTTTATACATGAGATAAATATACCATACATGAAATGAAAGGACTCGAAGGAGTGATTTAAAAGCTATGAAGCATTGACACAAACACAGGACACCATATGACGCTGACACTAGCAATTATTTTAAGAACTTGAAGTAGTTAAATGCAATTGCATCTAAAATGGCGGTGTTACATAGTTTAAAAGTCGGCCAGTTAGCATTCCTATGCTATTCTTTTTACAATGTTTTTACTGATAAGCATTAATCATTATGCCAGATTTACCTTCATCATAAGATGGAAACTAGAATTTTGTTTTGTTTGGTTGATGTAGTAAATTACCTGCTCATTGTTCAAATATTTGTATTGAGATGTCATACGCATAATTGTGAATTTCAGTCTACATGCACACAAATGCCGCATTCGTTTGTAGGATGGTACTAATTTTCATTCAAAAATTTCAGCATGCAAAACTTCCATAAATGAGCTTTCACAGAAGTATGAGAAGGCTATTGATTCTCTTCGGAACCGTCATGGGATTTCATCAAATTAGCTATATCATTTGGTGGGTGTGTACTGATTGCTTTATGGTAAGTATTAATTATTGGTATCTTTCATGGTTTATGGGATTACACTGTGTCTGTGTCTATTTATTCAGCCGTTCTGTTTTTCAATTCTTGATTCCTTGAATGATTGCATGCATGTTTTGTTGAAATATTGACGGGGCTCCAAAGTATCACAAGTATTTTTATGATTAATTTGACTAACTATAAAATTAAATGATAAAATCTCATATTTATTTTCTGTTTTATTTCATTTGTTGCTTTCACCTTCCTGTAAGTGAGATTTTGAAGTAAAACAAATATTGCAAGTGTCAGTATGCAGTATAAACCATACCACCAAAACTTATTTTTTGAAGTTAATGAAAAAATGCAGCCATGTCAAAGATGTCAGCATTCTCATAGAGACCAAATTTGATTTGTTTGTGCCCTCCAATTATTTCTAGTTTATAGAATTTTGTGATTATTCATTCAGTATTGGTTCTGGGTGATGGATTTCTGCACAGTATCATCTAAATTTTTAAAAAAAATATCATTTGACTACTGCTATCTAAAATTACAAATTTTGATGTTCAGGAACGATAGAAGAAAAGCTGCCAGTGGTTTTATATTTTCAACATCGTTTTGTTATTCTCATATACTTCTACATTGCAAAAGAAAGAAAAATTAGGAAATACTCAGTTCATTATTACTACTGTCAAATATTAGGCTGTTGCACCACCAAAAAAACAAATACTTGGCTGTTGATGATTGTGATCTTGATGCATGTAAGAGCATGTAGCTATGGTTTTAGTTTTGGAGGAGGCAAGATTGAATCTAGATTTTGACATGTCGGATGTTTTTGAATATAATTGATTTCGTCTCTATAATTAATTGTGTTAAAGCTAACTTTGAGCTTATGCCTCTCTACAATTGGTTTTTGACTTTAAATCTTTTGTTACCCACTTTTACATGAATTATGAGTATATCCAAATTTAAGAGAAATTCTAATACTTCATAAGTGTGCCCATCGTGAATCTATTGTTATTTTAATTAATTCAGGGTTTATCTTGTGTACTAATTACTTTAAATACATGGTCATTCTAAGCCAACCCAAGGACTATGATTTCATTAATATCAAAAAGGATGAAACTGATATCGGTGGTTAAATTACAAGGACGCAATTGATAATAATCACACTTCATGTTTCATCTTCAACCGCTTGCCATTGATCCACTGATGGTTACACACGCTTAGTAAGATATTAAAAAGACTCACTCGGAAAGGCGTGACTCCATTACAATGGTAAGATATTAACAAAAATATTATTCCTATCAAATACTACTTAATCTTAAGAATGAAATCAACCTTGCCCTCCAAACCTCTTCATTGTCACTTTTCTTAACTATTAAATGAACCTTTTCCATCAACCTTGCCCTCCTTTGTGACCGCCATCAGTTCCATTGTTTTTAAGCTATTCTAGTTCTTCAGCTTCCTCAACCCATACAAAAATTTGCAATTATCTTCATCATACGACAAAAGGAGAATCAATCAAGACAAAAAATCATAACGTTAAACAAGTCATGCCCATTTTTAACAAATTATTTGGTCACAAACCCAAATAAAATACATTTGACACACTGACATAGTTGCACAAAATTTAAAAAGAAAAAAAAATTAAATAGTGTTACATGATGTGACTAAATTACTTTTCTTTTAATTTTTTTCATTTGTGTGAGTGTTCAAATATTGCTGATTTGGGTTTGTGACTATGGAAGACTTCTCCCCATTTTCACAAACCTTTAATAAAGGGCATGTGTAGGAATACTTTTTGATTCTTGGATGTATTGGTCTTTCTTATAACACATATTCTAGGACACCAACAATCAAACATTTTTACCTCACCATTAAACATGGACGTCCAAGATGAAGCTTGACTTTGAGAACTATTTTTGAACACACAACCACCGCCTATCATTTTGATTTGAGTTTGCACAAGTTTTGTTGAACAAATTTTGAGGATTTTCATATGAGAGATTTAAAAATTAGTGTTTCAAATATACAAAATTGGGGAAGAGTCGTTGTACAACAATCATAAATAATGAAAAAAGTTCGCTTCCCAATTTTTTTGGATAAAATATGTCCTTGTAAACGTGGAAGCTGACTAACGTGTTAACGTCCGACGCCAACACTTTTTAACGACTCAACTTAATGATGAACTAAATTGACTATTGATTGAATATTACTCCTCCGCTTCATAATGCTTGTCCATTTTAGAGAATAATTTTGTTTCACAATATTTGTCACTTTCAAGTTTCAATGCAACATTAATTATTGTCTTATCAATAATACCCTTATATATTTATTGTATAGAGAGAAAAAATAGAATGAAATAATAAATGATTAAGGGTATTATAGAAAACACATACATCATTTCATCAAAAATAACAAAATTTATTTAGTTTCGCGAAAATGTTCAATTTTCATAAGGTCTTCTTGACTCTTATTCAAAAGTTCCAATAATGTATGTATATTGGACTTTTTAAGACAATTATAGATCCTGGGCGACAATTCTAATTGGTCAATAAAAATGGATTTCAATGCAATTTCTTTTTTATTTTTCCTTAGTTTATCCTTAAGCAATCTATGAAAAGTGAAAAGGGGTAAAGTAACTTTGTGTTGATTGTTTTTAAAATTTAAGTTTTCTTATTCGGCATGTAAAAAAGGAATAAATAAATCAATCAAATTTCGGGAGGCTTCATAAAATAAAATGCTTTTTTAAAAGTTAAACTTTCGTTATAATTTCTCTAAAATGGACATAATATTTGAAACGGAGGGAGTATAACATTGAGGACATTATAGCCATTTCAATTAACTTAAGAAAACGGGTAAAAAAGAGCATATTGGTTTTTAGGACAAAATTTGGGGGCAAAACCGCGAGAAGAGAAGGAGAAAAAGGAACACTGGGCAGAAACAACAGATGGGTAAAGCAAATCCACATAAATCAGGGACCGGCGGCGACCTTCACGCGGCGGCAAGGTCCGGTGATCTGATAGCAGTTCAGTCAATTTTGATTTCAAATCCTCTGGACGTCAATTCCAGAGACAAGCACTCCAGAACACCGTATCCTCAATTATCAACGCAACCCTAACTCTTTTTCATGTTCACCTTTTATTCAATATATTTCATTAGCTTTTATGTCTTTACAGTTTATTTGCAGCTTATACACTTAGTTGTTTCTGTAGTAAAAGGAGAAATTAAGTTAAAGTTATTTTTGTATAAGTTATAAGCTGTTTTCATAAGCTATATTTGAAAATAAGCGGAAAATAGAATAATGTCATAAGCTAACCCACTTGGGTTCGTCTGGTGGGGTTGGTTTGGGATCTGATAGATGTGCCATTGGTTATCACCCCCAATTTTGTTACTGTATATTATTCTCTCATTGTACTGAACTGAAATGCTATTTATCTGCTAGTTAGGGTATGCTTAAATGATCCTGAGAATTAAAATTGCCTCTGTGTGTATGTGACTATGTGTCTATCGATTGTTGAATATTTATTCAGTTACATGATTGTGTTCTAGAGAGAAAATAAGGACGAAAACTTTATCTGGGGTGAAGTTACTAGGTTTTTCTTTGGAATTTTAGCATTGCAATACTGTTTCTTCAACAATCACCTTTGGAGCATAGACTACATTTTACATGATTGTATTTTGGGGAAAATTGGAAGTTAGGAAGATAATTTAGGGTCTGTTTGGATTGGCTTATTTTTAGAGCTTATGCAAATCAGCTTATGTAAATAAATAGGCTTTTATGTGTTATTTATAATCTTGTAATGTGGTTTATGAAAAATAGTTTATGAAGATACAATTTTCGTTAGTGAGAACTTATAAATTAACATAAAAACTTATTTATTTGCATAAGCTATTTTTCATAAGCTCGATCCAAACGGAGCCTTAATTTGGTAAAGTTAGTAGTAACTGGGTTTGACTTGGGAATTCTAGCATTGTCATATTGTTTCTTTAACATGCATATTTGGACCATAGACTATATTATAGATGACTGTATTCTGGGTGGATTAGGAAAGAAGAAAGAAAACATTATCTAGGCGAAGTAACTGAGTTTTTCTTGGTAATTCTAGCATTGCCTTGTTGTTTCTTTAACAACCAAATTTGAACAATAGACTACATTTAGCAGCATTTTCTGGGCAAACAGAAGTAGTCAGTTACCTCTGCAAGAACAAGGCTGATGTCGGTGCTTCTGCTATGGATGATATGGCCGCAATACACTTCGCGGCACAGAAGGGACATTTAGAAGTTGTTCGAGCTCTGGTTTCAGCTGGTGCCTCCTTCAAAGCCTCTACTCGGAAAGGCGTGACTCCATTACATTTTGCTGTTCAAGGTTCCCATCTGGAACTTGTCAAGTACTTATCCAAGAAAGGGGCAAGTCTCACTATCAAGACAAAGGCAGGAAAGACCCCATTGGATCTTGCTACCAATGATGAAGTCCGCGCCTTTTTAGAGGGATTTGAAAAGTCAACTAAGAATGAAGAGTCAAAGAACGAAGATAAAACTGAAGGTTCTGATCCAAAAGAAAACGAAGAATCCGATCCAAAAGCACCTGAAGAATCTGATCTAAAGGCATCATCCTCTTTAGGATCCGAAGGTAATTTGAGCAGTGAACCTCCTGCAACTGCTGTTGATGAAGAAAGCGGTGAGAAAGAGAAGAGGAAGGGTAATGAAGATGATGCAAGAGAAAACCCTTCACATCCGAAAAAGGCGAGAGTTCAACTAAGTCATCTCCAAAGTTCAGATGATGTCCAAGAAGAAGAGACCCTGTAGGTTGGTAGAGGCATAGTTGAATGGATTTTTTTTCTTCTCTCATAGTCTGTAATATACTAATAGTATCTGATTTGTAATGCCTTTGTTGGGTTGGTAGATTGGGCCATCTAATGACTGTTGATGACACTTTTCCTGAACAAACACAATATTATCGTTTGACAATTTGTCCTCTTGTTGAGTTCCTTTTAAGTAGAAACCCTTAGTGTATGTTTTGTTCTTGAAGGTAGCAACTTTCTCTTTTTTCTCTCTTAAGCAATTAACCACGATGGAATGAGTCTTCAGTAGCACAGTTTTCATGCACTAACTTCGGTGTGTTTGGAAAAATTCAATTCGACGGGCAAACCGCATGTGGAGTGTGAAGCTACTGTTTGGAGCTTCTAAATATCATGTTGGTTTGTGCATCGGACGCGAGAATTATAACTCTAATGCCAAACTGAACATTGGCTTCATTGCATGCATAAGCAGGCATTTGTGTACATAGGAGTAAATATTCATTTTGGTCCTTAAATTTGAGGCATTTTCAAAATAGTTCATGAATGTATTAAAATTGCAAAAAAAAATTTAAATGTACCTCTCATTAATCAGTTTGGTTCTCAAACGTGTTATTCGATAATAGTTTGGTCTTTGGCGTATTTTTGTTAATCGATTTGATCAATAAAATTACCAATATTCTTGTTCAAAGAAAAAAAACCAATAAGACACTCTGCAACAATTTTTTAATCTTTATACATTTAAATACTATAGTATCAGTGCTTCACATGTTTGGGGACTAAAATAACCTTTTACTCAACAGAAAATATGTATGGGCACAATATTTGAACACCGCAAAATACACCAAATATTGTGTCCACTCTTACTCGACTTGTAATATATAATACAAGTGAGATGAGACAAAAATAGTGTGATGATATATACATGCCATGTGCACTGTACAGGGGGCAGGGAAATAAACCAATACATATAGATGCCCTTTTTAAACGGAGAACATAATTTTTGACCTTACACAAAACACAAGCTAAAACAACCAAGTTCAAGATAATAACAGAAATTTACGTAACAGCACTGCCGGTTGCATTTCAGTTTAACTCATTTCAAATACATTTTTCCTTAAAGCCTTGTAAATCTAGCTAAAAAACTAAGCACGTAATTGAAGATAAATGAATCTATACTCTTGCAACATAGAGACAGCTCGATTAAGTGACATAAATTTACAAAGTTGAGCAGCTACTGAACTACATTAAAATCTCTGCCGATCAAAGTTCTTTACAACTCACCATACTCACTTTATTTCCTAAATAATGTTTCATTTCTTTTTCTTTGAGCCTAGTTTGTGATAACAAATATTTTTTTTCTTCAAAAATTGGCAAATAATTCCTAAAACTGTTTCTATTGTGTCTCCTTGAACCCAGATGATGTATTAACCAAAAATCATAATGGTATAGATCTCACTGAAGGCTGCAGCATCAACGATTCCGAATATTCAAAGTAGGGTGCTGAAACTTTCAATGGGATCAAATTCTTCCAGCATGGAAGCTGCCTGGAAGCAGTCCGCAGCATCACCCATTCGGCCGTCGTGCTTGTGAACTAATCCCAAGTAATACCAAGCCATGCGATTGGTAGGTTCTACTCTAAGCGCATCAGACAGCATGCTTCTCGCAGCAGACAAAGCCTTTGAGCCCATTTTATGAATCAAAGCACTCATTAAGATTTTGCTTGGAACATGGTTTGTTTCAAGTAGTATAGCATTGATAGTAGCATTGAGAGCTTCTTGATTTTGCCCGCGTCCTTCAAACAAAATACCTGGTAGCGTATAAAAGAATATATAAGAATATAAATATAAATATCATACAAGTTGATAATTCTTAGCTCTTGGCTTCATTTTTTATGCACTATCTCCACATCCTCCATGAATGTGGCTTTACAAGTTTAAACATTGATTTTTTAAAAGATTATAACGCGCAGATCTAGCACCAGCCAGTCATAAGCACTTTTCCGATATGGACATGAGTTTTGAAAATACGAAATCAAATCTATAAATTCAAGTTGCTAGAACGAAAATACTTAAACAGCACAAAGGATTTAGTCTTGCCTTCAGTGCGCAAAATTTCTGCAGAGTACTCCTTCAACTCTCTGGCCTTTTGCAAACAGATTTCAGCATCCTTCCAACGAGAAAGGCTGGCATATAAATTTGCAAGACCATGCCAAATATCGAATTCATTAACTTTATCATCTTCAACCTAGAAAGAGTTGAAAAATAAAAATAAGAATGATTTTGCAGTCAATAATCAACCAGTATCTCAAATTTTCTTTTGGTGAGGGAGAGGCAAAACAAAACCGAACGAAAGAAAGAAAGGATACATCGGTAGGAAATATTAAAGCTTAAGAACAACATAGATGGAAAAATACATGAAACAGTTTCCTTTTAATATCTAACGGTCTTTTATTCCAAAAGCAATATAATGGTTCATTTGTGTTCAAAATAACGATTCTATCATTCTACGAAACAACTTTATTTTAGATCTTCAGAAAAAAAAATATTTAGCCAAGAGAGAAGTAACAAAACAGCTCTATTTGTTGAGGTTGTTCCCCTTTTCTAAAAAGCAGTTGTTATAATTTGTTAAAACTCAACAACCAAGCTATTCCCACTATGTGGGGTCGGCTACATGGATCAAATTACGCCCGATCATAAACCATTATTTTTCACTGCATCCAGGCGACGATGCAGCGGCCCTTTCTCATTTGACACTGCACTCGAGCTATACAGCATGTTGCTTCTGGGCAACGACCTAGCAATTTACACTATTCTGTATTTGGTCTATGTCATAGAGATTTGAAAAAAAATTATGTTGGCTGTTGAGGCCTAACACTACCCTCTCCTTTTACGCGGGCTTGGGACCGGCAATGTATAGCAAAGGTTAACATAGGCAAGATTTTTTAAAACTCAATCTTTAATTAAAAAAAGTACTTTCACTTATATAAAAGCACAAACAAGCTTGGCCCTATGAGGAAATGCAATTCCCCCATGACGTTTATTAGCTACTACTACAGTCTAAAGCAAAAACCATTACGATGAGATTGAACTAATCAAATGAAGAAAAAAAACTTATATAACCTGCTAAGCTCACATCAATGTCTCGCTCATATTAAATTAAAGAATCCCTCAAAGAAGACAAGTAGATGGAAGAATCTTACCTTCGAACAAATTTGGAAAGACCCAAAGGATTTCCTCCGGGCTTGAACCAATGCAAGAAGGTAGCGATATGTTTCGATAGCATCTATCGGTTTTGATTGGGAGATCTTCAGCTTCGCTTTAAGCTTAAGCAGAGGCCCCTGCTCCCATCTCACAGTTTGATCTAAAGCAGCATCTGTCACCACTTCAGCTTCTGGAAATCTTTGTTGTGCCGACAAAATCAGAGCAAGCAGTATCCAAGCTTTCACTATTGAGCCGCCAGTTTCGTTGAAGAAATTCCGCGCAGACCGCAAAGCAGCGGTCAGATTACGGTGCTCAGCGTACTGAACCGCCAAATCAAAAATCAGATCAGAATTATTTTTCTCCAATCTAGTTGCCTCCTCCAATGACTCCAGAGCTTTGGACTGAAACCGAGACCTCTCGAAGTCAGAGGAAGCAACTTTAGCTTGCTTCCCAAGACAAAGTCCCAACATGCGAAGAGCAACACCCTTTAAATGCTCATTTGGACCATGAGCATTCTTGATTGCCCTCTGCGCATGGCTGACTCCCTCACCGGCAAGATAGGTATACTCACTGCAGATCTTAGCAGCTAATAATAACGATGCAAGGTCATCTGGTCGTTCGTGTTTGTGCAAGGACTTCCTTAGCAGATTCAAAGCACTGACATTTTGTCCGGCAGCACAATGACATAAAGCTAAAGAATTCCAACGATCGATACGATGGTATACTCCAGGCATCAAGTCTTCAAATTGCATTGCTAAAATGGAAGTTTGGCTACATGCGGAAAGTGCAAAAGTTAGGTGCTCCATGATTGAAGGATCCCATTTTATCTTACCAAGACCAAACTTTCTTATAAGAATCATTAAAAGCAAAATGGCCTCTTCGAGATTATTTTTGGGCACATAAGAACCATCAACCTGAACTGCTAAACTAGGCGGACTTGCCTCCACACCACTGTACAGCAGAAAAACAACAAATGATTTCTGAATTCTTGAACAGCAATCATTATCAAGGTTCCATTGACTAAGAAGGGCACGCCTATAAGCAGAGATTGCCTCGTCATAGCACCCTCCTTGTTTCCAAAGCTCTGGAAGGAGCTCTACTGCATGGCTGACTATCTCTTGCAGTTTACCGTCCACTTGAAAATCAGGTATGCCCTGATAAAATATCTTCTCAACAGCATCAAGAATACGTTTACAGTCATTAGCAGCTTCTGCAAAATACATTAAATAAGTATTTCAATGTTTTACATCTGATTCAGAAATATGAAGCAGTGACACAACACTAAACTGACACCTAAGGGTACTAAGTTAAGAAAATAAAAGTGATTGAATGTAACCACATGTGTCAGTGTCGTCTT
>Ga0099826_10001049_pt1 | contig 15606 bp, 6 predicted proteins | sample Mtrugardesep15_FD_76830 | JGI IMG/M metagenome (GOLD analysis project Ga0099826, IMG submission 76830) | Root nodule microbial communities of legume samples collected from California, USA - M. trunc garden sep15 | ecosystem: Host-associated > Plants > Roots > Nodule | place: USA: California... | reverse complement strand
TCGGCAGTTAACTGTCGAAGTGTTCAGTTTTCCTCGGTAGTTAACTGCCGAAGTTTTCCTCGGTAGTTAACTGCCGAAGTTTTCCTCGGTAGTTAACTGCAGCCGGTTTACTTCCCGGTAGTTAACTGCCAAAGGATATTTTCGTCTTTTACATGTGTTTTTCAGCCAAACAACATGTGTGTACAACAATTTTCTTCATCACTTCTTCTATATTCGCATATCATACGTTTTTTCTTCTTAAGAATTGTTATAAATGACTAACACATTTTACTTATTTTTTTAATTGAATTATGGATTACTGAAGTTGTTTTAATCAAGTAAGTAAAAGGCTAAAGAAATAGTTTTAATTATGGATTAAAATGTAAGCATAAATCCTTTATAATGATAATATATTATGACACAGCGTCTTCATATATAAAGTACCTAGGGGATTTTTATCAAAGAAAAGTACCTAGGGGAGCATTATTGTATGACCATGAGCTCCTCTCTCTAATTATTTACTATGAAATAATCAAAACTAAGGGTCAAAGACTGATCAAATCAAAACAGAATCAAATTATGACATATTATAGTTATTATTGGACATAGTCAAAAATGAACTTTCCTATTTTCAGTAAATTTTAATAGAATATTATAATTATTATGTATTTTTTTATTATAAAATTGATTTTGTTACTAAAATATAAATCTCTACTTTTGGACCATTTTGAAATGTGATATTAGATAATTTGTGTTGTTGTTATTAATTTAGTTAGACATGTACAAGTTTCAAGGAGCAAAGCAATAAGGTGTGGCCATGGGATATATAGAGGGGTCAATTGGAGACTCCACAAATGGCGGGGGATTTATCTGGCGCGAGTTAGGAACACAGTGGAACTCTGAGACATCATTTGAGTCACATTTTTGAACAGGTTTCAAGCTAGAACAACGTGCCACACAACCAGGCTACAATAGGGTGGTCCACCTTCATATTTCTTTATGTGTATAAAAATAACTTTTTTTACTCGTACAATAGTAGTATATTTGTGGTTATTGGTTAGGACCATCCTAATCCTACTACGCTGGCTAGGGTTACTGCTCGTTATGCTGAAGTAGGTAAAGCATGCAAGAGCCAAACAGAAAAGAAGCAGCTTTCATTAATTACAGGATCAATGTCTGAGATTCAGAGACGATCGGAAGAAAGGAGTGATGCCAAACCATTTTTCTCTTGTTCTCATCATTCTTTACTTTTTTAATTAAAAAGATTGGGGTTTTGCTAACTATACCCCGAGAATGTTCAAATGGAAAGTTTGCCTTAAAAAGATTATGGTTTTGCAAGCACCGATTAAATTACACCAACATTTTTTATGAAAACTTACATGTTTTGGTTATTAATCAATGCTTTGGGACATGGTTAGCGTTCTCGAAAAGATTATATCTTAATTTATGATTAAAAAAAACCAATAATTTAATGAAAAAACACTTTTTTACGTAAACAAAAATAGTATTTTTTAGAAAGACATTTTTTTCTCTACGACACGATTTCTTAATAATGTGTAACGTTTTAAATAGCTAAACAAAAAATTAAAACCATGAGCTAAGCTCTACGACACGATTTCTTAATAATGTGGTGGCGGAGTTCAAACCTCAGATCTTGCATATATTATGCATTGTTCATACAAACTGAGTTAAGCTCTACGACATGATTTCTTAATAATGTGTATCGTTTCAAATAGCTAAACAAAAAATTTAAATCATACATACTATTATAACTAGATTTACCTTGTCTGTTTTAAGCTCGTTTTCTTAATTGTAGTGTTTTTTTTTTTTTGACAATCAAGAAAAAACTATACACTTTGAAATACTTTTATTGCATATAGATTAATTTAGAGTGTTACTTTTTTATTTTAGTTACTCACTTTTCGAGATTTGTCATAAACGAACTTGGAGTGTGTTATTAAGTTTCAAACGGATGCCTTTGAAATCAGCAGCAAACAATTGTTCAGAATGTGGTGCCATGTTAAACAAGTTTTGATATATGGATGAAACTTTGAGTTTTGAAAAAGTTGTCATCAAAATCATTTATGAAGATAGATGATTGAAAATTAAGGATAACATTTCATGAGATTCAATTTTGGTAGCTAGGTGAGCCTTAACCATGGAGTGAATCTATGATGTTGAAAATATGGAGAGAAAGAAAAAGCTCTAGACATATAAAAGTACACGTAAATATTAGCGGGTTCAGTTGGTAGGACAATGCATTGTTATATGCAGGGGTTGGGGTTCGAACCCCAGACTCTCCACTTATTCACCTTATAAGGTGAATTTTAGCCACTAGGCTACCTGACAAAAGAAAAATGAGCATTTGAGAATTTGTTAACATTGATGCAAGGTGTCTTGTAAAATTATGTTGATAGTTGAATAGCGGTTGTTGAAAATCAACATGGAAGTTACACGATAATATTACTTTCAAATTTTGGATAAGTGAATTTTTTTTTGGAGAAGTTTAACTTTAAAGGTGGTTGATGCGACCTGATGTTATTCTCAAAGTCATCGAGACGAAATCAAGAGTCGTGATGAAGGATATGTGAAAGATGCCACAATGAGAATGATAATTTGCATGACATCAAATGACTATGAAAGTTTCACTAAATAAGTTTGAGAAGAACACTCCACAACGCCGATAAATTTGAAAGACAATTCACTAATACCAAAAACAATAAACTGTAAATTTTTACTCAACAATACTTAATCTACTTATCTCATAAAGTAAAATTCATTATATTGAGAAAATTTCTAGCCTAATTGGATCAAAATAGTTCTAGAAATTAAAATGAAATGCTAAAGGAAATAAATAAATGGCACTTGTGCCTCACAATAATTCTTTAAAGAAAGAAATAATTGAAAAGTCACTAGACACACATCATAGTCTTCAATGAAAAGAGTGTTCTTCCAAACTCTCAACATGAGTGCTTGTAAACCAAAGAAGCATATCTAACGTACCCGATAACAATATTTGTCTAGTGCATTAATATTTTTTTCCCACTCTTTCGTTGCAAGTGAAATGTGTGGTTTTATCATATATTAATATAATAATATAAAATTATTTATGAATTTGAGTTTCTTTCTTGTTTTAACCAAACACATCTTTTTACTTTAATTTTAAATTTTTACAGTGGTGTTTTGAACAATTTGGCTATCCTATGTTAAGTTATATAAAAATAAATAAAAATAAAATAAGATAAAATAAAATAACTCATGTTTTTCACTAATGTACCATACCTTAATTATTTTTAAAATTGTCGCACCTCGTACCTATACCTTAATTATTTTTGTAAAGTGGTGAAAAAGAATCAAGGCTCAAAAATATTTGGAATACTGAAAGAATGATCCGACGTCTAAATTGGCTCTCGAAAACGTAATCGCTCGAGTGGTATAGGCGCGTAGCCTACAACCAATGTGTGTGTGGGGCACACGTCAACAATCAGTATAAAGAAACATCGCTTCAACTTTGTAAGCATTTAATGTCAACTACCCTCACTAAAAGGAACATACTTCTAGGGACATGCAAATGAACGACATCAGGCATCTTTCACTCATGACCTCAAGCCGACTTCATATTTGTCTCTTTCCCTAAAAGCCCCTCATGTCTTAAGGACAATTAGGGCTTTGGGGCAACTCTTCCGGACATGGCCTCAACCCATATTGTCGGCCTAACACAAAACGGCCCAATAACCCATAATCCTTGCTCGATTGAGGACTACATATGATCTCTCGTACATTTCAACGCGCAAGAGGACGACTTGGTCAATCAGAGTCATTGATACAATCTCTAACTAACTCTCGCTTTCCTCTTTGGGTTTCGCATAAACGATTATTGTTGAACACCCCTATATAAAGGTAGTTGTGTGCCATCTCAAATAGACAAACATTTTTCACCACTTTCAAAGACTTTTCTAGAGAGTTCTCTCTTAACTCTCTCTATAATAGCATTGTACTTTCATCGAAGAACTACCTCCACCGTGAACTAGTATCGCTTTGTCGCATCTGAGAACCTCTTATGCATTTATGTTGATTGAATACACTAGATATACAACATATCAAATAGTACAAATAGGCATAGTATAAAATGGAAGGACTGATATCTTTATACTGATTTACCTTAATTTCTGTTTTCACTTATCTACCTTAATTAAGAAATTTTGCTCGTTTAGAAGTCCTAACTCAACTGACAAATACCGAAATTGCAAGGTCCGACGTCGTGACTCGGGTTCGAACTCGTGACCTCACAGTTGTGTGTGAGTTTAATTTCAGTGGATTATCACTTCATCTATGACAAAAAAAAAAAAAATTGCTCATCCTGATAGTAACATTAATTGTTTTAACAAATAACATCCTTTACGAAAAGAGAAAATATTTATCTTCCCCGTTCCTCAAAGATGAGAGTGAGAGAGAGTAAATTTTTATGTTTTCCTTTCTGACATTTTTTTTTTGCTACGAAAATGCAAAATAAATAATAGTATTATGGTGAGAAAAAATCTAATGCAGGGTAAAATTTGGAGTGATCTTATAAAAAAAAGTGATAAGGAAAGCAATACATGTTCCTTTTTTTTTTTTTTGACAAGAAGTAAAAGTGTTCCTTTACTTGAATTGGTGGAATTTAGAGGTGAGCTCAAATCTTTAACCGAATGACACAAATGTCGTCCAAAAAAAAAAATGTTACATTCTTTCAAAAAAAATATATTGGAAGAAAAAATATAACATAAATATACCTTCTTCTTTTTTTTTTTTTCTATCACTTCCATACCATTCAGTTTTTTTTTAGGGACATACCATTCAGTTTTAACATTTATTTTTTGTTTTGTCAAAAAAAAAAAAACATTTATTTATTGCCATTTTAAGTTTTTTCTCTTTTTTTATTGTCAATTTTAAGTTTTGGGCCAAAAAATGTTGGATTTGGGCTTCTTGTTTTGAAAATTGCTTCTCCCAACAGAAATTGCTCACTCCCACATGAACTTTCTAAAATGTCTCCCACGTGACTTAAAGTCACGTTCGGTAGCATCAACGTGACTTAAGTCACGTTGACCCGTTAAGACGTGTAGGTGCAAAGCCAAAGTGATTTAAGTCACGTTTATTTTAGGCAAGTTAAGTTTTCATCAATTTTTCACATCCTAAAAACCTAAATATGTGAAATTTATTAAAAAAAAACTAACAATTAAACCAAAAAAAATCAATGCAATAGGATAATAAACACTTACTTGATTTTGGAGTTGAAATTAGCGTTGATTGGCTCAAGAATGGTTGAAATCGCACTTGAAGGGAGAAAATTCGAACTTTTTTCTTTGAAACACAATGGTTATGTGTTCTGGTTGTTTTGTTCCTATAATATAACTCAATGTGACTTAAGTCATGTTGTATGTACCGAACTTGACTTAAGTCACGCTAGTGCCACCGAACGTGACTTAAGTCATGTAGAGGTAGTTTGGGTATTTTCTATGGGAATGAGCAAATCCTTTTGGGAGAAGAGCAATTTTCAAGAAATTTTTAGTAATTTCTTTTTACAAGATATTTTTGGGGCTTATACATTTGATACTCATTTTCGATAAAAAAAAAAATCCATTTGATACACATTGTTTTTAAAATAAATTGTTCCATAAAACTTTTTTGCTTAATCTGGTTATGTAAAACTTAACTTCTAGTTTACAAAAATACATTGTTATTTCATAAAACTCAAATATTATTATTATATATTGTTTATTTTTCTAAGGATAACTTTGTCTATTTATTTCAGTCAACAATAAAAGAACTGTCTATTTGTGAAATTGTGAGAGTGAAAGTAGTATTGAAATAAATAACCATAGAAAAAATTCTATCAACATTCATTCAAAACCTACTCACTCTAGCGCCGCACATCATTTTCATTAGCATGATCCTATCCTATTAGTTGTATCGTCATTTTAAGTTTATCGTGTCACCATCAAGAATACATTTTTCTTCGTCATTTGACTAGTGTTAATGGAAACGCAAACAATGCAAGAGCTGTTATTTTCTACATCTTCTCATTGATTTGATTGGAAACTGAAAACGTTGTTTCTTTACTTTTTTGGTGAAAATAATGTATGAGTTTTATATGTATATCACGTTTATTACAACATAAATTGTCCCGGCAATACCAACATATTTGCCAATATAGCATTATAGACGTCTATGTCTATACTGTGTACCATGGTTAATTTTCATTAATTCAACCGAACAGATTAAAAATTAAAAACTAAGACACTTAAAAGACTTACATCTACATCCCAAATGACCCACATTCTGATTCCATATTTAAGCAAGATACAAATGATGGAGGTTTCAAACTCTCAAACTTTGCTTAAAACGCAAGTAAAGAATGAACGAACTATCCTTAATAAATAAACATATAACGTCCCCACAGATGAACCTCAAACGAAGTTATTCCTAGTATAACAACCCATTCACTAAAAATCCAATCTCATTCACTAAAAATCAACATAGACTGAGTTGCAAGAAAGATATTCTTGCCTTACATTCGATGCTTTACCATAAAACGAGTTAGCATGTAATGAGACCTGTCACAAGCTGCTGAATTTATTAAAATTTGGGACATCTTAGGGAATTCTACAGTTGAAGGTCAGCCATACCTTCAAGGCTTCAAACAATTTGATTAGCTTAGTCTTGTGTCTTGTCCAGTAGTTAATTAACATTAAACAGTTGGAAGCTTGTATTTCGTCAATGAAATTATAAAAAGAAGTCAAACGCTAGGATGCAAGGTAACATATTGCTACCGTAAATTAGTTTGACAGCAACAAAGATATTTTCCTGGAAAAAAACACACTTTCAGTGGAATATACTAATCTAGTAGGCCCTGACAAATACAAGCTGAATAGTGTTATTTAAGACTATATTCCAATCAAAATCCCAAATATGTCAAGGGGTGTAAGTATCAGTGGAACTCAGTCAACTCATACAACTACAGTGTGGTATACGGTATACCTGCATAAGAGAGAGAAAAACAAAAGAATAGTCAATGGGATGACAATATTGGCCGGCATGTTCACAAACTTGCACTCCAGAAGGATAAAAAGAAAAAATAATAATAAAGAATGTTTAAGCAGATCGACTTCACAGAGAAGAAATCTAACATCTAAAATCATTACAGACCCGAGCCAAAAAAAATTGGTGGTTTGAAGCATGAGACATTGACAAATGAGCATCATGCATTAAACATCCTGGCATACGATAAAGGTGTGACTATATGCTATGACCCCTTACCAACAGTATGCAAAAAGAAAATTCAGTGCTCAGTTAAACAAATGAATTTTGTTTTACAACATTCTAGTATCTCTCTGACAAGTAAAATTTTCTATGAAGCTCAATATATCTTGCTACAACATGCATGAGGAAGACAAAGCAGTCTCATTGATAAAGATAAAGGATTGGTTTTTTTTTTAGGTATCTTAGAATCACTTTATTTGTTCCTTCTTATAAGATGGCAATCCATTCAACTGACAAGAGAGTGCAAAATCATGATCAGCCTAAGGTGTAAATCACACAACAGATATGAAGGAAGAAAAATAAAACAGAAGTATTCTCTCTGGTTATTTCCCACAAAATAGGAGGTGACAATAAATAGTGTCATCCACCAGGCAAAGCATGAAGACATTGAGTCTAAAACTAGTTTCACGCAAAGGTTTGCGCAGCTATTCTTTCTACCAGAGTTTGACAGAAGGCTTAAATACTGATAATCATAGAGGAATCATATAGAGACGATTGTGAGAAGGTTAAAAGGTGACACACCATGTATATAGTCTGCCGTTTCCTCTGCCGTGGAAAAATATCATCTTCATGTGTGCTCAACTGATGCAGATGTAATTCGTAATTGTCTTGTCCGGTCTTGCTCTCCGTTCCTCTTCCAGAAAGCCCTTCTCCACCAAACTTCAAACCCTCTTTGAATATTTGGGCAATCTTCACCAGAATTCAAGAAGCGATTAAACCAAGCAAGCAAAATTTCCTGTTGCCAGGAGAGTGGTAAGGTGAGAATTGTGTTACTAAGACCATCCTCAATTATATGCCTATCAAGGCCCTTCGATGCTCTCCTCATCCAACCAAAATCATCATAAAAGGGCACAAGCCATGTTTTTAGAAGTAAACACCTAGCCTCTTTAGAAGCCAACAACTGTCCCTTTCCAATCCCAACAAACAACCTAGCGGTAACTCTGCTAACCTCGAACCTGTGAACTGCAGGCACCTTAGAATGTGCTTCGGATAATTCTAATTCAGATGCCCACATTTTCAGGAAATCCTCGGCAATCTGTCTATCAATCAAAATATCCAAAATCCAATGCAAATTATCTGCTTGTCGTGCAATTTGACTTACATCCTGCAGGTCTGAATCGGCAGCCCGCAAAAAGTGGAGACGGAGTAATTGCAGACAATCATCACATGCTGAGTATAATGACTCCTTCCGAAGATCATTCTGAGAAGAATTCTCATGGAGCATCTTTGACACCAACCCTTTCATCTCCCGTCTGGCCTTTTCATCTTTACCTTCAAGAACCACACAAATAAGTTTAAGCAAGACTTCTTCATTATCATTCCCCTCTTCATTTCCATTGGCAACTTCAGTGGAAACCCTCTTCAAAACATCCCCAGCTCCAACAGATTCAAGACGAAGTTCAGACAGGAGCGATGCCACCTTGTCTTCTTCATCCTCCGCCCACGGTGCCGCTTCCAAGTACTCCAAACAAGACAAAACCCCAGCATCAAATCCAATTGCAGCCGAAACCTAAGATAAAACAAAAAACAGACAAATCCATGAATCAGACATGGACACCAGACACAAACACTGACATACAACACCCTTTAGAATCCGAAGTGTCGGTGCTACATAGGCTTTGACGGTTGCACATTTAGTAAGTAATATAACAACATGACGGCGGAATTATCTTATCCTATAGTGTTCATCCAATCCTACAATTTGCATTATAATCCAGTTAATAAAACAGAGCCAAAGTATAAAATCTCAATCTAATCCTACAGTATACTACATTATCAATCTAATAAAACAGAACAATTATTAAACCATAAACAACAAATTAAACAAACCCCACAAAAACAAAAAAAACAATAAATAAAAACCCATTACCTTCAAAATACCCAAAACTTTAGAAACATCCTCTTTCATAAGCTTCTTCCTAAGATCCTTACAATACATCAACCTCAAAGTCTCAACATAAACCTCAACATCATCACAATCCGCAATTTCAACAAGATAAGGCAACGCCGAACGCTGTTGACTCTGCGTCCACCGATCAGAAAGCTTGACAGAGAAAAATCTACTATGCGCAACAAGAATCTGACGATGCACATTCATAGAAACACTAAATCCATCTTTAGAACTAAGCGTAAGCTTAATATCACTGGAAGATGAATCATTGAAATGATTACCAGGACTACGTGAAGATAATAGTTCAGAAATTCGATTCATCATTAGGGTTTCTCGATCTTGTGGAATAATTTGGGGTTTTTGCATTGAAGAAGTTGCATTGTTGATTGGGATCTGATTTGTCCGTTGCTGAATATCGGGTTCGTTGACCATCATTTCAAAGAGCGTTGGACTTGATCGGGTTTTGTCCGGAGGCGGCGACATTGGGTTGAGAAGACCGGCGGTGAGTGCAGAGTTGAATTTGGTGAAGCTTGAAGGAAATGGGTCATGACCCGAGCCCGAATTGGAATGTCCGTTGGAAATTGGTGAAGAAGAAGAGTGTGTGAAATCCATGATTGGTGAAAATCTACCAGGAGAGTAACGAACTGTGTAAGTGGAAGGTGAATCGGGTTCAGGTTCGGGTTGTGTGGCGGAAGTGGAGATTGTAGTTTCACGACACTTGCGTCGTTTAGGTTTGGTGATGGGTTGTTGTTGTTGTTGCTGTTGAGGTTTGAGGGAATTGGTTATTGTTGTTTTAGTTGTTGTGGTTGTCGTTGCCATTATCTAAAGAGGTTTTAAGCAGTTGTCGTCGTTTTGTGGTTCACCAAGGAATAGAGAAAGAGAGAGAAAGTATGTGAACCTGTGACTGTGAGTGAGGGAGGCAAAGGTTAATAAATGGCGGTTCAATCGAGATGTGTTTGTGTCGTATGTGTCAGATAAAATAGATAGCCAGCCAAGTATCGTCAGATAAAATAGAGAGCCAGGCAAGTATCTACCGCTCTGTCGTCACTATTATAAAAATAAATAAAATACTTAGATTCATTCGTTTAATAATGTATGTGGTTTTTAATAAAACAACATACATCGTTAAATAAAAAAATTTAAAATATTTTTTTTATTTATAATTGTAACCGGAGAGTATACTTAGTAATTACTTTTAGGTTTTTGTTAACTGATGTCCGAAGCAATAATTAAGGAATTAAAAGTAGAAAGAAAAGTCAAATTTTGCATTAAAACAACACTTTTGTAACTTTCAAAAGGTAAAATACACAACTTTCAAGACAATATTTCCTTTTTTAATTCATTAACCTTAAAATTTCCCATACTTTTAAGATGAATCATTAATTTATGTTAATTACAATTAGTTAATAGCTCAAAGATTATATTAACACCATTTAGTCACTGTTATAAATAAAAAATCATATTTTGGATTTATTCATTAAATAATGTATGTAGTCTTTATTATTGACTATATACATCATTTAATAAATGAATCTTAAATATAATTTTTTACTTATAATAGTGATCGGAGGGTGTATGACCTTTTTTGTTTTTTTTAATCAAGATTATACTTATATGGCTATTACTATATGCTTTTCTCTTCGACAATTGGAGTATATACTTTGAGTTTTTTGGGGTTTTTGTTGAGGAATCGCCAATAGATTGAATGGAGATGGTGTAGGCTTTGTACTTTCTTATTTATGTTAGGTTGATTATTTCGTCTGTATTTGCTTATGTTTTTTATGTGTCCTCCAAAATTAGGATTAGCCGATTAGGTATATTTGGGGAAAGAGTTTTGATAAATTTATGATGTTTTAATAGAGAGAAATATAAAAGAGAAATGAGAGAGATATGAAGTTCGGATTATTTTTCGTCTACAGAGTCATTTGATGTCAACTTGTAGCTAGCATAGCTCATTTGCACAACAAATATTGATAATTATGATATGGACAATATATCATAATAGATAGATTTGTCATAATAAGATCAGATTTGTCATAATAAAACTTGATCATGATGATTTTACAAAAATAAAATAAAAATACGAAGTATATTTTCAGAATTATGTTTAATTCACTCTAATTTTGATAAACTTCACAGTAATATCAAGCATTTGACATGTGCCAGCCCATCGTGACATTTGGTTGCTACTTTCATATATGAAAATATCATCACTTGTCTAATTAACTTTTTTTTAAAAGGCTAGTAGTATTATTTTAGAATCTTGATAACAATCCTTTCATATATGTATGTGTGTATTAATAATATTGTCCAAAGTTGGCAACAGCCAGTAGTAAGTTCTCTTTCTTTGATGCTCAGCTTTTCTTTTCGTGAAAGGTAAACAAGAGAAAATTATTGTTTTTCATCATCACACACTATAATTCTAATTTTGCAAATAATTCTTTAGATTCATTTCTCATGCCACAATACTATTCACAAAATAAAAAATGAGAGAAGGGTTTGTGTTCCAGATGTCATGGAAGAACACTCAAAATAAAATAAATAAAAAAGGGTTTAAAAATGTAAATGATTTATATATTTTATGTAAAAAAATGTTACTTTTTAAATACATCTTTCTTAAAACAAAATTGCATCTTTAAACTTCTTAATAAGTACCCTTAAGGCATTTGTTAGCATTTTACAATAAAAAAAGAGGGGGTGTGGTAAGTAAATAAAAGGGCAACAATAGAAATCCACAAGATTGTTCCTGTTTAGTTTTAGATATATTTCCCAACCAACTTGAAAATTTGATCTGGTTATGACTTTTTTGGACCAAGCTTTAATAAAAGGTTAAGTTGACGGCTAAAGAATGTGTTTCCAACAATCTTTATCTCAACTTAACAGGATGTAACATCAACAGCACATTATTCAAACATTGCGCAAACTAGTTCCAACATAATAAAACCCAATTTTGTCTGCAAAATCTAATAGTATACCAAGGGCAAACACAATTAGATTAATAAATAGTTTACTATGTATCGCACAACCATGATTGCATTTCCAATGCTAGTAGTATTATTAGCCTCTAATCAAGTTTTTTTTTAAACAATTAGCGAAAACATATTTTTTGTTGTATGGATTCTATTAAGAAATATTGTCAGATAAAATTTGCATTAAAGAAATAGTTCGTAACAGGAAGTTCTATCAAAAACTATAGCGGGATATACGGGCTTACGAATAAAATTTGCACATAACTGATAACAAGTCCTAAAGAAGAAATGCATTGGAGTTATGCTCATGCATACCCACTCCAAATTTTAAACATGTTTTAAGACGGGGTTAAATGTCTTGAATGTTGTGAGTTTGTTCGCATTGTAGGTATTATGCCGTTATATGCTATTAACTTGGATGTTGTGAGTTTGTTCGCAGATTTATCCTTTACGTTCTTAGCGGTGTTGAATTATGTAATCTCTCGATTTGAATGAATGAATATCATTTTGTTTTTGTAAAAAAAAAAGACGGGTTAAATGTCTTGAAGAAATGTTTGGTTAAAAACAGCCATGCACTGCGGCAATAAATTGTCTTGGTTTAAAAAATTGGAATACTCTGAATCTTCAATAAATAATTAGACAGATGAAGCTATAATGTTTCATAATAGTGTATCAATTTGAACCGGCCACTCTGAACTATATGAGTAATGAATCAGTTACAGTTCCTTCATAATAAGATGCACCATCCATAGCTAACAATGTCGTTGTCCAACTCTCAGTTATAGGTGCTGCTGCTCTTCTGCCAACCAAAATAAATATACATCAATGACCTTGTATACTCATGTTCTTGTGCATATATGCATGACCATATCAATTATCAAATTCCAAGTATATTCATTGAGTAGCCAACTTATAAAATCACAATCCAATTTTTATGGGGGAAACTTGTCTTCTTGTGTGGACCAGCAAAATTTGGTCCCCCTATAGTCGTATATCATAAGTAAGGAGGACATGTCATTTTCCCCCTTCTTTTATTTTTGTTTGGGTCCTCTTTTCTTTTATTGTTACAATTTTGGTCCTATATTAATCATTCAAATTGTAACACCACAAAAAATAAAATAAAATATCTGTCGTAAAATAAAATACAAAATCATTCAAATTGTGAACTAATGAATAATGAGTTCAGGGCCACGGAAGTAGTGATATTGCCGGCCCAACAATTAACTTGTCAGCACATCATTTTTTTCTCTAACAAAATTATTATCAACTTCCCTTTTTTCCCTAACATACTCATTTTCTTGAAAAAAATATTTTTGGATTTTGTCAAAAAAAAAAATATAAAATATTTTTAGAGGTGAATTCTAGGGTGAGGGTTCAATTAAGTTCCTCACCGATGGACCATGAACAAAATAATAATGGTTAGATTTTGTTGAAAATTAAAAATGAGAACAACTTTACATTGCTACACACAATCATGTTCTCTTCCATTTCTCTTCCCCCATTTAGTTCCTTTCTAACTAAAAATTTTGCACAAGATGATTGTTGTCATAGATTATTCTAACCTAGACACACTAAAACATAATGATTTAAGCCTTGATCGAAGGCCTGCAATGAAAATATGGACTTGCACCACTTTTTATTTTTCTATTTCAATAAGCATTTATGCTTTCTCGAGTAGGTTTCTCCTCACCATGTTTGGTTAAGTAAATTTAAATTACAATATGTTGCACGTATGGTCCCCTCTCTACAAAATTGATTTTTGACACCCCCCTCCCCCCTGATTTTATTCAAATTCAATGCATAAATGAATTTTAAATAAACCCTTCGTCTTTATAATATCAATGAGAATAATAAAACATGAATGATTTTTAAACCGAAAATGAAAGAGGAAGATGGGAGAGAAGAGTTAAAAAGATCTAGTGCATATAGTGTACAATAGAATCTATGTTTTTGATTGATCTAATGGCTCTTAATTATTGTTTATGGTGGTTCACCGGTGAGGGACTTCATTAAACCCTCACCTTAGAATTTACCATTTTTAGATAGTAAAGGATGTTCAAAATTATTTATGAGTAGAAAAGTAATTAAGAAAATTAAACATCGTAAAGCAGTTTTGTTTTAAAGAGTCCATGTTTGAAGAAAAAAAAAATGTGGGACGTTAATGGTTTTACCCTGACTAATAGTTTTACGAATTTTGATCTAGTTGAAATTTTGTTGGTGTCAAGTTCACAAGATTATTTAGTTCATCAATTTATACTTTTGAAGATAACTTAATGGGTGGAGATCAATTAAACAAATTAGTTGTCAAGAGTGTATGTAGATCCTCTCCATCATCTCTCCTTTATTATCTCTATTTACTCCTTCCTCGTCTCTGTTTTTCTTTCTTCTCCCTCTTTTTAAGAGGATCCAAATAACAAATACTAGTTCCCTCAAAAAAAATAAAAATAACAAATACTGGTATATATAGAGTATTGGGTAAAAAAAAAGTATACAGAGAGTATGGTAAATGGCTGCCGTTGAAAAAAAAAAGTATGGTAAATGGTTTACTGAATAAAGGTTATGGTAAATGTTAGGAGTAGAGATTGACTTGACTACTCTTTTAGTATCCCACTCCAAATCACTTGACTACTCTTTAAGAGACTTCAACTCCTTAATTATTGGAGGTTAGAGAGGGGAGGGATCCATAAAATCCATGTCATAGCACATGCAACGTATCAATGGTCATTTAATTAAAATCTAACAATCTAAATAGAAAGCACAATAATATCATTAAATCCCTCCCACGTTTTTTCCGTCTCTCTTGTTGGTTAGACAAAGTCAATAAAATATTAATAATCGGAAGAAGAAAAAAAATGGAGAGATAGAGGGAGCAAAGGTAAAATGAGAGTCTAGCTCACTGAGTTATCCAATAGAAATATGATAACATCACTCAAGTATGGTGAATCATCTCAATCCAAATATTGCATTTTATAAACCTCTTACGATATTTTGATATTTTCTATTAGAGAATCAACTTTCATGTTTTTTTAAGAAGCTAAACTGGAATATATTACTCAATCAAAAAGTTTCTTCTAGCACAAGGTGTACCAGGAAAAGAACAAGAGTCACAAACATATTTACAGAGAAAATGGAAACAAAATGCAGAAAGTAAAAAACAGAGAAAGAAGTAGCATTAAAGTATGCCCAACATAGTGACCGGATTAAGCCACCAACCATGGTAGTTGACAACAAGGTTAGGAAGTTTCGCTTTCAATCACATAAAGGAAAGAGACTTAATCTTGTCGACAATCTGATGAGTTGGACATACTTTACCATAGAACAATTACCACCAACAAAACCAAACTGAATGAGGTAATCTGTCGGGTCATATGGAAGGACCGAGCAGACACCCAACCAACAGTGAATCAAATGCCAGACATCACTAAATATATTACAGTGTAAAAATAAATGAGTGGAAGATTCGAGCGA
>Ga0099826_10001048_pt1 | contig 15611 bp, 7 predicted proteins | sample Mtrugardesep15_FD_76830 | JGI IMG/M metagenome (GOLD analysis project Ga0099826, IMG submission 76830) | Root nodule microbial communities of legume samples collected from California, USA - M. trunc garden sep15 | ecosystem: Host-associated > Plants > Roots > Nodule | place: USA: California... | reverse complement strand
ATTTTTTTTTGTTACTTTTTCATCTCATCTTCTACAAGGATTAATTAAACTTTTATGTTACATTGTTGACTTAAAAAAAAAAAAACAATTTAACACTACCAAGAATTTTATAAGAATATGTCGTTTTTAATTAGGATATTACTGTTTCAGTCAGTCTAATGATTTTTCTTATTTCCTACTCTATTTTTGTCCCACAAATTTGTTAAAGTAGATCATTTCACACAAACAAATTAATGAGAAACTAGCTTCTCTATACATAAGCATGAGAAACAACCGCTCTCCATGTGGAGAGTTTATATGATCAATAATAATTCCCATTTAGAACGGTTGGAAAAAAAAATATTTGTTGAAAAAACTATAATTCACCATATTCACTCCACTACCTCGAAATACATTTCAAAGATAATTGTCTTATAAGTTTTAGATGAATTACACCTGTCTTTTTTAAGTCTCAATGAAATACAATTTACATTCTATTTGATCATTCTTGAAGTTTTTATGTGAGGCTCAACATCCTCGGCAATAAGTGATGTTAATCAGAATCTTCTTTCTTTAATTCCTAAATGTGGTGATCTGTCCAAACTGTCTCAATTCATACTAGCATATTTTCCCCTGCACCTGGTGTACAAATTTTACAACAATGCTTGCTCATTGTTGTAAACTATTACTGGGATAATATGAGTATAGCTTCATTTATGGTGGGACCACCACTACTGAAGAAACCCTTAACCCTAACAAACTTCGTGGTTGTTTTGATGTTGTTTTTTTAATATAATTTAGTGACCACAAATTTACATTTTTAAAGTGAATAAGTGAGGTGTCCGAAATTCGAACCTCATTTCTTACGTATGCATATATTTTGTGTTGGGTTTCAAGTGTGAATGATTGTGTTCAACATCAATTAGAAATGAGGGAAATGTTGAATATATAAGATAGTAGACTTGTATACCTGATTCCTAAATGTTTTGGATGAAGATGTGATGTATAAGTCTCTTAGTAGTCCTGAACATTTAGCCAATTGATGCTTCTAGCGTTCCTCGGACTCCCCAATAAGTTGTATCAGATTCATGGTTAGGCTCGGTGGGGGGAGCGGGAGTGGGATCCTAGTGAGGATCATGCTAGTGATGTGGATGACTCATACTTGAGGGGAGAATTTGTTGGATTTCAAATGTGAGTGAATATGTCTACATCAACTAGAAATGAAGGAAATGTTGGATATATAAGATAAGAGACTTATATACTGAATGCCCTAAAGATTTGAGTGAAGATATAATGTCTAATCTTTTAATGGTCTTAACGTTTAGTTCATTGTCGACCCGACGCTCCCAAGACTCTTCAACACCTAACAATGTTTTGGGCACGCCTTCATAATTGAAAATTAAACACCGTGTATCTACTGCATAATATGTTTATTAGTTGCATAATCTTTTTTTTCCTATGCTACTTAATGGAGCACTCAAGGACAGAGTTTAAATCCCAATCAATTGCATATTTTATAGTAACTATATATATTGTTAGTATATAAAAACAAAGCTTAATTGCAGTTTTAACCTCCTAACTTTCACAAAGTTGCGATTTTGGCCCCTTAAGAAAAAAACTTCAAAACGGCCCCCTAAGTTTTGTATATGTGGTAGTTTTGGTCCTCAATGCCAATTTTGACTCGGTCTACGCTGACGTGGCACCCTAAGTGAGGTGCCACGTGTTATTTTTTTTAATTTTTTTTTGCCTTGGGGGGCCAAAACTTCTACATATGCAAAACTTAGAGGGTCGTTTTATAGTTTTTTTCTTAGGGGGCCAAAACTGTAATTAAGCCTAAAAACAAAGCGGACAAACACTAAATATTGACTATATTTTCTTATTACACTTGTCAGCAATTGATCTCCATTACTTAGCATAAATAATTCAGAAAAATCATCATCATATAGTAAAAGCACGAGTCTAATGCACTCAAGTAAATTGGCCACAATAATCATTAGGAGAATAATTTACATTATCTTCGGGTACCAACTTGTTATAAACTCTAGGGAAAATTATATATGTTATTCTTTAACTTTCATATTTGTTTTAGTAGAAAAAGGCGATCAGATAGTTGATTTAATAGGTTAAGCTAACAAGTATTTTAAGATCACTTATTAAGAATTTAAAAAAGAAAATAATTTTAAATTTTATGTAAAAAAAGTTTTTTTAAAAAAATTTAATTCGTTGAATACACAATTTTTAAGAAAAAGTTTCTTCTATAAACTTCTAAACATGTATTTTTAGGACACTTGTTAGGATTTTCCTGAACTAATTTGAACTAAAAATTAAAAAATTTATGATTCTTGATTCAAATCCAGATAAAGAATAAAACATTAATATTGATAACAATTAACATTTATCGTTTAAAAAAAGGTCATAAAAAAAACTTTTATAGTATTTGTTATTTATCTTCTACATGATTGAAGTACAATAAATAAGAGTATGTTAGTGGAAAATAATAATAAAGTTGTATTGATATCATAAAAAAGATAAATAATTTGAGACAAAAAAATATGTTAAAGAGGATACATATTCTAAGTCGGGAGGGAGTAAGAAGGTGTGATATAAGTAATACTCCATCTGTTTCAAAATACATGTCGCAGTCAATCACTTCAAACATGTCAATACACAACTTTGACCGTTAATATCATTATCTAAAGTAAAAAATTATAAAAATTTAATATTTTAAAAATATTTATCGAGACAAATCAAACAACATCTCTTACATACTAACATTTATGTCTATACATTAGTTAAAAAGTAGGGTCAAAATAAATCATATAAATTGTGCATATTACAAAAATACGACATGTATTTTAAAACGAAGGAAATAAATGATAAAGAGTATACATATTTTGCGACGGAGGGACTAAGAAGGTGTGTCACAAGGATTGGATCTCTTAATTAATTGCTCCATGATTTGTTTCATGGCTGATGCGTAGGAAATTGGAAGAAACCAACATTTTAAAAGAATCCTTGTTACTTTCAGATATCTTAATTACATTTTAAATGAATCTTAGACACTTGTTAACAACCAAAAAATATTTTAGGATTTGTGTAAAAAACATTTGTTACAAAGCTAATCAAAACAAGCAAAACAAAGAGAACAAAAGAACAAACTACTCTCTAGATAAAAAAGTTTCAGTTGCGTTAATCTTTAAAAGACTTTAAAGATCGAAAAATGAAAGATAATATTTTAAATGTAAATTTTACTTTTTTTAATTTCTTAACGAGAATACTTATTAGCATGATGCAATTAATTTCAATAGTATTGAGGGTACTTTAATTATGAAAAAAGAGCGGTTTGTTTTTTCTTATGACCGATATCAATCTATTAGTGCTGGTGGGGTATAATTTGTGTGAACCAAAAGTTGTTTTTTTCTGCATTTCATAATCAAAATGCTAGTCGCACTAAATATAGTGAGAAGAGATAAATAGCACACTCTAAATTTGAACATCTTTGACCAATGAACATTCATCAAATAATAATAAAATCCATGCCCCCAAACTAATCATTAATGTGGGAGGCGTGAAATATAAAGATCAAATTAACAATGTCTTTTCGACGTGCTTATTTGCAATGATTAATCATGTAAATAGCGTTTGCGATATCTAGTTTTTTCACCAATTCACATCTACATCCACCAAATCCAAAAGCATTAATATATATTCAAAACTTTTGATGTATGTATAATTAGTTACTCTATATAGGGTCTTAGGATCACTATATATCCTAGGCACAAAAGTAAGTAACATTGTTGAAAGGCAAATTAGGCAATCATGGGCAATTAATTTATAAAGTCAATAATGGGATTTTCATCAATCTAGTTAAAATTATATTTCAAGATATGATAACCACTAAGTATCAACCCGTGCATAGACCCATTATGATGATATATAATAATGAACGACTTTTAAGAGGGCACAAACACATTATTATATAATTGAAGTGTACGTTAATTCTTGATATTTTGAGTTTTGATTCCTAACGACCCCACAATTTTTCAGTGCATTCGTCTTAGTTAGAGTTCCATCACCTTCCATATACTCTGTTTATATTTTTATATTGTAATCACAGTCATATATACTATGTTTACTTCAATGGAGTTGTAGAAACTTGGTTTTTAACCTTAAAAGTGAATAGAATATCACAAAAGCTGGTATAGTATTTGTGATGATGAGACCATTTTCGGATGTCAATATGAGCAGATTCCTGAGCCTCTATGCCTTGTTGTCTGGTTCTTCTTTTCTGCATTAATTAAGGTATATTTTGTATAAAATAAAAATGAAAAATGCTAACTTGTGCCCTAAGGCACATGTTAAGGAACCTAAATTGATATAAAAGAAATCATTATTAATTAAGTGATACTCATGATCATTTTATCACCAATGTGATTTGAACTATGTGTTTAAAGTTACCAAGTCAAACTACTGTCACTAAATTAGCACCTTATGGATGGATAATCAATCTGATGTATATATGCACTCATATTATAGTAGTAGTTATTAGTTAGGCTTCTATATATATAAAAAAAGAACTATATATAGTATTGGTAAAAAAAGAAAAAAACTAATATTAGTACTGCATAATTTAGCGAATCATTCCAATGTGTTGGACTTTCTTGGTCAATGCCTTGGTCATGTCCAAAGTGCAAACTAAGCAATTAGGTCATAATATAATATATAAATATATTTTATGAACAAAATATATAAATATGTTAGAATCGTTGAGTGGCTTATAATGCAAATGAAGCTTGCCAAAGTGACGCAGGATTTTATATCAGCCACAAATTTTTCTCCTAAAGAATTAAGGAATATCATCATTAGAAATGTGCAATTGATTTGACAAAAAACAAAAGGAGAAACACCAATTGATTATTTGTGATTAATTAACTCCTAAGATGAAGTGTTTTTTTTTTAAACGACCAATGTTCATATTTTTTTATTTATATTTTCTTAAATTTTGTATTAGGTCAAGAACCGACCAATCATAAGAGGAGCACACACTCAGATTTCAATACTTAATCTTTCATTCTAACTATAAAGTCAAATTTTAGGTCAAATACATCAACTTTCTTATAGTATTTAAAACTTTATTGCTCTATCATTTTTTTTTTAATATATGATCTCTTTAAATTGAAATATAAGTAAAATAATTGAATATACGCAAATTAAGAGTATTAATTAAATCTCATCGAAAAAGAGTATTAATTAAATTGAATCAAAAAATAAAGTATTAATTAAAAGAAAGAAGGGGTTAATTAAAATAAAAAGTATGTTAGCAATATCCTAATGTGTTTATTTTTCTATATGAATATTCCTAAAATATTCTTTTATATATGAATGAGTTTAACTTTGACATTTTACCTTCTTAGTAATATTAAGGTCAAATACGTCTTTTAGTCCTTTAAGTTTTACAAAAATATCGGATTAGTCTTTAAGTTTTTTAAACTTCAAATATGTCTTTTAAATTGTTAATTTAATGCATCGTTGTCCTTTTAAAGATCTATTCGAAACTTAAAAGTTTAAAAATATTCAAATAGATGCATTAAATTAACAACTTAAAATACCTATTTGAAACTTAAAAAGCTTAAAGAACAAATTAATATTTTTGTCAAACTTAAAGGACCAAAAGATGTATTTGACCTAATATTAACCACGAGTATATTTCGTATCTATAAAAATTATGCTTGTGTTAGGGAAAAAAAATTCTCTGAAAAACTTATAATTCGAAAGGGATATAGCGTTAAAGAAATTGATATGATACTTAACATTCTTCGTCTTGGCCAAATAGTTGAATTCAAGTGATTATTAAGTTTTAGTTAAGAACAAAGTGTTCGAAATATCATTAATTTGAACACGAGAGAAATGATTCATATACAACAAAGCTTGCTCGCGTTGTTCACTACCCGGCCTCAAGTTTTAGATAAATATAATATGTGGGCAACTATATCATATATGCATTGTTATTTTTGTTACTCCAGGTTGATTATTGAATTCCACTTGGATGGGGAATTAATAAATTATGAGCATGAGATGAGAGAGCTGACTTCCATTTCCCTCCAACGTCCATATCGTGCATAGGAATTAGGGAATTATAATATTGTTTTGAATTTGCATAACATTGGTTTGGGACGTTAGCTAGGCTTTCACTATACTTATCACGGGCACATATATACTGGATATTGTTTTCATTAGCTTGAGATGTAATAAAGCAAATTGCAAGTCACAATCATGTAAAACAAAAGGTCCAAACTCAACTGTATATAGATATACATTACATATAACAAAATTAAAAATGAGCTTAGCGGCATCCATTTCTTCTTGGCCTGCACACAAGCGTGGTTTCGTGAATTTGAGACATGTTGGGTTTGTTTCCCACATTCACTATGTCATCTAACTATAAGGTCATAAACATTGTTTATTTCTTTCAACTGAACAAAAATTCTTCCCCGTTCTGAGGAGACATAATAGTTTCTTGTTTAGGTCTTTGAGTGCAGTTTCTGATTCTAGTATTTGATCAAAAATACTAGTATAAACAAAGCCGGCATTAGTTTATGATCAAAAATCAATTTGGATTAAGACATTTCTAGTTTTTGAGCAATGAAAATAGAATGACCTCCTAGCTACATTAAGTCAATGTCCTTGGATATCGTGAGCATCATATATTGGAAGGAATATCTAGTTTATCCATATTGGTTTGATTAGTGTCTCAATGTCCACTTCAGAAGGAAATCTCAGTTCTCAAGTCATGTTATATTTTTAAAAAGATAAGAGACACATTTCTAGAGTATGTTAATGTTTTTAGTTAACTTATTAGCCGTCTGGCCAAATTATAAAAATGATGTCTCAAAAGGATGATTTTTTTTTGTCAAAGGAAGTGTACATTTATTTTAGATTTTTTAAGTGCTGTCTATTTTTCTGTAGTAGTTTCTAAACAAAGTAACGGGTTCTTTAAACAGACAGTACTCAAACATGCACACTAGTAAATATCATCAAATATTCTATTAGGGGTAGGAGTTACTTTTGGTCCTTGATATGTAATGGCTATTGGAACATTGGTGTGAAGATGGAAAGAAATTGGAAGGTTGGAAGATTAAATACCAAGTTATTAAACTTTGATCGAGTGTTGTGTGAATTGAAAAAATAGTGTGGGGGTCCCACATAAAATAGAACACACACATTAGTAATGTTTAAATAGTGGTATTTAATTTTAAATACCTGATAATGATGAAAATAATAATAATTATTATTTTTTATTCATGGATATCACTTCTCATAATTTTAGGTTATGTTTGTTGTGATAAGATTGAGAATCCAACTGAATTTCCTATATTTCCTTCATTAGTTTGTTTCAGCTAATCTTGTGGGTTTGTTTCTTTTTGAACTTATCCGATTAGTTTGTTAGTTGAGCTAATCTGTGAGTTGCTTAAATTTTAAGTTTACTTAATTCTTAAGTTTCTCCAAATTAGTTACAAACCCTCCCTATAAAAGGAGAGCTCACCCAGTTCACAAAAATAGACCAAAGAGTTTCATTAAGTTGTCGGGAACTCTTTCTCTCTTCTCCCTTCATAGTCCCTTTTTCGGTTTAATGTCCCTTCGGAATAAGAATGGTCTTAAAAACATAATCCCTTCGATAATATAAGTCCCTTCGGAATAAAGAGTACTTTTAAGATCATAGTCTCTATTTGGAATAACAATGTTCCGTTGAAATTAAGAATGAGTGGTCGTAGTACCATATTGATAGTTGGGAGAACTTAAAGGTTAGAATTGTGGTAACACCATAAAGTGATTTCAATATTAAAAGAATGATCTTAGTACCATATTGGAGGTGTAATTTTCAAACATTTTCTACAGTGCAGTAGTTAATCGAACAGTTGTAGTTGAGCTTGTTTTAATTTGGAGGCGGCGTGGTTGATAGTCTGTCTTGCACAATTTTGGGCAGTGCCACGAAACGTCTTAAAAAGAGCGACCTGGTCGTGACTCAACCTAGTAACAACTTCGATAGATAATAAAATTTGAAAATCCAAATACAACATTTTGGAAATCCAAAAACAACAATGACTAATCATATTAGTCCTTGAATGTATTAAAATTCTAAAATAGTCGTTGATTGTGCATTTTGTTAGTCAAAATCGTCTCCTGCGTTAAAAATGTTATGTTAATATTGTCGTATTAGTCCCTCAATATACTTACTTACTATTATATCAATCCCTATAAGTATTTAATTATTGTCATATCAGTCTCTATGCCAAAAAAGTTATTGTCAACATTGAGCGGCTATTATAATGTCATATACTATTTTGAGTAACACAGTGCACAATCAAGCACTATTTTAAAATTTTGATACATTGAGTGACTATTGTGATTTCTCATTACACATTCAAGGACGAAAATGACTATTACCCTTTCTATATATTATAGTAGGCGTAAATAGTCAAAACCCTCCCAAAATTGTAAATTCTTGCAAATATCACTCTCAAATTAGAGAAAAAAAACAAAATTCTCTAAAATTGTTAAACATCTATCAATTTGCACCTTCCGTCAGTTTGCTCCTTTAGTCAACACGAAGTGACAAATGTCTGTCTATGTGACACTAAACGTGGTCTGAAACGTTATGCAACGTCATACGGGTATAATTTTTTTAAATGAACGAAAAAATATGGATTTTTTAAACTATAACATTCTCACAAACCCTCACACTTTATAACCATGCTCACCCTCACTCCTCCTCAATTTTTCCATTTATGTGTAAAATGTCACATGAAACTTACAATAATCAAGCAAATTGATCTATAAATCATTAAATGTTAAATAGTCAATGCAACTTCACAATGACAACAATAACTCATACCCACATCAAGATAATTATAGCAATAATGCTTAAATAAATGTGAAGATATAATTGAGTACAATTTCTTCCAATATTAAAAAATACAAGTCTAAAGTCTAAACCACCACCAAAATAAATTCATCCAAAAAATGTGAGGTATACGAAAAGAATCTGATTATATTGACATTATGATAAGTCAATTATTGTATTTATTTTAGGTTTTGTTTGGGAGTTTAGAGGGGGTTGGGGGATGAGAAATATATCGGAAAATGAAGAAATCTTTCATATTTTTTAAAATAGTGTTTTTTAAAAAAAAAATGATAAATTATTGTTTATGATTGATATATTTTTTATTTTAAGAATATTATAACAACATAGTTTAAATTTGAAGAATTAATATAAAGACAAAACTTACATACAGTACCGTAGATACTGTTTTTACTGTTCTCCAATAAAACATGAACACGTGTCCATTTTATTAAACCTTTTTTTAATTTATTTTGACGGAAAACGTTGTTAACTTTCCTTCCCCTGTTCTCTTAGAATCGCAAACCGCGTTCTGCTTTGAGGTGTCTGTCTTTTCAACACATGCGAATTTTACATCAGTTATTGGCAGGGTTCATAGCTAACATACTAAGTTTCGCCGCCGCGAGTACCTTCACTTCCATCTCCGTCCATGTAAAGCTTCACTGTCGGTTGAAGATCAACTTCAACCTTGCCATATGTACCGCCGACGATTTTTTTTTGTTGACCTTATTGCCAAAAAATGAAATTTTTGACCCCCCTATGAGAATTAATGACATAAATGACCCACTTTCATGTTTTTTTTAACTTTAATATTTTTTTTTTGTCTTTTAGTGGCCATTACCGTCATTTGAGATGGCTGTAATGACGGTAATGACCACTAAAAGACAAAAATAAATATTAAAAATAAAAAAAAAACATGAAAGTGGGTCATTTATGTCGTTAATTCTCATAAGGGGTCAAAAATTTCATTTTTTTTTGGCAATAAGGTCAACCAAAAAAAATTCTAGCCGTCGTTCTTCCAGTTACATTCTGGTGACGACGGGAGAGAGCAACAAAACACAGAATTTTCCCACATAATTAGTTAATTGAAATGCCAAACGTGAATTTGAAGAAGGAAGATAAAATCAAAATATTGATGTAATGAGTGATGGAATTAAGAGCAGAAGCAGAATTAAAATTGAATTCACGATGGAAGGGGATTTGTTTATATCACACAAGAATTGTTTATTCACGGCGTTGAGAAGTAATTGAAATTTGAAACGGCGTTAAAATAAGTTGTATAGTAGGACACATGTTTTGTTTTAATTGGGAATAGTAAAAACAGTACCTAGAGTATTGTACATAAGTTTTGTCCTTAATATAAACATTCCAAACCATCTTCAATATAATTTTTTAGCCCCCTTAAATGAGAGAAATTTTGTATTATGAAAAAAAATGAACCAACCAAAGCCCTCTCCTTCCAACATCCTATATTTCTTGCATTTGTTGATTCTTTTTTTTTTCCTTCAAAACTCTCCCCTTACATTTTTTTTTTTTTGGTAGATCCCCTTCCATCTCCTTTAAACTCTCCGACAACGGCTTTGAGTTTGCAGATATAATTTAGTCAGAAGAATATGTTTACTATTGTATGCAACATATAATTAATACTTTCACATTTAGATATGTCTTGATCTGTCTCACTGAATTTGGTTCAGTTGGTAGGACATTGTATTATATATTGAAAGAACAAAGTTCGAATCTCGAACACCCGACTTATTCAATTTAAGAGGCGGATTTATAACCACTAAACAACTTAGCCAAAATGTAAATTTTTAACCACTAAACTACTTAACCAAAAAGAAAAGATATATTTTAGAATTTGTGTTGGGTCTAACTCAACCTCATAAAATCGATTTGATATATGATTGGTGTTTAGATATAGTTTTTTTTTTGTACAAGAGAGGGCAAAGCTAAAAAAAAACAAAACTAACAAGCTAATCGAACATTCCAAGGCATGCAAGCCCCAGATAAATCATCAAAAAGGATTCTTTGGACCTCATTAGGAGGAGACTCCAACACAAGAAAATTAAAGTGATCCGTAGAAATGCTTAAATTAGCGAGCCAATCAGCACTCATATTCCCTTCACGCCAAGTATGGTTGAGTTGAACATTCCAACTCATCTTCAACAGCTTCTGGATCCGGTGAACTAAAACAAAAATATTCTCATTCAACTTGAAATTATCAGAAATCATGTCGATCAAAATCTTTGAATCACTTTCCACTATAAGATGAGAGTAATGTTCCCTCCAAGCCATGTCCAAACCCAAATATAGCCCCCACATCTCAGCATGTAAGGCATCACAAGCTCCAATCTTCTTAGTGTAGCCTTTGATCCATCTACCGTCTGAATCACGAAAAAGGCCGTCACATCCAACAATAACCCCCATATCTTTGCAAGCACCATCACTATTGAGCTTGATCCAACCCTCTCGAGTTCGCTTCCAACTTATATAGATGATGTCCTTCAACTTTTGATCAATATGAAGATGCTTCAAGTTACAGTCGTCAATATCTTGGACAAATCTCAAAATTAAAGAAATTGGGTTGTTCAGCCTAATAAAATCACCTTCAAAAATAGTTTTATTCATGACTTCCAACTTAAAGTGTTCGTCCCAATGTCTTTCTTGTTAAGGTTATTGAAGAACCAATCCCTGCAATTGAAAGAAAAGAAATTAGTTTTAAAATCAGAAGAAACGATGTAAAGTCATACCTGAGCAACGTGGATGCAATCACGATATAGTTTTATTATTGAGTATTATATAACTTTTTTTTCGTGAGTAACATATTACTTCGACACTGAGCTTACCTTTTCTTTTCGGAAGTTTTCCAAACTTTTTAAAACAAGACTTGAAAATCTGTCTACCTTCTTAAATTTAACTTCTAAATTTTTAAAAACGAGTTATACATTTTTACAATGAATAAAAACGGGTTCAAGTTTTAAGTTGTAGAAATAAAAATTAAACTGCATTTGTTGGAACAACATCGTTCCTCATTGATTCTTTATATCTGCAATGTATTTAGTCTTACCACTTCTGGCATTTGGGATGTTTAAGTTCGTTCCGAGTTATAAAAGATGTGTTACAAATGTTTTTTTTTTTTTTTTTGACCAAAACATGCATTACAAATGTTAATTTTCATAAATATGCGAGAGAGAAAAATATGAATTAGCTATGAATATTTAAAAGAATCAGGGGTGCAAAAAGTAATCCTGTTTAGAATTTATTTTGGAATTTAAGACCTCATACTCCAGTGCGTTAATCTATCCATAACACCATTACTGTTGCTTTTTTCACCTACCCATGAGATTTTTAAATTCTATAGTCCGAAGAGAGTGTAGTTGAGTTCACCCACCGCAAGATTGTAATTAGTTCCACGCGCGTAAGTAGTGATGACACGCGCAATCTAAGTGAAACTGAAACTGAGACTGAAAGTGTCCATCAATACACATTCATCTTCGTGAGCCATCAACGCAACAATGTCCAGCTCATAGAGGAATGAATCCCTCAATCACTCCTTCAATCTCAACGCCTTCATCGTCCGCCACCTCCTGGTTTTCCGGAATCGTTCGAGTTCGCCGTACCGATTTGAAAATGTCAAGTAACTCCTCCGTAACCGTTTCCGCCTCCGCTGATGTCACCGGCCCCGTCGTCCGTAAAAATCAAATTCGAGGTGTTCTTTTCAAATACGGTCCTAATCCTATTCAGGTCCGTTACTTAATTCAATTTTTGATTCGATCTGATTTTATTTTAGTTGATTGCACTTTCGACACTGATCATGTGTAGTAAGATTAGTATAAGGCATTTTCGGCATGATGTGAAACAATTCTGAAACTGTTTGAATTTTAGAAATTACTACTGGAGTTGTAATTGTAATTGTATTGTTCTTTTGTTAATCTAATGCCTGCATTGCTCGGGCTCGGTCTCTATTTAGGCGTCGTTGCATTTTCCCTATGAAGCACAGATACACACTACACCGACATGGAGAGTGTAAACACAAATAATAGTTAAAAGGAATGTAATCACATATGTTGGTGTCGTGTTTGTGTTAGACACTTAACATTGTTCTCTATTGATTCCTCCCCTTTATGTTTGTAGTGAAACGGCTTTGTGATAAATTCTTTTATTTGCAGGTTGCATTCAAAAGTGGTGATTTCAAACGGCAAGTTATTTTTATTGGTGGATTGACTGATGGATTTCTTGCTACCGCGTAAGTTCAATATTTGATCATTTCTTACATTGAATATTGTCTAAAATATTTTTTTTTACTGAATGTCATCACTCATCCATAAACAGGAGAAAATGTGAATTTTTCAAGCATGGGAATTCTTAGTATAAGCCTTCAAATTTTTGTGCCTATGAATCTATAATTATAAAAACATGGGAAATGCTAACAAGTGCTCTTTGGGCATTGTTTAAGCAACTAAATGTAGTAACTTTTGCTTAGAAACTTGTGTAATTAGTACTTTTACATGTGTTTGACTTATGTTTTCAAGATAAAATCTCTTATAATAGATTCCTTAAACAATGCCCTTAGGACACTTGTTAGCATAACCCTAAAAACATTATAACTCGGCAAGTATCAGAAGAAATAAATATAAGCCGCTGTAATACATTTGGTGCATGAGCTTTGTTATAGTCTTTTAAGCTTATTGTGCGTATAATTCTTAAGGAAAAAAATAATCTTATTTATGAAGATCTATACAATTGTGGCCTTCTCAACTCCATCTATGTGTCTCAAATTCTCCACATTGGTCTCTGTTTCATTCTCAACTTCAGTTTGGTTTTCTATGGAAGCAGAATCCTCTGTTCTTGTCATGTGGGTTTCAAACACCAAATTCTTCTCTTTAGGGTTAAAACATAAGACCCAATGTCCTTATAGGAGTTTAGTTATTTCTTTGGCTTGCTTTGCTTAAGACCTTATTTTCTGTTTTTAAATCTTTTGATGATGGACATGATTGAATTAAAGAATAAGAGATAAACAAATTTAACTAAATAAAATGCTGGTTTTAAGCTCCTTGTAAAACATCTTCTTGATTGTTTTCTTTTTGCCAGTTCTTATTTGGTTTATTCCCACTACATTAACTTGAAAAAAGCAATATGTTAATGAATAATAGAGTAACTGTTAGCGATATCTAAAACAACAAGTGAGATAGGAAAATAGTAGAGGTAGGAGCCAAACAAGGCTTTTATCATTGTAACTAACTTGATGCTGACTCAGCACAAGTTCTAGCGGATTGAGAATCAGTTCAGATTGGTATAAGTGCGGGGATGAGGATGACTTGGTGGCTGGGGCCTGGGGTGGGGAGTTAAGGAGCGGAGTGATAAAGAGGTTGAGAGTTCAATTCCCATTCCCAATATAATACTAACAATTACTAATTATACTGACATCGACCATTTAATAAAAAAGATTGGCAATAACAATTACCAAATCATTGTAATACTAATTCAGCATAACTGAAATTCAAAGAGTTTAATTACTCTCTATTTTCCCTCTTTTTCTCTCTGTTTCCCTCACTTTCCTAATGAGTTTCTCTATTACTGTTGGGAATATTTTTATTTTTTTTTGGTGAATACTGTTAGCAATAGTTTAAACAGCTAAGTGAGATAGCAAAATTGTTAAGAGCCAAGCAAGGCCTTATCATTGTAACTTGTAACTAACTTGGTGCTGACTCAGCACAAGTTCTAACTTATTGAGAATCAGTTCTGATTGGTTGGTATAAATATCAATCACCAAATTATCGTAATACTGATTCAATATAACTGAAACACAGAGTTTAATCACTCTCTACTTTCCCTCTCTTTCTCTCTGTTTCCTTATGAGTTTATCTGTTTCTATTATTACTAACCAGTATCCACAGGCTAATTTTTTATTATTAAGTTATTAATATCTACCTATTTTAATAGGTTTTGTAATTAAAAATTTATGCAATTGTTTCTTTTGTAAATTTAGTTACTGTCATATTTTTTATATTATCAGAGTTAGCATATAGTATTTCGATATTAAAAGGAAAACTTGTAGAACCTACAAAAACAAATAAGGTAAATCTTTATTGTTATATTATTTGATGGTAAAGATTAGCCTAGAGGCTCTACAACAAAGGAATAGCAAATGAAAGGATAGACCAGAGTCAAAGACTCATAACCAGAGCTCATTAACTCTTAACCAAAGAGAACTCCTCTAACGGATCTAACAATAACTCTCCATGATTCCCTCATTCCTCTTGCTGTCTCATATAACGGCTGGTTCATTAAGATTCCCCTCCCTACAAATGCGGTAACCATATTATAGCTCACTCAATAAATTACTCTCTTGACCCCACTCTATCTCTTCTAGAATATGCCTAGGCGTCTTATCAAAAGCAAGTTAAGTTTTTTTTTTCTTTCTTCCAGCATTTAAAAATCTGTGTTTGAAAGAATAAAGTGACCGTGAAACACTATACAAATATCATTCTTTGTAAATTTTGAATTTATTGTTTTAACTTTTATAGGTACAACTTAATTTTAAATAACAACTACCTTCTATTCCACTTCGTGTTGATAGCTTATTGTTAAATTTATGTATGATTTTTTTCTCTTCATTTGAAGTTAAAATTGCAAGAAGTTAGTATGATTATAAATTTATTTATTAATAGAGTATCTGTAATGGCCCCTCACTGTTCCATTTTTTTAAGCTTTGTATCTTGATATGAACCTT
>Ga0099826_10001046_pt1 | contig 15620 bp, 12 predicted proteins | sample Mtrugardesep15_FD_76830 | JGI IMG/M metagenome (GOLD analysis project Ga0099826, IMG submission 76830) | Root nodule microbial communities of legume samples collected from California, USA - M. trunc garden sep15 | ecosystem: Host-associated > Plants > Roots > Nodule | place: USA: California... | reverse complement strand
CTGCAGGTATAAAATATTGCCTCTGAAAATGTTTCTATTACCAATGTTGTGGTGCCCATTTAAAACTCTAATTATTTTATATTTTCAATTTTACAGAAACTTATATTTCAACCAGCATTAGTGGCTACAAAGGTGGTGTGTCTAACTAACGCAGTTGCTCCTGACGAGCTCAAAGAAGACGAAGACTTTGAAGAGATTATTGATGACATGAGACAGGAATGCTCCAAATTTGGTAATTACTGATTTTATGTGCTGGTTTTCTACCTGCAATGCATGTTTATTGATTGCTTTATTTATTTGTTTCACAGCCATTTGTAGTCCGACGTTCTTTGTATCAGGACTAACTTACACTCTTACTTTCACAACATGCGCAGGTACTTTGGTGAATGTTGTGATCCCTCGCCCACAACCAGATGGTGATCTATCTGGTGGAGTCGGAAAGGTCTGTATTCTGGACCTATCGTGGTTTAAATTTTTGTTGCCATGATACAATATTTTTTTTCCTTCCAGTTATCATTCTTGTTTTCTTCATGATGAAGACGATGATTGCTGTTGTAATTATTATTATTATTATTATAAAAATCAAGGGTGCATGGTGTTTTTATGCTAGTGATATATTGATGTATAGTTACTGATGGAAAATGCATATATTTTGGTTGGATACCATTATATTTTGATGCATATATTTTAAAAAGTTCTAATCCACAAAATTGACCAGTTAAAGTGCATGTTTTCTGTTGGCTTTTAGAGTTGTTTTTAAAGGGTTAAAATCCATCTGCAGTAAGCTGTAGAGTGCAGAGTAGTGAACTCAATTAGTACTTCAAAATATGCTTTTTGGTGTGGTTTAGGACTTGAAAACATCAGGGTTAGAGATGTGGTAGCAAATACACTTTAAGCACATTTTCCAAATTCCAACACACTTACGCTCTTTTGGTTAAAATTCAAATACATCTCACTAATCTACATGGGTCTCGTAAATTTGGTGGAATACTTTAGAATTTCAACCAATAAAAGGGGGTTGTAAAATGTCTTAGTGGGTTTGATATCGAGTTTCTATCATGGTTATAGAGCAGTTGTCATGTAATACTGTGGGAAGACAAAGATTGACAACCTTTATGTTTTTCGTATTTGCAGGTGTTTTTGGAATATGTAGATATTGAGGGTGCGACAAAAGCCCGCACTGGATTGAATGGGAGAAAATTCGGTGGAAATGAAGTAATAGCCGTCTTCTATTCAGAGAACAAATTTGCTCAGGGAGATTATGAAGGCTAATTGCCGTATTGTCACTTGGATGATATATCTTTAGTTTTCATGTATGTTGTGAGATTTTCAATATACGTTCCTTTTTGTTATTTGTTGTAACCTTGAGTTGGGAGTGTAGAAACTGATGGCTTTTGTCCTTGTTAAATTTGAGTTTTTTTATGTGCACTTTTGATATAAATAACACTGGTTGATAATCTGTAATTTGTGATATCTTATGCTCTATCTGATATCGTGTTATATTTTTGAGCTGCTTGATTGATCGTTGACGTACATTTTAAATTATATTAATATCGTTCCACCATTTTATACGTGGACTTCTAGCATTTTTCAATTCACACGCTGTATAATCATAGTCATATGTTTCAACAAAACCAAAATCACACTAAATCAATTCTACCAATAGTCGAACTAAAGAAAACTAAAGAAAAATGGTAAATACAAATCATTATCCTACAACATGCAAAGTACACAATTTGAAGTTGAAGAAGCTTTTCCATGAGCGATTTTGCAATAAGCTTCTGTAGTTTCAGAAATTGAGGTTATGTTAATTGCATTCATGAAGATATCGGTGCATCTTAAACCAATTCTACCAAAAGTCGAACTAAAGAAAAAAGGTAAATACAAATCATTATCCTGCGTAAGGTACATAAGGTGAAGTTGAAGAAGCTTTTCCATGAGCATTTTTCCAAAAAGCTTCGGTAGTTTTTCCAGAAATCGAGGTTATATTAACTACTTCCATCAAGATATCGGTGCAACCTGAAATCTCGTTGCAATTCAATTTAATTGCAAATTTACTCTCAGTAGTTCCGATAATCTTGCGATATGTTATCCCTCATATTTGTACTCCTGCTTTCTGGATAATCATATTCCAAAAATAAATCATTCAATCAGTATATCTCTTTAATCAAAAGTAACAATGTTATGTATGGTATAACTATTTTGTAAAAAATAAATAAATGTATGGCATGACTATATAAGTCTGAATTTTGAAGGATAAAAAAAACATATAAGTCTAACCTGCAAAGTGTGTGCTTTGTCCATCACCAAATCCTTATAATTTTGGTTAATAATTATTGGATGTTTGGTATCTACAAGAATGATTTCTTCAAATATATCTTGCATACTCAGATCCACCCTGTATAAATGGAAAATAGATTAATTCTTGAACTACTTATGAAAATGTGTCACCAGACACACATTTGTCAACTTAATTTATCACTTGATTTCAAAACCTAAATTTACAAAATAACAACATACGGAGTATGTGCAAATTGAATATATTTGAAGGAAAAAATAAATTTATTGGAAAGATAAATTGTGTGCAAAAAAATAGGAATTTATTGGCAGGTAAAATGAGGGTATAATAAAAAAAAATGTGCAAAAATACACATTGCTATTTTGGTGTTAATTTTCTAAAAAGACACTTAAAAAGGAACGGAGGGAGTATCTAATTCCAAATTTATTTATTTATTTCTGACCAAATTCCAAATTCGTGATATGTTCAATTGGTTATTTCTACATAAGTTTCAAAAGAAAAAAAAGTTATTCTTTGTAAATAAAATATCATAGAAAATATTTAAAATGAATTGAAAAGCCACAAAAAAAAGTAGTTAGTGTTATTTTAATTTATACTTAGTTTTATTTTAAGCTAAATTTATTCTCAGTTTTCTTTCATAATAATTTTTTTTTAAAAATGGTTTAAGTAAATTAAAAAAAAAATGAACTAAACATGGCTATAAAAAAAATGTAGTAAAAATGAACCACTTGGCCGTAGAATCTCCCTTTGATGTGAACCAAATGTAGTAAAAATAATAACAATGAACAAAAATGAATCTTAAATTTCTTTATGTCATTAAAGAGGTATACTTCATGTCATTCAAAGAACTCAACTAAGATGATAAACAGTCACAACAGACTTGGAGAAAAATTATTTTTAAAAAAGAAATGGAGTCACCAACTGCTGCAGATCATGAAATATGAGAGCTCCATGAAATCATTAGCTCAAATTTCTCGTCTAAAGACTAAAACATGTCAACAAAAAATCAAATAATACAAATTATGGTACATTTTATTATATAAACTTTATTACCTTGCATTATTATTAATCGAGAAACAATGTCATAAATATGGGTGGAGGCATATTTTCAGCATTAAATGAGCGGCATATATGTGGTAAATGTTACTCTGATGTTGGTTTATGAAAGAATACCCAAAGTTGGATATTTGGATTATAGATTTTTCTAATAAGATAATTAACTCAATCAAACTCATTATGTTCTATGTACTATTAAATTTTCAATCCATACTTATATGCTTGCATAGGAATTCAGCTATGATATCAAGCTACTTCATTCGTCTCACATTTGATGTCCAATTTGAGTTTTAGACGTAAATAATTAATAATATTGATTTTAATGGTAAAATATGTATTATTTATTAAAATATATTTATTAATTATAGTTAGTGAAGTAGTTATAGATGATTGAAATATATTAAATAAATGTATGTTAGTGGGAAAAAAAAATCATGTATTAGTATTGTAAAAGGAACATATAAAAAAATAAGAAAGAGAAAATGTAATGTGAGATGGAAGGAGTATTTAACTATTGTGTTTGCAATGCGGTTTAAATCGGTTGCAAAGCAAAAAAAATCAGATTCAAAAATTTAAAGGCATTCGGTTTGGTTTAGATGACTTCTTAAAAAATTATGTCTTGTTCGAAAAAAAATAAATCAAAATTCAATAGTTTGAATCACTTTATTTTAGATCGATGTGGATGTGAGTGAATTGATAAGAGTGGAAGGGGCAACCTTTGCGAATGATTCATAAATGCAAAGTATTCCATCATAACCGATTGCACATCATTTGTGAATTTTCGTCAAATTTAATTAGCATTGTTAAGCATTTTCCTTATTATAATCTCACAAATTACATTGGTATGGTCATATAAATTGGCTTTAATGGCCATTTTACAAGACTAATCTCATTGACTAATCACCTAATAGAAAAAAGGAGAATATAAAGAAACAACTCTAAATGAATAATTGTGAAACAACCAGTATTATTATCCCTTCTAAGAAAACTAATTTATTTTCATTGATTTAAATATTTTGCTATAATTTGAAGAACTTGATCACCTTGTCGAATAAGGTCAAGATATTTTAGGAGTAAAGTGCTGGGTTTCTTATATTTAGGCAGATTAATAAAACAGTTATTAACGTCTTGGATAATATCATCTGAATCTTGGGTCGCTTGCCACTTATATTTGGTATTTTCTTTGGATTTGGATCCTCTCCATTGAAATTTTTTTTAAATTTTCTCCATTTTCAATCTCCACCTTTAAAATACAATAACCACTTTTTATTATAATTTAATTCTCATAATAGATTATGCGATCCAAATTATATTTTGCATCCCCAATCCTAGACCTCACACTATCAGGGCCAGATATATCATCTAAACATATTTGATAAAAGTTTGCACTTTTAACCAATTCACTTAATAGGTTAATTGTGTTGGTAGTATTGTTATTAAGCATATCAATTGTGTAATATGCAAGGTGAACAAGATCTACACCTTTTGCTCCTCCTGGCTTTGAGTTGAGAAGATTTAAGGATTGGAGGCTTCTTTGCAAATCACATTAACTTCAACAACTTTACTGGAAACTGATTTGGAGGAATCTACATCAACATATAAAATAAAAAGCACCAACAATAAAAAGGAGTATTGCCTCGTCATTTTGTGTTGTTTTTCTTCTTTTCTTGTTCTTGGCTTTATTGTTTTATGTAACGCCCTGTTTTATTATTTATTTATTTTATTGAGTTTAGTGTCTTTTATATATTTTATTTGAATATTTGCGGTGTGTGGGTTTTTGTATTATGTGTTAGTATTATTAGTGGTTTATAAAAATATTGCTAGTGAAAGAATAAAATTAAAATAGAATAATGAGGCAGTAAGGGCAGTTTTGGAATAAGGAGAATATATATTAGGTTAAGAGTAGGAGAAGTGAGGAATAGAAAGTCAGTATACGTAAAACAGTTTTTGGGAGAAAAAGAGAAAGTGAGAAGTCAGAGAAGAGGAAGCTTGTAGATTTCAGAATTCATCAAACCTAAGGTAAGGGTGGGACTAACCTTCTATAATCTTAAGCATATGATTCTAAAAAGAGCTTAATCATGTTGTTGTTGTTGGGTTTTGAGGTTATTGAAATTAGGTTAAAATTCAATAAAATTTGTAGAAAATGTATGAAGTTTCATGAATTAACGTAAGAAAGTGATGTCTAGGTCGTAGAATAACAGTAGGTAATGTTTTCTATCAATTTTAGGATTGGGGTTGTCAAATTTGGGGTTTTGGAGTGAGAACAGAGGTCTGTTCGCAGACCTGTCTGTCGTCGCTCGCCATGGCGAGTGCTCAAACTCGCCTAGTGAGTAGATGCCATCGCTCGCCTAGCGAGCAATCTTAGTTGCCCGGCGAGTAGTCCCAACTCGCCACAGCGAGTGCTTTTCCTCGCCTAGCGAGCTGTTCAGTAGAAAATAGTGATTTTTGTAAAAATGATGTTTTGGGTCAGGTTTATATGAATTTTAGTGCCTTTACATGTTTAGAAATGATTAGACAACTTTTAGAATCAAATTTGGGCATTGTGAAGTTAAAAATTGAGATTTTTGGGTGAAAAATGTCTAACTGCCAAAGTTACCTTCGGCGAGTAATCTTGCTCGCCTAGCGAGTTGTTCATAATATGAACTCGCCACAGCGAGTAGCTGTTCTCGCCTCGCGAGTTGTCGAGTAGCAGACTGCCTGTTTTGCGTTTTTGTGTCTTTTTCGCACGTTTCTATTTTGATTTGGACTTTGACATAAACACGAACATTGTTGATAACTGACTTATCTTTCTAGTGGTTTTGAGTTGATGTGCAAATCTTTTATGGTTGATTTAATATGATTTTATGATGTTGATGTTGTTGCATTTAAGTTGTGTCATTGCATAAGCATTGTCAAACGAAGGGGGTTGTAGCATGACAAGTCGAATTATGACTTTAGCGAATGGAGTTATAGCTCTGTTGTTTCTTAAGCGAAGGGGATTGTAGCCTGACAAGTCGAATATGACTTTAGCGAAGGGAGTTGTAGCTCTGTTGGTACCACATACATAATTTTGGACTATTGAAGTTGAGGCCTTAATGTCAAGTATGGATTTGAAACTTTGAATATTTTCCGTTGCGACATTATTTTGGACTATTGAAGGATGTTGTTTAAATAAATAGTGGATTTTAACTCTATTTATATTTGATGATATTTTGAAGAACGAAATATGACATACTGTTTTACGATGAACTCTGATTTATTTTATACTATTTATATGTTGAGAAAACGGGGTGTTACATTTTACCCTTTGTTTTATACTAGTTTTCATTGCCGGAAAAGTGGGTGGTTGATATGAATTAATAATTTTAAGTGCATTATGATCAATTACAATCAATTTATTCAATAAGCATTAACGAAAAGAAGACAAAAATGACAGCATGGGGTAGTTTTTTATTTTTATTTTTACAAAAACAAAACAATATTAATACATGAGATACAAACATAGCTAAAAACGTAAAGGTAAATCTGTGAACAACGGTAAAATGCCTACGAATAATATGATAAAACTTAAGTCTCCAAAATACTCATGCTTTCGGATCTGCAACGTTGACGTTCAAATCATTGATTGAATTTGTAATTGACTGATGTAGATCTTTCAATAGGAACTAAACGAACACCACAACAAGACGCGAAATCAAACGCCGCACTAGACGACGAACAACACAACGCCGCACTTAGACAACGAAATCAGAAAAAACACAAAAGGAAAAAACTTGATAGGTGTGAAAACCACTTATTTAGATTGAAAGAAAAGTGGAAAAAAGATGTAGAGGGGTGATTCTAGGTAATAAAAATGACCTAAATTCACTACTTCAAAATCAACATAAGGCAACTAGGGACATATCACAATAAAGGTGGGATTTTCAACACACACCCTCACGACCAACTATGTTGAGTTTGGTTCGTAGACATTAATCGTGGTTGATCCGATAGCGAAAACCTAATACCAGATAGCTCAATAGATCTTATTGAGACTCTGATACCAAGTTGAAATTACTCTAATTTCAATAAGAGAATACAACTAATCAACTCATTGATTTAAGGAATGACATAATGACAAACAGTACTGCTATTTGGCGCGAGACCACAATTTCGTCAAACAAACGAATGCTAATGTGTTAAAAGATGGGTGGATGTAACTCACGGGTTTAGTGGAATAAAGCAGTAGTGGTTGTATAAAAATTGGCGAAAGCAGTTACCACATCCCTCGTCTACATTCTTTTCGTCCCACTCAGTAATGGTTGTTTATTTGTCATTGGATAATGCTTTGTGGGACGAATAGCAGTACTGTTTCCTCATTAGGTAAATTATCAAAACAGTATAATCTCTAAATCATATGCTTTCATTTCAAAAACACTCCGCCATGACTATTGAAATTCACTATAGAAGCCTTCCTCTCCCTCTTAAGTGGTTTTAAACATCAAGACGAACTTTTAAGCACGTATAATTGCGATAAAAAGCTATTGTTATGATGAATAGCACACTATGAATTCTCTTCTGTAGCCAACAAGGTGAGTTTCAAAGATTTACAACGTGAACCATACTAGTAGGTTATGGAATTGGACCTTAAACTGCACGAGGTGGAAAAATGCGTTGTAATGAAACTCCCATTCATATCAGTGCTAAGATCATCATATGATTGTCAAACCGCTTTCATCAAACACCAAATGCATGTGATGTGATTCCCTCCAAAAGGTCCAACCAAACATAATTGTAGATCGTTTGATGCCTCTACTTCCTCAAGCACATAAAAGAACAATCCTTCATGCTCATCATCCTAGAGATATCAACCACAAATTCAAATATCCATGCGTAATTATCTATTATTGTAGAAGCAGAAGTATTCTTTGAGAAGAAATCCTTGGTCATCTTTTTCTTCCTGTTTTTTCCTATTAACTTATGCACATAAATGGAGTCTAAACACAATAGGCTAGCCAAATTAAATGCATGTGATCACTTGGTTGGGTACTTGTGTTTCAGTCCAAATATATAGAAATGTATCCTCTCAATTTTTCAAAACTATTGTATTTTTATGCAATCAAATTAGAACGGAAGGGTGCACCCAAAAAAAGTAATAGAGTTGTAATAATGCGCAGCACAATTAACAAAAATAACAGATTGCAGACAAGTTATCTTTTTTGAGGAAATTGCAAACACGTTATCAAATTGTAACACTAATCAACTTGTACTATACAATCAGTAAATGACAAACAAGCTCAACAATCTGCGAGTAATAACATCAGGAAAAAATTACTTATCAATGACAATTCAATATCATCTTCAAAGTTCTTACATATAATTTTTATTTATTTATTTTATGATGTCTTCTGCGATTATCTTCACCGAACTCTGCGATCTCTGTCTTCCTGTCCTATGCCCATGGATTTCTGGGCAGCTGCGATGCCTTCAGGATCTGCAGTGCAGCAGGTAACATACACCATATTAACAACAACAGAGCAAATATCAAAATTTGTTGAATATTCATCCTTTTTAAAATGCATAGGAACATCAGAGAAAAAATAAATACTTGGTTGGCTAAAACTACAAAAAAAATTATGCTAATCCAACGAGGAGGCACAAATCACGCTTTTGACCACGATAAGCATAAATATGGTTATGTGCCAAGAATTAATTGAGAAACACAGTTGGTCAATTTGGAAGCTGTATAATGAAAGAGAAAGTGTAAAATGGTTATGAGACGGCAATTCATATATAAAGGATAGCACCGACACAGATGACTTGAAGAACTTGACAGTTTTGCCAAAAAAATACTGGAGAGAGAACGTTTGAACTATAACTATACTTAGATTAATGGGAAGAGGTGAAATGTTGAGCTAACACTGTATTTGGATTGATGGGAAGAGGGGAAATGAAGAGGAATATAATAAAATCATATCAATTACCATTGTTTAAATGGTTAAAAATATGACAGAATAGAATGTAACACCATGAAATCTATTTTATCGCACTCCACATCCTGTGTTTTGCTTCAAGCCAACTTCTCAAGGAAATCTCTAGTTTGTGTCGGACCAAAGAGGTGATGTTTTATGTGAATGGATGGTTTTAAGCCATATTATACGTAATAGTGAGCCATGGCTTTAACTCTGAAATATGAAATTAATCAAACGGTGATGGAGGGACGTGGGAAGATGAGTTCGTACTATAGGTTTTTGTTTCAGCAAGGATTTCAGTTCAAAATGCACTTTGTCAGATATATTTGACTTGAAGAACAATGAAGAGACATGTCGACTGTTGGGGGTGTCACATTCACACTCGTGCGAAATTATTCAATCTCGCGATAATCTTCGTGCAGCTGAATTGTTGGGTGAGGTGGAGGACAATGTCTGGGCTGGGGCGCATTTTAAAGTAAAGGCCACTATTGAGCGTACGAACAATGTAAGAGCTGTTCATGCTCCTAATCCTATGTATTTGGGCCTTTGAGTTTGATTTTAAGAGAAGAACAGAATAATAATCCTTAAAATAATGGGAACTTTGAAACATTTTGGCTTTATATATTATATTATATGCAAATTCTAGCAGTGTAAAAAGGTGCACTAAATCTAACATACCAAAGAATTGAGTGAAAATGCGCGTGAAGAAGTTCAAGTTGCGAGAGACATTGTAAGCCATGACGGGTGGGAGTGGTTTCACCATCGTGTCAATGGTAAAAACTCGCTGTAGAAACTGCAAATACAAAGTAAAGTATATTACATTTGAAAGTTGGAGAAAAATACTGGATGCAATATCAATTGTACAAGCAAAGTTAAGAAGAAAATGATACATGGTCATTCATGTAGGTAAGAACAACAGCACAACAGACTTTAAATTATACAATAGCAGAACAGAAACTATAAAAGAGGCAACATGCAATATACATTTATGGTGCACATAGACACAAAGTCAAACAACAAAACAGAAAGCCAAGGTAATATATTAACTGTGTTTGGATGCATGGTAGCAAGTGTCAGACCAGTGTTGTCAATACTGCCCTATAGAGTAGCCCCTAGATGACATGCAGTAGAGGATCACTTTAGTGAAGCGACCATAAGCTAGAATAGCTTCTATCGTGGCCACTATAGCCCGCAAAATAGTGGCTCACGGCCGGCAGCTTTACCGCCACACTTTATAACGATATAAAAAAAATCCAAAAAAGACCTTGGGACTTTGCATATACTCCCTCCGGTCCTATTTATAAGAAACGTTTGACTTTTTTGATTCATATATAAATGATGTCTTTGGTCTATATTCAAGACAAGATACATCAATTACTCAATGAATTTATAAAGTCAAATTTTTCTTATAAATAGGACCGGAGGGAGTGTTTGAGATTCTTCTAACTCACCCATCCATGCTGTCATTGTTCACCGCGTCATTAATCAGTCAGAGCTAGTTGAGTTTTTATAAATATAAAATTACATAAATTGTTTATAAGTTTCAAAATAATGGTCATCCCAGAACCAGCTATCCCCCTATAGTATTTTTGGGATCAGCCACTACGCCCCACGATCTGGGATTGATAACATTATGTCAAACATGATTTTGATACAAACCTAGATGTTTTGTTACTTCGAATCAAAATTTCTTGTTTCCAAATCTTGGTTTCACTACAACGGATAAAAAAACACCTTTTGTGTTTACTACTCTACTCAGCTTCAGAAATTTATGCTAGGAGTTGACTTGGTTTGACACCAAACTCATTTCTAAAGTAAAAACGTTCAACATAACAATTTTAATTTTAACTAAATTTTGTGTCTGGTACCATTTTTAAAATCAATTATAAACAAATCAATCATACAAAATAGAGTTAATTAAAATTCCCTTTAGACAAAATCAGACACAGAACCTAACATATCAACCTCGAAGGAAGAAAACCTGGAAATGTTACAATTTACAATCAGTTAAAGTTATCTGGCAATCAGTTCCAACACTGCTGTGCAATCAGTTTATATTATACTGATAAGTAGATAATACTTGATTATATTTATCAGGTATGGAGTATTAGTCAAATTCAAATAAAATGAAATCTATCAATAGTCCTTCCCGCTAGTCAGCTATGAAACAACACAAACACTAGACACGACACTGACAACATAATCAGTAATAAGTTTAAGAATATGAAAGAGACGACACAAGTCGGTGTCCTCGACACGGATAAGCCAAACACATTCAATCTGCAACTTTCATATAACAGTTTTATAAGTCTTCGCAATGACATTTCAGCCGCATCTTACTGCACTATAAAGTTCTGCAGCGTAACCGCAACCGAAAGGGATTCATGTTTCAATTTTGTATGTTTTTACGCTGCTAATCTTTATACTAGTCAGATAATTATGTTAAAGGGCCCCCTAACTTTACAAAACGTAGCAAAAATGCTGAGAAGACATCACGTGTCCCAAAACAAGGAGCCAAAATTTTATTTTTTTTTTTTAAAGATAAGGGGCCAAAAGTGCATATTTTGTTAAAGATAGAGGACTGAAATTGATATTTGTGTTGCGTGTTAGGGCCAAAAGTGTATTTAAGCCTTTCATTTACATAAACTTTTCACACTTAACAAACACCATAAAACAATAAGCTTTGGTATACAAATCTTGTACAGAAAAAAGGGTTTCAAGTTTCAACTTTAAGGCTTTGTTAGCCTAAAAGCATATATCATCCTATATAAACCTAAATTTTCCACACACAAGATATTGAAAACAATGATGATATCAACATAAGCAAAAATGAGTCAAAAAAAGTTGATGTATTTGGTCAAAATCTCTCTTCCTCTGACACTTCTGAGGGAAAGTGTTTGTTGGCGTCCAACGTTGAAATGACATCGACACATGTACATTCATTTTTGCTTATGAGAAATGATATTTGTACAATCATTTCTTGACAGCTTTCTCTCTCATACTAACATTATATTCTTACTCTCTCTCCATAGTTTTTGACCAATGAAAATAGAGAAAAATGAGGTTGTCATAAAAGTTGTTATCAAATGGTTGTTTGCGTATATAACAACCTAATTTGAGTTTCCTTTACAAAACAAAATTGCAAAAAGGTTGAAGAAGAAAAGAAGACCTGATAATTGCGTTGGAAACTGTAACGAAGTTCAGGATCAATTTCAATTCCATCATCATCATCATGATTATGAGTATTGGATTTGGAACGGGGAACATGCATAGTTGAAGTACCATCAGATTGACTGGTGACTTTGAGATTTGCGTCTGGGAATTGTTCGGCGGTATCCTCCTCGCCTCTCCATGGCGCCGATGACATCAGTTGCTTCTTCCCCTTCGCCATTGCACTATGGAATTTTTAGAGTTTCAGGGTTCAGTGAAATGAATTCGTTATAAACAAGGAAGATAGACCTTATCCCATTGGTATTCCACTTATTATTATTTGGCTTAATACATGTTTTGGTCTCATAACTTATTTTTGAATTTCATTTTTGTCCTTTAACTTTAAACTATATCAATTTAGTCCCTTAAGTATTTTTCCGTTTAACAAAGTGGTCTCTTCCGTTAGTTTTTTTCAGAAAACGTTTAATTTGTCCAGGTAAGCTTCCACGTAAGCATAATGTTACATTTCTTAGAAGTTAGAGAGTGAATTTTCGAAAACATAGAGAGAAGGAGAAAGAAATCCCAGACTGAGAAGTTGAAGAAATCTGCAAAACGAAAAACAAAAAGCTGGAAACGAAGAAGAAAAAGCTGGAAACGAAGAAGATTCAGGAAGCAAAGCGAAATTCCAGGTTAGTTTCATCATCTTCTTCGCGAATCTGATGGGTTTCGGAAAAAAAATTATGAATAGGGTTTCGAAACTCTATGGTTTTGAAAAATTTCAATGAATTTTTAACTGATTAAGGTTAATTTCCTATTCTGCTTTGCGAATCTGAAGCTAAAACATGTGTATTTGCCTGATTTTGGTTGCGAAAATTTGTTTAGGGTTTTCAAAAATTTCAATGAATGTGTTAATTTTTGAAGGTTCTGTATGCATGGATAAATCACTCTTCAACTTCTTTTTCTTTTTCTTCTGTTTTTCAATCTTCAATTTCTGTTTTTCAATCTTCAAATCCCTTTCATCCATAACATCATCTTCATCAACTAACTTAAAGTAACTGCATCCTTTGTCACTTGAATTCCTATAATTTCTACAACCCCAAAATTTCTTCCCACAATTAGGATTCAATGCATCAGTTACAGTTCGAATTACAACTGTTTCTCCACACTTACAATTTAGTGTTGACCTTTTTCTCAAACTTGACCCAACAGATCCAGATGTTGCCGAATTGTCGTGAACCCATGGTGTTTTTTATGTCTGGTTCGACATTTTAGGTGAATGGGTTGTGTGGTTTGAAATTCTGGGTGGATACATGGAGAATAAAGAAGAAAAAGAATGGTGGAAGAAGAGAAAGGAGGGTCACGATGGAGAAGAAGAGAAATGGTGGAAGAGGAAAACAATAACCCTAATTTTCACCAATCTTTCCCTTTTTATATTGCTGACAATGTTTGCCATGTAATCTACTGATAGGCCCACGTGGAAGCTTACCTGGACAAATTAAACGTTTTTTGAAAAAAAAAACTAACGGAAGGGACCACTTTGGTAAACGGATGGATATTTAAGGGACCAAATTGATACAGTTTAAAGTTAAAGGACCACAATGAAATCCAAAAATAAGTTAAGGGACCAAAACATGTATTAACCCTAATTATTTTAAGTGTATACGTATATTTCAATTCCCTCCTTAATACTATGTTTGGTAGAGAAGAAAAAGGGAAGAGAGAGATTGAAGAGAAATCCACCACTTCTCTAGTTTGGTAGAGGTGAGAAAGAGTGGAGAGAGATGCAATTTATATGACTTTTCCAATTCTATCATTAATAAAAGACAAGAAAACATGAATGAAAATGGAAACTGTTACTACATACAGTACTGCTTATTGGATTATAGAAAACGTTTGTAGGGAATAGTAGTAGCTTTATTTCTTTTGACAAGAGAGAATAGTAGTAGTTGTTATAGAATATTTAATTAAGAGTGAAAAACCAAATGATTGTTTTTTAATTATAGATATCTACGTTGGGGAGCGGTTATGGTGCATAGGGAAATCCTTATGTACCGTGCATAAATCCCAACATAATTGCTTCCTACACCCCCAAAAGAAACCAAACAAAACGAACCAAACACGGAAACAAACTGAATCATCACCATCGTTCATCATCATCACCACTGGAATCTTCAATCTCATCATCAACATTGTCGTTCATCATCGTCACCGTACCGGAATGCCAAAACCATTTTGCTGTGGAAATGGTTTCTGTGAGTTGTACTCCAAACCCATTTTGATGTGGAAATGGTTTCCAGAATCTTCAATCTCGTCATCAACACCGTCGTTCATCATCATCACCGTACCGGAATGCCAAAACCATTTTGCTGTGGAAATGGTTTCTGTGAGTTGTACTCCAAAACCATTAGATGTACTTAATGGTTTTCAGCAGGTGAAAAAAACTAAGGACCTAGAGCCATTGTCATCATTCAGTTTTGGACTGACACAATTGGAGGAGGAGGAAAGAAATGGTTTCTGTGAGTTGTACTCCAAAACCATTAGATATACTTAATGGTTTTGAATTTTCTTTCTCATCAAAATTTCAAGAATTGTTGATGAATCAACACCGTTGATTTCTCTTGTTCCAATCAATTCACAGCAATTATATAATTCAAGAAATGAATTGAAGTTGTATGAATCTCTCGTCGTCGTGTGAACCGCTAAGAATCCTCCCGGTCGGAGAGTTCTGCATATCTCGCGGCGAATTCCATCGGTTTAACGGATTCTTCCAAACCGCCTTTACTGGAGAATTCAAAATCGAAGGAATCACCGGGAAATGGATGTTTCCGTCCTTCTCCTTGAATAATCAACGGCAGTGACGATTTCTTGAATATTCCGACGGAGTCCACAACGCCGATTTCCTTCAACGCTAAAACCATTTTCGTCTCTTTGTTTGTTAGATCTAGAACTTGTGAAGCTTTGTTTTAAAAACTAAGGCCAGATCTGTACTCTACATGAAAAAGGATATCTAAATATGGAAAAAAAATTGGATTCGGAGTTGTTTTGAAACTTCGGCACGGTGGTGCACCACCGGCCACCATGCCAGAATCGTTTTGTTCGTCGGAGAAGAAGGAGTGGCTGGCTTTGTGTTTTAGTGAGAGAAATGGTGAGAGAAGCAAATGAAGTTTGATTTGGTGTAGTTTGAG
>Ga0099826_10001045_pt1 | contig 15625 bp, 5 predicted proteins | sample Mtrugardesep15_FD_76830 | JGI IMG/M metagenome (GOLD analysis project Ga0099826, IMG submission 76830) | Root nodule microbial communities of legume samples collected from California, USA - M. trunc garden sep15 | ecosystem: Host-associated > Plants > Roots > Nodule | place: USA: California... | reverse complement strand
AGTGATTACTGATTAGGAATAGGGATTATCGTAATAATAGAATGTGTGAGTGGAGAGACGATAACGGAGTCTATGGGTGAGTTGGTTTAAAATATAAGGGAAAACTAGGGAAGTCTAAGGGGAAGGGGGTATTAATGGTTCTTTTGCTGCCCTTGGAAGTGTTGCTTATTAAGTGTTTTTTTTAAAAAAAAAAATTATTTCTGGTCTATTATGTTTGTCATTTTCTTGTATTGAGCCACTGGATTTCTTCTTCCTTTGTTCACCCAACAGCAATCGGAATAATTCTATTTCATTTTTATATTACTTAATTTTCAAATCTTAATTTTCCATCCAAACCAAATTACCAGTTTTCTTACGTTACCTTTGTGGTTTTGCTATATCACTTCATTATGATGATATCTATTTATATTGGGACTTGTGAAGGAATAAGGAAGTGAACTTTGATGTGGGTCAATTTTTCAAAGAGATGGAATCAGTAATGAAGCATCCAGGTGAAGCTGACAACAGTAATATTGAAGAAGGATCATCATCTGACCTGGACTTTGGTAAGATTTTTATGTCTATGTTTATTTTGTAAACTTCGATAGTTTTAGTGCTTTTTTTTTATCCAATTATGAAATTTTACTTAAATAGACCCTCTCTTGCTTTATGTTGAACTCGTCTTTATTTTTGCCAATGAATTATTTGTGGAAGAGGTGTGTTACTTTACGACCATTGCATTATCACATTTATGTTTTTTATGTTTTGCTATACATGCACACATACTTCGGTTCACATCTCTCAGGTTTGACCTCCCATTTGGTTTGAAGTTTGGCATTGATTATGTCTTCATGTTTGTTGTTGAATAATGTAACATAGACCAATACATTTTGTTAATTGTTTGTGATGCTGTGAGCTGTATGAAATATGCTAACCATAGGTAACTGGTACCTGAGTTTTAGTATGCATAGAACTGTAGGACTAGCAAATTAATTGATTACTGGAATTCAACCAAATAGACGATCGCTTCATTAGTCAAATTATTGTGTTCCTTCCACCTTGGTATCTCTTGTGGGTTCTGATATTTTTATTGATTATATAGATGATGATTCTGACGAGAGTGACGGGGTTGAATCTGCTGAGGATAATGATGATGAAGAGGATACTTTCGTGCAGTCTTACTCTGATGCTATGAATGAACAACTAAAGGCAACGACCCTTCAGAAAAGTTTTGTTCGTGCTAATGAACAAATTCCAAAGAAGGATGAGGTATTTCGTTTGGGTTTGCACGAGTAAATAATATTCTAATTCTAAATATTACTGTTTATTTATGGATGTATAAATGTGACCAAACCACACAAAGTCCATTGAAAGGGAAAAAAGAATGAAATATAAGTAGTTTATCTCATAAAGATGCGAAGATATTTCATTTTGGCCAGCGGTCTTAACACGGGTTCTATTTATAAGCAGTTTGACGAGCGTGGGCACCTGCAGGGTAGTTTTCATTGATAAACTTTAGTCAGTGCTTGAATGCAGTTATATGATTGATTCTTTTTAATTTTGATTTTTCAGGGAACATCACATGCAGCAGAAGATATGGATGAGGACTTCTCTCCTGTAGATGTGGATGTAAATTTAGTAAAAAGCTTGCTTGATTCCTTTTCTTCCCAACAAGGGCTTCCTGGTCCTGCATCCAATTTGCTTGGGCTCATGGGGGTGCAGTTTCCACAAGATGCTAAGAAGGGAAAGTGATGTTATGTTGTTGCTAGAGTTTTTGCCGAGGTTTATAAAGTTGATGGGTTCTCAAACAGGGTAGTCTCCAGGTGAAGAAATGTTGTATAACCTGTTAACCAGGATCTTTTTCCCGGAAGGTAGTCACACAGTCGACTGATAGCATATTGGGAATGCCTGCCTACGCTCAAGGTGGGATTGTACCAGGTGTCGGCGCTAGATGTTAAGAACAGTGTTATTTCCTTTACTTGTTTGAGGGAAAAGCAACAGAACCTATATATAGATGTAGTAAGTTATTTGGCCTTGGTAAATTTGAAAGTAGGATAACCTTATTTTCAAATACATGTAAATCAGAAAGGAAAAAAAAAAAAGGTTATTTTGTTGAATTATTACGCACAATTTGGATTGTGTATGGTAGTTTCGGAATGAATTAAACCCTAAAGAAGGGGTATCTGCCAGGTATTGCTGGTGTTTACTTGCAAGATCATTATTTATGTCAATTTTTTGCTATCCACTGTTACCAGTTTGACGATTACCTTTTTTTATTTAATTTTGGGATTAGTAACTACTGTTTCCCTGTTAAGGTTGGATTGCTAGCCATGAAATTGTTAGTGACCGATTATCCGAGTCCTGGTTCATGTTGTCAGCCATGCTTTGTTACATAAGCTTCATATTAAAAAGATAATAAGAAAGCATACTGATAAGAGCAGAGAATCTCTTCCAATAGTTTAAGGCTTCCTTAAGGATTTAATTCCCAGTCCAGCCAGTCAACCTATATGCCATCATGCCTAACAAAACAGCCTTTTATTGGCTCATTCTAACTATTGCACAAGCATACTAACCAAACTGCCAGCTTAGAGGTTAGTTTTTCTCTTACTACCAATCTTCGTCTTCCTAGAATAACTAACCAAGTCCCTGAAGTCTTGGGTTTGAGTCCAATTTCTGATTCTTCTGATCGTTACCTCAACTCTGTTATAACAGTAATAGAGGCATTTAAATGCTCGTGGTTCTTTCACAGCTTTGAAAATCTTTCAAAGTTAAATTTTATATTGTTCTTTAGTTTTAGATTTCAATAAGTTTTACAAATAATATTAAATTGATCTGTAAATAACCATGCAAACTACAGTGCAGTTGTTTAAGATGCTAAGACGATAATTACCTTTGGCTTTTGAATAATATATTGGTTTCAATGTTTTTGGTGCATGTAAGAGTGATTTAATTCATTAAAAAAAGAGTGAATTTTAGTTTGGTCTTTGTAAAAACAAATCTCTGTTTTCCATTCTTCTGAAATATGAAAGTATTGTTTTTTGGTTCTGGTTATGTGATGTCGGTTAACTATGTTTTTATGAAATGTCACGTGGTTATTTCATGTAACATCTAATCAATAACGTATGTTAGCATGTAACTATCCAAAAAAATTCATCCCCTAAAATGAAACTACAGATCACAAGAAAGAGATATCAAATTGTAAAGTGATCCTTTCAAAATAAAAAGTGAAAGATTTTATAGGGATCGAAGCCAAAATTCATTCATTTCATAGGGACCACATATTCAAGTGTGCATGTGCAGTGTGATTTTGTCATTGAATTTTGTTGCTTTTACTTTCACCAAGGACATCATAACACTTCACGATAAAAGGTTTCATTCACAGGCAGTTTGGTATTAAAGAAAACAATTAGACAGAAAATGGGATCATTGATATATGTTGAAAAAGATAGCTCAAAACACAAGTAAACCAAACACTACATTTTGCCATACTTCCTGCTTATGGACAAGTAATAAAAATGAAAAAAAAAATGAATCTCTTCCTTAGGGTCAAAAAACACTCTCAATCCACTACCTAATGAAACTAAAAAAAGAATTTTCAAAAAGAGATGAATGATCAAAGAAACAAAATATGAAACTAGGAGAATATTTTACAGACGACTCTGATCCCTGGCAGAGGAAGAGTTGAACTTCCTATGCATTCGAGGGGTCATGTAGGAGAATATGGACTGTTTCTTTGGTTTCACACCAAAGATAAATGTCCTGAGAGGAACCCTGGCTTGAGTTTCTGACTGTCTTAGTTGTCCACTTTCTTGTCGCTTTGAAGTTGAAAACCCAAATTGCTCATTCAACTTTACAAGTGCTTTTTCAATTTCAAGTTGAAGAGATGTTGCAATATCTAGACCTGCTTGAAGTTCATCAGCAACTTTATTGTTTTCCTGTTTCATGTTCAAAACCTCACCTTGGAACTTGGCTGCTTGATAGCTCGTGAACCTGAAGTCGTCATCTTCAGCACTGGCTTTCAATGCATTTGTTATCTCCTCTTGGATGACACACAAAGATGATAATCTACGTTGCAGTTCTTCTTTCATCAAGGCGCTCTTCTCCAACCAGACTGTTATTTCAGTTTGAATCTCTGTCAGGTGTTTGTATATCGGCCGTGCATCTGATTTTAGAGAATGCTTTATGCTCGCATTACCTTCAGAAGACTTTCCATTTCCCTCGAGTTTTGATACCTCGGTTTGCAAATCCTTGATAGTGGTTTCAAATCTCTGTATCTCAGCATAAGTTGTACTAAATTTTAACCAGAAAGTCAAGTTCTCCTCTAGAATTTCATCCATATTGGACCGGAACTTCTCTTCAATAGCTGATGGAGATGCAGGTTGATCAATTTTTAGTAGTTTCTGAATGTCATGTTCTTCTTGCGGTAGAACTGAAGTTGAGTCGGCCAAGTCCTCATTTCCCTCTAAGGTTGTCTGCAAAAGACTAAGTTTCTGATGTAAAATTCTTATCTCTTGATCTTTCAAGGAATTAGATGTCTTCAGTTCATTCAACTGCAATTGCAAACAAGAATCCAAGTGTTTGTCTTCATTTTTGTCCTCTATTTCGGAGAGCCTCTTCTTAACATCTTTGTAATTCCGGAGAGTATTAGTGTACTCAATTAGAAGCGCTTTTTCTCTATCCTGCATTCCATCCAGAAACATTTTCTGCCAATCAGGTTCATCATCTGGTTTTGTTTCCTGCTCTTTGTGATCAACTCCAAGATTATTCTCCGTCTTAGATGGACCTTGTTTGGCATCACTTTCATGCAGTTTCTCAAAACTCTCCGATAAACTATGATCTGCCTTGTTGCTTGTTGGGTGCTGACCGACTTCCTGATTTTCGGTAGTTGTAACTGTACTCATAGCAACTGTCTCTTTTCCATCTCTATTACCAAGGTTAAGAGTCTTCTCTTGATCTTTTAACTCTTTTAGAGGTTTGTTTTCCACTGCGGTCGCTCCTTCCATTTCTAAGGTACTAGAGACCTTAAGATTATTTTCTGTGTGTAGACCATTTTGTGGGATAAGGCTTGGTTGTTGCTGTACACCATTTTGTGGTGAATCAGTTACCTTGAACTTGGTCTCTGATGTTACCTTATCTTCAACGTTATTGGCAATCTTAACCTCCTCACCTGAATTTACTGCATCTTCTAACAAACCAGTATGTTCCTTTTCTGACTTCTTTACATCATTCAGCAAGACATTGTCTTCTTGGTACAATGGAACTTTCCCTTCAGGTTCATATTTTGTTTCAGCCTGGCCGGATGAATTCTTTTGTATCTGCAATGAATCTGCAACCTTAAACTCCTCATTTGGCTGCTTTTCGTCTGAATTTACTGCATCTTTTAACAAACCATTTTGTTCCTTTTCTGACTTCCTTACATCATTCAGTAAGACATTTTCTTGATTCAAAGGAACTTCTTCATGTTCAAGTTTTGATTCAGCCTGGCCTGATAAATACTTTTGTATCTCCGATGAACCTACAACCTTAACCTCTTCATTTGGCTGCTCTTTATCTGAATTTAATGCATCTCCTAACAAACCAGTATGTTCCTTTTCCGACTTCTTTTCATCATTCATCAAGACATCGTCTTGATTCAATGGAACTTTCCCTTCAGCTTCGTGTTTTGATTCAGCCTGGCCTGATGAATTCTTTTGTATCTGTGATGAATCTGGAACCTTAACCTCCTCACTTGGCTGCACACTTTGGACTTCAACCGAGAGGCGATTAATATTGCAATTTGTTTCGGTGAAATGAGTTTGGATGTTGCTATTCTGATCTTCAACAGTTTGGTTTAAATCTTGTACTGAAAGCATCTTTTGTTCCATTTCTCTCAGTTGATCGTTCAATTTATCTTTATCTTTTATCAGACTTTCTTTATCACCTTCTAGAGTTTGAATATGGCCTTGAAGTTCATCAGTTTCTGTTCTCAAACTATATAATAAAGCAGTCTGAGATGAAACTGAAATTTCCAAGCTAATCACTTTGTTCACAAGCTCATCAATCTTCTCGGCCATTTCTGTCGCAGCAAGAGAGGAATTGGAGCCAGCCTCAAAGCGCACTTTTACAGTCTCCTGTAACAACTGCAAGTCGTGTATCTGTTGAGTCAACCGACCCTCATCTTCTTCCAGGTCCTTTCTCTCTTCTACACTTTTTACATCACTTTTGACCCTTGGTTCTTTGGATTTGCTTTGATCATATTCAAACTCATTCATGAGAGAGCCTAATTTGGCTTTAAACTCTTTTATCCTTTTGGATTCAATTTTGGTTTCATCAACTGACCTTTCCTGTTTCTCTTGCAATTGTTCTAATGTCTCTTGGCATGATTTAAGAGCAGCTTCTGCCATCAAACGGCGTGCTTCATCATCTTCGATAACGATACCTTCTCCAAGTTCATCTTGCAGAACAGAAACTCGCTCTTGTAATTCCTTGATCTTATCCTCAGTTTCCCAGTACCTAGCAATGGAATTATCATACGAGCTTTTCACGAACTCCTTCACCGTTTGTAGAGATAAAATCTGTTTCTGTAGCTTGCCAACCTCTTCAAGTGCTTCCTTTCTGCTCAATCCAGATTTAGGAACTTCAGAAGTAGCCGTGGCTGAGGCGATCTTTTTGGTGTTGAATTTCTTTGTGGCTGCTGTTTCTAAACTTTTTAAATCTTTAAGTGGAGGCTTTGGGATGTTTGTTTTGAACCCTTCTGGTACTTTTCTGGGAGTCCTCGGCGATCCATCGTCGTCTTCTTCATCCATAAATGGGACTCGATCCGGAAAGGCAGAAGCAATGGTGGTGTTGGCATTCTGCAACTCTTTTGATATGTGATCGTATCGTTCGGCTAAAGCTCGGTAAGCCTTGTATGTTTCTTCGACAAAGTTTATTAGCTCTGGTCTCTTTTTGTAATACATTTCTGCTCTCTTTGCAAATGAGTCTCCATCTTCCTCTATGAGTTTTATAGCACTCTTCACCTTTTCCTCCATATCTGCAGTTTTGCATATACGTTTCAGTTTGTCATGTACCAAAGTTCAAGCAAATTTTAATTAATCTTCTAATTACAATAAGAAAATCAGTGTCCCTAGTTACATACACACATAGGAAGAAGGTAAGCATATTCAAATCCAAAAATCATAGAAATGACTTTAAATCAGTACAATTTATTTTAAAATTAAGATGGACAACAAGATCAAAGTTTATAATCTGTGAAAAACATTGAACTTCAAATATATGCGATTTTTGTTAGGTCTTCTTATACAAAGGGACTGAGGGAGTAAAAGCTTATGATTAGTTGAGGTCAAATTTGGAAATTGGAGTATGCAGAGAAGCATAGTAAGATCTCTTCCTTAAACACTTTTCCTTAAAACAATCAAACAACTAAACCACGTAAAAATCTCTTCCTTAAACCTCTTCAGTCATCCAGAAAGAGGATACAAATATATTGTACATAAGATACTGTTTTGTCATGTAAGCCTTAATAACATATATTGAAACTGATGATAAAAAACATATACTATATGTTTATATATTTAACGTTAGAACCAAAGCATGAACTTGTAATTTTATAATATGAAAAAGAGAATGAAGATAACCTTGAAGGTTTTGCTCCATCCATTTTGATTGCTTTGTTCTGATGTGACTAGCCCACCACCATGAATATGCATTGCTAGCTGCTCTCTGCAACATTTTTTCTTTGTTATGTTTGTTTGGTTTTCCCTTGGTCCTTGATGATATTGAGATCTTGTTATTATGTTAACTATAACGTGTGAGAGTCAAAAACATGCAAACCGTGTTTCTTCTTCTTTTACTCTATCTATGAAAAGATAGGGAAGAGAAGACATGGAATCCATGATGGAAAGGACCTAGAGAAGAAAATATAAAAAGAAGTGTAACTATGAAGAAAAGAAAAGAAAAAGATTTTTAATGCAAGATAGAGAAAGACATTGAGAAAGTGAGACAGAGAAAACGTGTAAGATGATGTTATTGTGCTAATTATGAGATGATGGAGGGGAGCAAACTTCGCACGAATTTAATGTCAAAAAATATTTCCTTTACAATAAAGTGTGACAATAGAAAGAAAAAATTAATTTGTGTGATATGAAAATAAAAATTCAAATATACATCTAATCTAATATGTCATTATATTCGTCCGGTGAACTTATAGTTCATTAGTTAACAATGCATAATATATAGGGGTCGATGTTTCAACGTTAAATGTGAGTTATGATTACTAAACTACTTGATATACAAAATGACATCATTCAAATCAAAAGTTATGAAAATAATAAATTTTGGATTGGTTCGTACATACAAATTAAATTTTAAAAAGAAAAGACATTTCAAAAAAAGAAAAGAAAAAAAAGAAAAAATAAATAATGCTTGCATGACATGAGCAATGACCCACGTGCTGGTTGCAATGTTCCAGCTTTGCCAGTTCACACCACCCACACAACCATGAGCACCTCCCCCTTTTGCTTTTCTACATCCACCTTTTATTTTTCTTTTCTTAGTATTTTTTTTTTTAAGATCTCAATACCTTGCTTCAAAAACAAAACGATATCAATATCTTTGGAGTTAATTAGGGTGTTTATTAAGGAAATCAATGATTTTAAAGAGAATCAAAGTTCAAATTTTTCAAAGATGGTTGTTACAAAATTTGAATGCTAGTTGTAATCAGCTCTTTATTTTTAATAAATGCCGTAATTAGTCATATATTTATTTATTTTTGACAAAATTATTCATGTATTTAATGAATTTGTTTTTTATTTTAAGAAAATATGTTTGATGAAAGATAATAATTTAAATTTTAAAAAAATGTATTAGTACTGCAATTTTTTTTGGTCCTTAGACGAAGTGACAAATTTTGTTGAAACTTACACAAATGCGAAGTTTTAGGTCTGAATCGAGATAAAAAAATTTAGTCTAATTATATCGACATTGTCAGTTGAGATATGTCTTACAAGTTGTTTGACAATGACTATATTCATTTTATTTGAAATTATACTGGTTTTAGTCTATTGATTTAACTAATGGTTAAGTTTGCTATGATATACTTTTGGTGAATATCTATGCAATTTGTTTAACGAGTTTTCAAATTTTTCTTTGTTTTGAAGGAAACGAGTTCTCAAAATTTTTGTTTTTTGTTTCTAAAAATTTCTGCATAAAATTGTAGAAACTACTGCCACTTTTTTAGAAGAGTTATCTTTTTTAAAGGTGAACCTTTATACAGTCAAAGATCATTCAGACCTCTAGTAATATGTTTAAGAAATTGAAGTTGCTTAACACTCAAACTACAATATGTTTTTGATCTTTTGTTTGTTTATTTTTTATTAGCATTCTTTTTATTTTTATTTTTTCCCATGGTTGTCTAAACTTTGCACATATCTCAAATATATGCATAAAAAACAAAAAACACCATAATTGACATTAATATTTTGATCTCCTAACATCATTTATATGAACTTTATCTGTGTCTTCTTTAAGAATCTATTCCTAAATTTCATCGCACAAAAAGTAGTTTAGTAAAGCTTCTAGTAATGTGATGTGATGGGAAGGTGGCCGGCCTTTGTCACGGAAAGTTAACACTTTTTTGTATCAGAAAGCTTCTACTAAAGCTTGAGAGAGGAGGAGCCTTAGATAGAAAATATGTGTATTCACTTGTATTTGGACTATGGAGACAATACCTAAGTTGTTGTTCACATTCATCTGCATAAAATTGTACCCAAAATAAGAATTATATGTAAAAAAAAAATAAAAAAAATATCGCGTGTAAAATGTTTCTTTTAATTATTTATTTTTCTTCAATTACTGTTAATTATTTATTTTTCTTCAATTACTGTTTCCTCTCAACAGTTTACTTTTGCATGGTGATTACTAGTAATTGCAAACTATTGGATGCTCTAATGTCAATTTCTATTTTCTTATTTTCTTTCCTTTCGTTCCCTCATTTCTTATGAAATATTTGGTCAGTTAAACTATATCCTCTGATTGATGCACATTATACAATCCTCAATAATGCAACATTTATTTTCAGGTAAGGGGGTTCAATGTTGCAAAAGAAGAGGCCAAAAAGTAATACAGTTCTCCCATCACACCCTAGAATAATGCGATCAGACATCTATTTTGAGAGAGCCCGGACTCTTTCAAAACAAAAACATCCATCACACCCCCTTTATGTCCTTATTTGTCCATGCTTGCTCAACTTGAATACTTATCGCAAAAACTAACCCTAATGACTTATTAGGATTTTAGAGTTAGAGACTTCTTTGTATTTTCCCCTTAGTGAGGACTAGTCCGACAGTAAGATGCACATTCATAGACTAAAATGGTTATTTGCTTAAGGAAAATGCTAACAAGTGGCTAAAGACATTGTTTAAGCATATTTTAAACTAGATGATTTAAACTGAATGATTGTTGTGCAGAAAGAACATAAACAAAATTGGTGATTGAAAGCCAAAAATGGGTGATACATAGGAGAGACCGTGTATACATATCCACCATTGCGCCATAGAAAATGAGGTGTACAACACAAAATGAGGTATCCAGCGACAAATCAGAAGCAACAGACACTTACAAACAGCCAGCAAAAACAGGCAATAATTTTTTTTAAACAGAGCTAAAACAGTTGCATACCAAAGTTAAGAGCAGAAAAAAAAGGATATGTTGCAGATGGAACACGATGACACAAAACATAATGCAGGGGTGGAAGAAACACTACTATGTAGCAGCTATAATCTGAAACGCCTCTGCTGCACAACATTAGTCCACTCCACATGCCTAAATCCAGCTCCAAATTATGAAAAAAAAATACCTTGAACTCTCCGTTTCTGCACAAAATTACCTTGAACCAACTCCGAATAGCTAAGTGCAAACACCTGAATATGAAAATCCAAAATATAGATTGCATTAGCATATAAATTACCTCGAATTCTCTACGACGATTCCACTAAAACAGTCAACATCTTTCTTGTTAATGATGTATCAATATGATTTATTTTTCATTGAACTATATGAGCCTTGATCAAGATATTACTAAAAAAAAATACACATACCAAATAATTATTCACCAATACACATACCAAAAGTCTTACTAACAAAAAAACTCTAGCTACATTAGACCAAAACAGGCGTGGAAATTCTATTCTATTACACCAGAAAAATGAAAGTTGAATCGGCAACAAAACCATACCGAAACCGAAAAAATGGTCTGACAAATATGACAGCAAGCCAGTAAAACATGACGAAGAAGTAGCTGTCTTAAATGAAAAAAGTGCAGGTGCTCACACCAAAAAAATTCTCCAATTCTTTAGTTTTCTACTAAAGAGGGGAGTGGGACTCTTGATTTGCGGTCTTGAATATTCATAAGAAATAGAATATAAATGTCCAAAATGTTCAAAAGAAAATGTATTTTGTAACTCACACCGATATATGGTATAAGTCCTTGAAGCTTTTTAAGGGTACACAAAAGGAAGGGTAACTAAACTTTAACATATTAGAAGTTCATGTGCAAAGAATCTTAACCTCCTAATCCCAATAGTTATATGCCAAAAATATATAGAAAATAGCCAAGCCACAAAAACTACAAAAGAATATACTCAAAATTGACCTCATGATCTTCTTCAAAAACTTGACCCCATGATGGCTACAAAAAAATGTCACAACCTACAAATAGTCAAAACTAACAACAGTACTATAAAGTCATGACACAATAGAGATCACATTTACCTATAGATAGATGTTTAGTAGTCGTCTTCATAATGGAATTCAACAAAACCATAGCTCCTGCAATACACTTGTAAAGAACACAAAAATGGAATTCTTCAAATATATAGCAAAATTAAAACACAAAAATGAACAGAATAAGATCAACAACACATATCCAAAACAAAATCAATATCAAAACTAATTTTTTTTTTTACTTAGACTCAAACACTTGGTGAGTGTTAAATTCCACAATAAATCAAATCAAATCAAATACAGAAATAAAACAAATTCAACACCATTTCCGTAATTAGACCAACTTCAATCTATCATATTGAAATCAGATGTAATAGAAAAACTATCTACCTTGAGCTAGTGAACATCACTCCCACAGATTCCACCAACATTCATTTTAATTCTGACATCATTGGGTCCTTCAAACATACAAAAATAGTGATATCAGAAACACCAATTTTAGAAACATGCAAAAACCCTAAAATCATCAAAACAAAGCATCAAAATAACCAACCAACAACAAAAAACGAAAAAATCAAACCCCTATAATCAGCAAAACAGCTTTCCCGACACATGCAAATCAAAACCCAATTTTTTTTTCAAAACCCCTATGATTATTTTTTATATTAGGTATATTACCAAAATGCCCTTCTCTCAAATTACAGGATTACCAAAATGCCCCTCAGAAGGGCAAAATTGTAAAATCAACGGACATTAAAATTTTTTATTATGTAAAGATGTATTAAACGATGGTTTGGACCTATGAAATCGATAGATATATTATTAAAATATTTGGACGGATATTATACATTCTTGGGTATTTGCTCTTTTAGTTTCATTTTCAATAAAAAAGTGTATGTAGGTAGCATGCTAACATACTCTTTTCACATTTACAAATGGCCCTCCAACTTATTGTTTGAGGTAGCCAAAATCACGAGGAACTTCCTTTGGAGTGGTAACATAGACCAGAAAAAAATCTGCACAGTTGCTTGGTCCAGTATTTGTAAACCTAAGGAAGAAGGAGGACTGTCTGTGAGGGATCCATCTAAAGCTAATCAAGCTTCTTTGCTGTTGTTGACATGGAAATTTCTGACTTCTAATGAGCAATGGGCCCATATATGCAGACAAAGATTTCTTAAAAATGGTCATCCCAAATCTCACTATCTGGTCTCATCTATATTGTCTGACATGAAACAGTACATTAATTTGGTTCTGGAGAACTCCACCTGGTCAGTGGGTAATGGGCAGAGGATCCATTTCTGGACTGACAAACGGCTGGAAAGCTCTATTGTGAGGCAGTGGAATATTCCTCAGACTATTATACTTACTCTTAAAATGACAGTTGTTGATTGTATAGTGGAGGGAAAATGGAGACTCCCTGCCTTCATTGTACATAGGGATACTGCTTTGGCTGCTCAAATATACTGTCACACTGCCTATTGGTGATCTCTCTGACATTCTATGTTGGAACTCATCTGGTGATGGAGAACTTACTAGTAAAATTGCTTATAATACAATAACAGGAACCAATCCTAAGGTTTTATGGGCCAATTTGTTGTGGAACTCTTACATTCCTCCATCTAGATCTTTCATCACCTGGAGGCTGATACACAACAAGCTTCCAACTGATGAAAATCTTAGAAGGAGGGGTTGTTACATAGTCTCCATCTGTAGCTTCTGCTTCAAGAATGCTGAATCTGCCCAACATTTGTTCTTTAACTGCCCAGTCGCTTCCATACTTTGGGAATGGCTAGCAAAGGGTACTGCACAAACACTTGACTGTACCAACTGCTTAAACCTGATTCTGGGCAGGGTGGGAATTGGCAGTAAGCTTGTTCAACAACTTTTAAACTCAGCTATCATACACATCATATGGGCCATATGGATTGAAAGGAATCACAGAAACTTTCATAACAAACAACAAGCCATAACTACCTTATTCAACACCATGATTGCTGAAGTCAAGCTCAGCTTCAATTTGTGTTTGATTAAAGGAGACTTTGCTATGCAAGATTATAATGTAGCTAAACTGTTCAGTATTCAGGGTCAAAAGAGCAACCCCAATTCATTATATTGTCTGGATCCCTCCTTCTGTTGGTACAATTTAGATTAACTGTGATGACTCTTCCATTGGCAGCCAGCCTTGTGGCGCCATTGGAGTGGTTTTTAGAGACTCCACTTCTCACTTCTTAGGAGCCTTGTCCAGTAACATTGGCTATGCTACACCTTTAGAAGCTGAGTTTTGTGCAGCAATGGTAGCTCTGGAAAAAGAAAAACTTATGCACTTGGGGAATATCTGCTTGGAGACTGATTCAACCAAAGTGGTTACAGCTTTTCAGAAGGATTCTGGTGTCCCCTGGCATTTTAGAGCAAGATGGCATAACTATATGAACTATTGCAGAAGCATTTCTAGTCTTTGTGTTCACATTCATAGAGACGGCAACATGGTAGCTGATGCCTTAACAAAGCATGGACAAGGGCTTTCGTTACACTCCTCTCAGTGGTGGCCTATCCCACCTCCTTTAATTTCCTCTCTGTTGTTTAGAGATAGTTTAGATATGCCTTTTACTAGAAATGTGAACAACTTAGTTGTTTTCCCCTTGATTGGGAGTGAGCTGTATTAGCTTTTGTTTAGACTCTCTTGTATTCGGTTCAGGTCTCCCCTAATTTTTTTAATGAATTTTTAGCTTTATCAAAAAAAAAATCTCCACATAGGAGAAAAAAGGTGGATTTCCTAGTCAAGTTCCGTGATTTTTTTTTTTTATCAATATTCTAATAATGATATGTTTCCAATTAAGTTAATTAAATAAAAAAATCTCAATTTGGACCAAAAATAATTCTCAAATTATTGTTCACATCCTTTAAAACTTTGGGTTTCGCATTCAATAGCATAATTTAAAAAACAAAAAAACGAAGAAAAAAATTTAAGAATAAATTGAAACAATAGATTCATCCCTTCGCTGCCATACTAGTGGAGAGGAGGGTGTAACATCCTAATTTTCATAAACGATATTCTCATGCATTTGTATGTTTGTATATATGTTCGCCTTATACAGTACTAGCTATTATATATCTTTATCTTTAGCAATTTTATGAGTATGTAATACTCCATCCGTTCCTTTTTAAGTGTCTTTTTAGGGTAAATTTTTCGTTCTTAATTAACTGTCTGATTTGTCAATTATACCCTTTGTCAATTACGCTTATCTTTTTCAATAAAACTAATTATGATATCTATTTAGAAAACTAAAGTTTTTTTTTTAACAAAGTTTGTTTCTTGCTATCTTCAAATTTAAACAAAATTTTGTTACAAACAATGGTTCCAAGAAGAGTTAAAATTCTATAAATAAGATGAGTAACAATTGTTAAAAATTTCAATGCAAAGTAAAAGAACAAATTTGAGAGAAGAAAAACAAAAGACTCCATGAATGTTCAAAAGGAGTTTGAAGAAAGTTAATTTTTTCTTAGCTTTTGATTTATGTGAACATGGAATAATTTTTATATTGACTTAAAATAATTAAAAAGATGTGCAAAATATTTAGAAATTTGACAATTGTTTGTTATGAGAGCGCGCAAAAAAATATGAATTTTTTTGAAGAAAAAGATAATAACTGACAATTGTTTGTTACGAGAGAAATGTAACATATTAAATTTATTGGAAAGATAAAGTGTGTACAAAATAATAAGAATTTATTGGTGGATAAAATGAGGGTATAATAGGAAGAAAACGTGCAAAAATACACATCACTATTTTATTGTTAATTTTCTAAAAAGACACTTAAAAAGAAACGGAAAGAGTATATATATAGCAAGTTTATTAATAAATTCCTAATTCCCTTAGCTCTTTTTCATGTTCTTCTTGTCTTTTTTTTTGTTGCCTTGGTTACAACACAACTTCCCAACTATTTGT
>Ga0099826_10001044_pt1 | contig 15629 bp, 6 predicted proteins | sample Mtrugardesep15_FD_76830 | JGI IMG/M metagenome (GOLD analysis project Ga0099826, IMG submission 76830) | Root nodule microbial communities of legume samples collected from California, USA - M. trunc garden sep15 | ecosystem: Host-associated > Plants > Roots > Nodule | place: USA: California... | reverse complement strand
GTTTACAATTTACTCCCATTCTAAACAAACACGCCATCACATTTTTGTGCCAATACAATTTTAAATCTCATGTATAAAAGTTTTTTAACGCGAAAAACATCAATTTTTGTGTTTTTTTTTTATCTAAAATAAAAAGGTGATTAACCAAGTTGCTTGGGCTTCAGTGACAAGGAGCTCCTTCCAAGGATGTACTCGGGGAATATCGGGTTCGAATCCCAGGGGGAACAACTCTTGGCCAGTGTGCATGCCTCTACGCACAAGTCGGATTAGTCGCCCACCATTGGTGGGTCGAAAACCGCTACGAAAGCCAAAAAAATAAAAAAAATAAAAAGGTGATTAAGATAGTACATTTTCATAATGTAGATTTTTTTTGTTAGTGCGAAGCAAAAGAAAACTAATAAAGTCATTGACGAACAAAACCAACAACATCAGCCACCGATTCTTGAGAGATATCGAAAGGATGATTAACTCATATTTTGAGAGTTTGTTTCAAAAGAGCCCCATGTTTGGTTAACAAGTTAACACAATTATTTTCTTTTTGAAAAAATACGAGAGATTAAGAGATCAAATCACACAATTTCTCAAATACTTCTTTATTCTATAGGGCATGGCCCCTTAGAAAAAAATCAAGTGTTTGCGAGGAGCAAACCTCTGAAAAAGCACAACAACAAGGTTTTATTTAATTCATTTTTTTTTAAAAAAAAAAATTGAGTTACATAGGTGTTTACCCTTCCCAAAACACAAGACCCAAAATAAAATGTTCTAAAATTCAAATAAACAGAATTTGTGTTATTCCACAAATTATCTTTCAAAGGAGCTAACCCTTAACAACTTTACTATTTTTTTATGGGTTTTCAATTCCCGGCTAGGGCAAAAAAATTATTAAATTCCATTATTCCATATGAATAATATATTCAGCTCTAATAATCTAGTACGACAAAAAAATAATTAAGCTCTATGACCTGATCCATTTTAAAATGTTTTTATATAAATTATGCAGTTCTTTTGCATCACTTCCGTAGTAGCACACATGGAAAATTCTCTTTCCTTGAATTTCTGGGTTCATCCCGGCTACGGATTTCTTTTTCACAACAACCTACTTTTTTTATCTTTTGCTTATAAATTTACATCGTTTGATTCAGAAGAGGATGTGGTATTATAAATTTATTCAAGTATTTTTTCTTACGGGTATATATATAAAAATATATGAATATAATTACATGTGTATCCAATCAAATTACATTACGTACATATTTGTGGAGATATTTAAGAAACTAACTTATAAAAGTAACATACATTTTGGTGTGATTTGATTAAATGCATATCTAAAAATGTTTTACGCCGTCGATGCATAGAAATTAATCTCAAAATATATAATACTACACAAAATATTTTCTTTTTTTTTGTTGACTTTTTTTCTGGTGGTCGGGGTTTTAACCTCGTATCTTACATATTTTATGCATTGTCAATATATTATCAATTTATTTGAAACTTCTAATTTTTTGAGTTGTGAAATAATTTCTGAAAGTTTGATTAATTTTACTATGAATTTAATTTTTGTATGCGATGTTACTGGCATATAAGAAACAAACTTAGCAAAAAGACATCATAATATAATTTGATTGGACACATGCGCAAAACAATTTATCGTCCATTCATTCTTTTGAGTTGTCATATTATAGATACATTTTCATCAGCATTTAGCAATGATTAGTCTTCATTAGAAAACTTGTGAGATAAACAAGATGTGTTCTCTCCTTTAGATTCATTTCTGAAAATCTTTTATTTATTTATTTATACAATGTAATAACAAAAAAAAAATCTTGGTGTAAGAACTAAAGTGAAATATTCAATGGACTATATGGTCCACATTATCTCCAAGGAACTAGAGGTAGATAATACCCTTTCATATCTTCAAATTACTGTTAAATTATACGTATATATTGTTTACTCAAATTTGTGACACTCCAAAAACAATGTTGAATTGAGCTACAAAAACATATAAATGGTTATGTTGTTGTCTTGTTCTTCTCTTTCACCATTCTTTCATGTTCCAAATTTTTTGATCAAACCAAGGAAGACACAACTACTATGTAAGGTTCATTCATTTCATCAAACTAAACTTCAATCCACTTCTTTGTATCTTCCTTCTCCTATGAATAGAAAAAACCTTCACAAATGCTTCTCACAACAAGAACAATCTCAATCTATCCAAGAAGAAAAAGATGATGAACAAGAACAAGAACCACAGCATGCATTTCAATTTGAGCGTTTGTTTTCAAACCTTAATCAAGCCACTTTAAAGAGAGAACCTGGTTAGTGCATTGCTATTTGCACACCTTTTTTTTCTCTTATATTTATCTTTCTTTAGTGTAAAATTTCTCATTATGTTAATTTAACTTATGCATTTTTTTTCTTACTTGTGTTTTAACATTAACAGGAAGCTTATCTAGTGCAATTTTCCTGGTTGCAGGCACTACGGTTTGCCACTTTTGCTCTTTCTTTTTCTGTGTACCAATTTTGTATTACTATATAGTAAAATCCATTGTGAAAAATAAACTAGTTCAATTTTGTAACATGTTCCTATGAATTGCAATTTTATATGCTTATATAAGCCTGTTCATGGAAACCGTTTATTTATTACATTTTAATATATGAGAATCATATTAATTATTAGACTATTTTTAAGATTACTCCTTCCGTCTCACAATAAGTGTCATTTTAAGTCATGCACACTTAAAAAAAAGAAGATTAGTTTGGTTGATTTCATCGTAAAATAATATGTATAGCGTAAAATATTCACTAATTAGAGTGATTGAAAGTAAGAGTAGTGGAATAGTTGGATGATCTATTAATCAAATGTGAATATTGTTGAAAAAGTTAATAAATATTGTCTTAGTATTTCTAAAGTTAGACGTCATATGAGATAGAAAAATATTCTGAGTGTGACACTTATAAGTTATAATGAAACGGAGGGAGTATTGGTTACTAGACTTGAGCAGTGTTTATCAAAGACTATGCGGCGTTGAGTACACTTCAGATGAAGGCGTGTTTGTTGTTTGAGGTGTTCGACATTTGATACATGTAGTTACATTAACTTCTATTTTCTTAAATTATTATTGTTATTATCAGTGTTTACATGTTAGTGTCGTGTCCGTATATCAATATCTTATGCGGTGTCCGTATTTGTGTCAGTGCATCATAGATCACAACGTATCAGTCTTGACACACATTATTAAGATATGTCCTTTTCTTTTGAATGTAATTTAAGGCGAGACTGCTCACATTCAATATGCATAGCCGCAAAACTTGTGACAACTTTCGACTTTTTCATAATTGCGGTTTATTTGTATGTGTTCAAGCATTATATTTTGCCATCATTTCTCTCAAATGCTAAGAAATATTGCAGGTAGGTGCAGGGATACTTGCAATTCCTGCAGTGACACAAGAATCGGGCTTCTTAGCATCCACAGTTACTTGCATCATTTGCTGGGCATTCATGGTAATTATCATTGCCTATCATGATTTTGCTTCTTACAAATTCGACTATTTAATACATCAGTTTTGCTACATAGTCTATAATTTGTTTCCTCTGCTGAAAAATTAGCATAAATAAGCACATCTGATGAGAAATCCTGCAGGTTCTGACAGGTTTGCTCATTGCAGAAGTAAATGTCAACACCATGTGTGATCTCGGTTCAGGCGGTGTATCACTGGTAATTATTTCTTAACTCCCAAAAGATACGATACTAAAATCCCGAGAAAAAGTTATAAGATTAATCTCTACGCACTGATATAGCGTAAAATATTTTTGCACATTTATTCAATCAAATTAGACCATGACGCCACTTTACCATAATAGTTCCTAAAATATATGCATGAAATCCAAAAGTTATTTGTTGATGTTTTGAGTACTGCATGCAATTCCTAACTTATGTCAAATTAATAAAGTTTTTGATTGTCTATAATATGTTTCATATGGTAGAAAAATGGAATTGTAGATATGAATACATGATCATAGAATGCTGAAAACCTGACAGATGTGTATTCTATCTTTTGGAAATTTTGTTCTCGATACAGTTTTAGCTTTCCATTCTACCTATTTAGATTAGTATTAGTAACTTGATTTAGATTATGTCCAGGTATCAATGGCCAGAAGAACTTTAGGGACAGTAGGAGTTCAAATTTCATGGTAAGTTCATTAATCATCTATGAAAATTTAATACAAGCAAACTATGGGAAATCAACATGCATAACATAACACGGCTTCATCAGAGTTCGGCCAATTGTTCCTAGTTCTCTTAAAACAACGTGGTTGACGTAGCTTTTCGATTACGCAATAGTTAGGGTTACAGAGGGCTGCTGTACTTATCTGTGAATACGAGTCATACTCAATTTTATTTTCTAAAACATATTTAACAATGTGATTTTGTTGCAGTTGGTCATACATCTTCATCCATTACGCCCTTCTGATCGCCTATATAGCTCGTTCTTCAGATATCTTGACGAATTTTCTTGGCATTCCCATGTACAAGCCACTAACTAGGCCTTAAATCATGTCTTAATTTTCATATACTTTGTTAGGGGCTAATACTGGCATTTTGGTTACAGATGGGAAAGTGCAACTTTGTTTTCATTGATATTTGGAGGCATATGCTACTTTGGAAGGTTGGTTTGTCTTTCTTCATGCTTTCATGATCTAAATTCATCTTTTGTACATAACTCACGCAGTGACACTGACACGGAGACACCGGTAATAATTTAGGAAAATAGAAGTGATTGAATGTAAGCACATGCTTCGGTGTCATACCGTTATGTGTGAGAGACTAGAGTTTGAGTGAAATTTATAATTACTTCCAGCTCTAACTGACAATACTTAATTGTGATTTGTAGCCAGCGCTTTATTGGTGCAATTAACGGGGTTCTAGTAATTGGAATCATAAGCTTTTTTGCAGCTCTTGTGGTAAGATTTTTATGTAAAAAATTATGAAATTTTTTGAGATGATTTTAATCTTATTTGAGTTATTTTCATATTTTAAAATAGGTAATATTTGATTTATCATTTTGATCAGTAAACTTCATATGATCTGTGGTGTTCAAATTAATACGTCAATCTGAAATCACAGATATATAGCCATATAGGACGCCTCAACAAAAATTAGACGTATTCAGATAACATTGTTCTTATAAATGGCAGGATTAATAATGTTTAGATAACATGCTTCAAATAAAGCCTAATAGAATTCATAAACTATTTTTTAGTACATGCAAAATCACAGATAACAGATTAATTATTGTAACATACGCACAAACCTACACACAATAAACAATCTCGGGATATTATTTTGCGGTTGGACGGCTCATATTACACATTCACCAAATCAAATTGATTTAAATTAGACAGTTGAGATTGGTAACTGCGCGATGGTTTATAGGACTTAAAACAGTTATTTCTAAAGCATATTTGTTCATGTTGAAACTAAGACTAGCTAGTTTTTCTATATTAGACAGTTGCAAGTGGAAACCTGCATTTGGATGCCCTTTTAAAAGCCAACTTCCAAGCAGCTCCAACGAGTATACCGATTATCGCACTCTCATTTGTTTACCAGGTAACTTCCTTAATCTCCAATTCTTGAACAATGGACAAAATTTTAACTCTGACTATGTTTATATGCTTATTCAGAATGTGGTACCTGTTCTTTGTACAAATCTGGAAGGAGACTTGTTAAAAGTAAGGTGATAAATCTCATCTTTGTTCTTTGTTTGAATAATTGTTTTTTTTTTTTCGTCCACCATTTCAATTTTATCGACTATACACTAACAGTAAAATTAACACAATGCTTTTTTTGCAGGAGTGCAATAATACTAGGCACTGGTATACCACTTATTCTGTTCCTAGTTTGGAATGGTGTTATCCTAGGAACAGTTGGTGACAATCCAATGGGATTAGATCCATTACAACAGTTGAGATCTTCAAATGGAACAATTGGAGTAGGTTTATGATAGCATCCATTTTTTTTAGCTACTGATGCATTAGAGTTTCATGACTATTTATTAAAATTTATTTTTTTTCCCTTAATTTGATTGCAGCCTATAGTTGAGGTCTTCTCACTGCTTGCAATTGCTACATCTTACATTGGATTTGTTTTGGGTTTGACTGACTTCCTTGCAGACTGTATGTATTATATTTTCCAACTTCTTTCTTATCTTTTGATTACCGCTATTGCGGAAATTTGATCGAGTTATTTGATAAAGCGATGGAAACACGCTATCTTTCTAACACACTCTATTATTGAATGAAATTCATGTGAGACCCACTTGAATTTTATCTAATGAAAGCGAGTGTCGGAAATTGTATTGCTAGTAGCCAGCATGTGTCTTATCATCTTATGCAGTGTTGTCAACTGTGGATAGTGGAAAATAGCGGTTTGTTCAAATACCACTGTGGTCTACGGACGGTATAACACTATCACGTTGCTATAGCCGCTATTTGACAACATTGGGCATATGTACTATCACTTATACCTCTTAGCATGCTTAACTAACTAAGATGTTGCACATTTTAAAGACTATGATAAACTGACATGAATCTATTGTAATTTTCCAATTGTTAAATTATTTTCTGAGTATATATTTTACATGAACAGAGGGGTAACCTTGGCGCAACTGGTAAAGTTGTTGTCATGTGACTGAAAGGTCACGGGTTCAAGTCCTGGAAACAACCTCTTGTGTAAAGAACAGGGTAAGGCTGCGTACAATACACCAAATGGTGGGACCCCTTCCCGGACCCTGCGTATGCGGGAGCTTTAGTGCACCGGGTTGCCCTTTCTATATATTTTACATGAACAATGCTTCATTTATTGGTGTGAAACTTTTCATATATAAGAAGTATCTAAATGATACCATTATTGCTTCATTGTGTTTTTTTTCAGTGCTGAATCTCCCAACAGGCCAAAACAGGCCTCTTCCATACATACTGACTTTAGTTCCACCACTTATACTCTCATTATTGGACCCTGAAATATTTTTTAAAGCCTTGGACTTTGCTGGAACATATGGAGGTATAGCTAAATGCTCATTTTTATTCCATTTCCATGTTGATTTTAATTGCAATTTTTTTTCTTAAGCCTCCAGTTTCTTGGGGAAGGAGGCCCTGAGAATCCGAAGTTCGTCTGTGAGATAAACAAAGTTAGGCTAATGATTGTTTCAACTTGAATTCGAACTCGGAGTTCTTAACTGAAGTTTAGGTACAATATAGTTGTTTCTTGAAAACTTTGCAAGTTTTTCTCATTGTTTCTTGTCACACTGATAGTGCTGCTGCTTTTCGGAGTTATTCCAGCTGCAATGTCATGGTCAGATAGGAACTCAAATTCAACTGCATCTGTGAAACTACCTGAAATAGTTCCAGGAGGAAGGGTAACCCTACTAATGGTTCTTGGTTGTTCAGGATATGTTATTCTTTCTGAATTATTTGAGAACTTGCAGCACCTTTGAAAAAGTATTCATCATTTCACATGAATATTTTCTTTCACCTTTTTGTATGTTTCTGTTTGTAATTATTATTATAGCATAATTTATAGTCTTACAGTGTAAAGTTATTTAAGGGGGCATTTTGGAGAATAGGGTCATGTACATATAAATATCATTCCAATTTGTTCCTTAAATATTGGATAAAATTTCAACTCAAATACTTAAATTAATTTTTCTTTTCTCTTTTATTGGTTTCTCTATTATATATAGTACTATATTTCAAGGTTGTGTAGAGATTATGAACTGTCCATTTTTCGTCCAATATATTCCATAACCATAAGTACTGCAATTGATAAAAAGTAGTGGTTCAATGGAACCTGCCCAGCCTGGCAGAAATAGTGGATCAATTTTCATTTGATTGCAATGATCAACTGTATTGTAATGTGACAAAACATATAAGAATCTTTTTGTCCTTGATGCAAATATCTCTAGTGGTTGAGGCTGGTTGGATTAAATCTTCATTGGGGGATTAAGAAAGAAACAAAAATCAATGTAGGATTTAGCTGTACTATAGTATCATTTTTGTTCACAAAACTCTAATTGATACCAAATTTTAGGAAATCAAACTCTTATACTTCAACCAATAGGTGTATTTATACTCAAACGAATTTGCCACCATGTTGATAAATATCCACCTTGTTAATCAACTTGCAACAATAACTGTAGTATTATTGTTTGTTTATTGCTAACAAAGGGGTGTTAGGGTAAAGACTTGTATAAAAGGAAAAATTGTGTGGTACTAACCACACATCCAAACTCAGACCCCATCAAGTGATTTTTCCTTTCAAAGCAAAATAAGAGTTAGTAATGTCATGTCTAAGCTGAATTATTGTAGCAAATTGATGTGTTGAGACTTGAGACTCAACATGTCATAATTATGTTATCATTCTCCTATTTGTAGGTGGCTTAGAATAATCAAACTTTTAAGAAAAATATTGAAGTCATCATGGCATTGGTTAGGATGGTGACACATGAATTTGACATTTATAGATCCAATAGCAAAATTTTCCAAGTTTTTGCCAACTTAACACAAGTTCTCAAAATAGAAGGATTTTTTACTTGTTAGCAAGCTAAATAAAAGTAGATTTTGCAGATAATGCTAACAAAACTGAAAGTGACAAATTAGCTTGACATCATTTTCTAAGATTATGGTAAATAATAGTTAACCAAAGACTAAGCTAGATAATATAGTCATCTCACTAAGATACCTTAACATGCAAGGTTTCAATGGTTAAAAGCATTATCCAATAAACCAACTTCCTCGCTGTCAACATGTTTGAAATTATGGTGCATGGCCATTCAACGCATCTCGATAACTTTTCACAGTGGAAATGCCTTCTGATGCAGTATCACCGTGGTTCCAAACACAAACTATAGCACTCACCAAGAGGGGGAATGAAGAAATCAAATTATATAATGACATTTGAAAGCTTCAAAGAGATTCAACTTAGTGAATAATAACATGTACAAAGATTTTTAACATACTTCTATCTACTATCTCCCTTACATGAGATAAAGTTCAAATTACAATATTAATACTCTCTTACCTTCTCATTCATATTACAAGCATTATTAGACAAGCATTGATACTTATCTAGGACAAGAAGCACAGCTTTTAGTTATCATAATGCCATCCATTATAACGTGTTCCATTATTCTGGTCAGCATTGGTTGAAGAGCTGCTACCTCCAGTCTCAGAATATTGATTATTGTTTGAACTAGAAGAACGAAACGGCCACAGAAATGAAAACGGATTTCTCCTTCCATTGTTCGGACGGTCACTCTCCCTGCCCCTTGAGCTACCATTTCCACCACTGTTGCTTCGACTACTACCACGAGAACTCATCTGTCCTTGTGGTGGTAGCTCAACACGGCAAACAGGACACGAGTTATGTTGCACCAACCAAGGAACAATACATTCAGAATGGTAAATATGGTCACATGGCATCTCTCTGGCTTCAGAACCAAGTTCAAATTTATCTTTGCAGACTGGACAATGTGAATCTGATCGAAGATGCGCCTGTGTGATCCTAATAGTAGGCATTGCATCGATTGAAGATCGTGCAGCTGGGGGTGGACCACGCCGATCATTCATGGTTAGTTGTTCAATAAGTTCTTCCAGTCCAGAACCCATAAAATAGTCACCGAAATCGCCACGCCTAGGACCACCTCTCGGGCTTCCATTAGGCAAGGTTAGTCCAGGAACTTGACCGTGAAATACTAAAAAAGGACCAGAACTATAAACGCCCCAACCCTGTTCAGGAACTGGGACAGAACTAGACCTCCCTCTAACATCAAAGTTTGGGTGCATTCCAGCCATTCTATGCCTCATGAAATTATCAACAGCATCCATAAGCCCAAACCTACTGTCAGAACCTCTGTGCCCCACAAAAGCATGTATAGCATCAAATAAGTCAGGCATTTGATTAAACTCTCCCGAGCGTGATGGAAAGGTATTTTGAGGTGCAGTGCCTCGCATCTCGTTAAGTTCTTGTACAAATCCCTCATCACAGTAAGGGCAAACGGCGTCTCTCCCTTCAAGCACAATTGGCCGACTGCATTCATAACACCAGTGTGTTGCTCCACTTGACATTATTTCTTCAACTAGAATTAGAAATAGTAAAAACTGCATCAAAATTCAATTTTACTTCTGCAACATATCTATATCTATCTATCCATACAAAAATAGAAACAATTAATAGCATTGGAATCAATAACTAAAATAAATTCTGAAGATTCAAATCCCTAATTGGCCATTATAGTGTCAGCATGTGTATGCTAACCATGAGTAAGTAAAACAGTGAAACTGGATCAAGTTATATCCAGTTAAACACAAAGCAGCAAAGGGACAAATTGAAGTCTTGGAATTGGCACCATATGAGAGTTGGATAAAGGATTAATCTAACTAGAAAAAAAACTCTTGACAATGGACATCAAAACAAGAAATGTGGAGAGGGTTTCTTCTAGTTTTTGTGATGAAGTAAACAAAGGCTTGATTGGGTTGCATGCAAAAGCCAAGACTACAAATGGCAAGCCGAGACTACTCCATTTACTAGAAACGGCAAGTCAAGACTACAACAAATGGAGGAACTGCACCTATATAAAGCGCTAGTTTGGACTAAGTTCTAGTTTATGGGAGTTTCTCAGTTAGAATAAGTTTATGCTTCTTCATTTGCAAAAAAGTCCTTAAAAGCTTATAGGTATTTATGGACAAATTAAATGAGAGCTTTTGAAAAATGAGTTATATTGACTGATTTCGAATGTGTGAAATAGTTTTACATTGTCGTCAAAGCATATCTCTTCATTGAGCGACACCGCTATTTCAAATCCTAAAATATCTTAACAAACTTTGCAGAGATATAATTGGATGACAGCGTAAAACTATTTTATCCATTGAATTCTTCATGAAATTAGGTATAAACACTTATGAAGCTGCCACTTTCACCATTGCATAAATGCTCTGGCTAATTATTACTCCAAGTAGACAATGTAAGGGTCCATCAATGTTATCGAGTCTCACCAAATTCCCAGGATCAATACTTAACATGCAATTCTATGCCTAAAAAAACATGGAATTATATATCATCCCCACATGCCTTAGTATTAATTAATATATAAGTGTGAAAGCTCATAACTTTTATCAAATTATTAAAACAGAACAAGAGTGTAAATGCAGCAAATTGATTCCAAACACAGTATCCGTATGCATGCTACTTTATGTCGTCTTCCTTATTATGAAACCCCGAAATTTCAGTCAAAATAAAAAAAAATACATAAAACAATTAAATCTAAATAGCAGATACTAACAAATAAGAAAATGTGAGAAGGAGTTAGTAGAATGGTGAGACAAAAAAAACTCAGCATTTGTGGATTCCATCTCTACAGTTGTGTAGCCGCTGCTCAAGTACAACAAAACCAACCATATTTTTGAAAAACATGCTCAGTGGTTGGTTGGATTCAATCTCCAACGAACTAACCAAATTGGGTTCAACACCAGCTTATGGTTAATTGAGGTATTACTTTAGAATACATCAACTAACCGGCATAGAAACCACATAGGATGATGTCGTACCCAGTATGGTTTGGTTAGGTTGGGGGAGATTGAAACAAGCAGTAGTTATAATCAAGCTGTGGCTTTTCCTGTACGCAGTGAATCTCGAACAAGAAAACAACAGAAATGTTTCCCCATCCAAAACAAAATCAGTGCAAAAAACAAAAAGTACAACTCAAAAAACATTTTTTAAAACAACCAAGTTAAAATAATCATAAAAATTGAAAATTGATGGGCTCATATCAAGTGTAAACTTTGAAAGATCTGTCACTGTGGGAAAAAAACCCCAATTCAATTCAAGGGGCAGTAAGAGAAAGAGGAAGAAGAGAAAGAAGATGCAGACAGAATCTGAGATACCAAAGCCAAACCCTTTCATGAAAATGGCGTGGCGGCATCGTCAAGTTCTGGCTTAAATATATATGTTCCCTTATTTTGGTTTTGGATATTGTTGGGAGTAGGGTTGTGCTTTGCGATGGAATTGGGTATTTCCCACTCGAGGCCTCTCTCATTCTAATCATCGCCCCTTTCTTTCTGACTTCAGCAAAACAACTGAAGGCAAGGAACAATGGATCTAACCCACACATTATACACAACACCACCCATTTCTAGGATTTTTCCTTTCCTAACGATTTAATTATTTTTTTGATAAAAGTTCTCAATGTTCACATCCAAATGTTCGAGATTTATATTTAGTCAGAGATTGTTACTATCAAAATACAGACACTAATGTGACACGGCATACATTCATTCTTTTTTCTTTTTCTTTTCACAAGTACTTATGAAGAAGTTTATCCCAGGCTCAAAGTCAATTAGTCAACTATATCTTTGAAATAAGTGACAAGATCCTCAAACAAATTTGGCAGCAGTAACATATCACAAAATGCAAGTCATTCAAAGAACTTGAATGAAATCAATAAACCAGAGGATTGAGATTTGTCGACTTTAATGCAAAGAGTCGCAGTGACTAACAAATATGCTCTGGCTAATTATTACTCCAAGTAGACAATGTAAGGCAGAAATGTTTCCATCAAAAACAAAATCAGAGCGAAAAACAAAAACTAATGCTCAACAAAACAAAAGAAATTTTTAAAGCAAATAAGTTAAAATAATCATAACAGAAAATCAGGAGGTTGAGGGGCTCATATCAAGTGTAAATTTTGAAAGATCTGTCACTGTGGGAAAAAAACCCAATTCAATTTAAGGAACAGTGTGAGAAAGAGGAAAAGTAGAAAGAAGATGCAGACAGAATCTGAGATACCAAAGCCAAACCCTTTCATGAAAATGGCGTGGCGGCACCTTCAAGTTCTGGCTTATGTATATGTTTTTCTTTTTCTTTGTTTGGATATATATGACTCTTGATAGAAATTGGGTTGTGATTTTGCGATGGAATTGGGTATTTCCCACTCGAGGCCTCTCTCATTCTAATCATTGCCCCTTTTTTTTTCTGCCTTCAGCAAAACAACTGAAGGCAAGGAACAACGGATCTAACCCGCACATTACATACAATAACACCTAATTCTAGGATTTTGCCTTTACTAACGATTTAATTATTTTTTAAATCAATATTCTCATCCAAATGTTTGAGATTTACGCTTAGACGCTGAGATTATTATTAATATTATTACCAAAGAAAGATAAATAGAATGAAAAAATGAGTAAAAAAATCCTATATTTAATAACAAGTGTGTTATTTGAAAGTCAAAATACATACACCATACGCAATACAGCACTACATTTATCTTTCTCTATATGAGAAGCTAATAAATACTCGGTCATCGTAAGATTCATTAATAATTTTTTCAATAAAGGCCTATTCTAGCCCCTCAAAATTTTCCTGCACATCAATTCAGTCTTTGACAACCAAATTAGTCTCTCGCATTTCCATACATGAGCGACTAATTTGGTACTATAATTTGTTGGGGACTGAAATGGCATGCATGAAAATCACGAGGTGCTAAAATGAGTCTTTATTTTTTTTTTTCCACAAGTACCTACGGTGAAGTTTATCCAAACTGGCTCAAAGTCAATTAGTCAACTATATCTTTGAATTAAATCACAAGATCCTAAAATAAATTTAGAAATAGTAACATATCACAAATGCAAATCATTCAGAAAAAATTTAATGAAAAAAGTAAACACCAACTACAATTACAAATTTCATATTCTATCATACAAAATCAATATCTCCATAAATCATGTGAATATCCATCATAAATAAAATCAATTTTCCCTAAATTAATGGAATAAAATTACCAAAAATAAACAAATGAAAATCAATATTCATAACCTACGAGACAATAAACAGCATAAACAAACCCTAACTGAAAAATTAGGGTTAAGAAGAAAACACAAGAGTTCTAAGAAAAGCACAAATTTTTGGAAATGGGGTTTGAAATAATGAATACCCATTTAGTTTTAGGAGTAGATTAGGGTGAAATTGATACAGAATGAATGGAATTTTTTGCACAAGAAAGATGAAAGGTCGAGGAATAGTGAGAGTGAACTTACAGGAGGAAGAACTGAGAGGTTAGTAACCTAAGATTCTGAGTGTCGGAGAGAGAGAGAGAGAGAGAAGAGAGAGAGAGAGAGGGAGAGAGTTTGTTGCTTGCTACTACTGATGTTGTCGTGCTGAGGAAAATGACATTTGGTCTGGTGTTTTACCTCTTTAGTTTTTAGAATAAATCAATGACTCATTCTATGTTCTAATAATAGATAAAATACTCTACTCTCTTAAAAAAAATAAAAAATAAGATAGTTTACTAAAAATATATATGTCTCTTGAAAAAACCTATGTAATATCGTGGTTTCAACTTATATTATTTCATAAGTGATACATAAGTATTATTTTAAACACTAATCGAATCTTAAAATATGTTTTTATGAGTGATATGTAAGTATCGTTGTAAATATTTGTCGAATTTTAAAATATGTTGTAACTTTGATAACATTTGTGGTTGGATTTACCTAAATTTTTTCAATTATATATGTATATATAGATAGAAGATACACACAATAGAAAGGAAGAAATTGTTGTTTGGAAATTCCGACAGAAGCTGTCTGTATGGGTAATTTTCATGTATTAAAAGTGAAATATACAAAGTTTTTCTGTTGACCAAGTTAAATATGAACTATCTTCGTCCCTTTATATAGGATATTTTTGTTAAAATTACGGAAATTAAGAAAGTTGATATTTGTAATAAAGTTGTTTGTAATCACTATTGTTTTTACAATTTTATCTTTAAGAGAGAAAGTTAGTTTATGTTTTCCATATAGTATTTATCGCTGATTGAAGAAAAAAATGTATAATAAGTATGAACATGTATGTAAAGAAATAATTAATGTAGTTGAAAATAACAAAGGTGTCTTATAAAAAAGGACAAAAAAAAACTCAAAAAAGTCTTATAAGTAAGGACGGGGTAGTAGAAATGTATTTGGTCAATGAATAATATAAAGTTATTAGTTTGTTACATGTAATTTCTTGTATTTTGCTCATAAGAGTTGGATTAAATTGTTGTGACATTCGTCCTACGAGAAAAGAAGAAGAAATTGTTGTGATATCTTGGAAATTTGAATCCAGTCTTGGAAATTCAATGGCATGTAACATTAAAATCTTGAGAGGATTTTGTGTTTTTTTTTTATATTAAGAAGTAGAGTTTTTTTTATTAAGTTTGTATCTGGCTCAATACTTGTTGCCCAAAACAAAATTAATTGATATCATTAATTAGTAAATGTTTAATACAAGGAGGATAAATCTCAAAACAATGGTGACTAGATCAAGATAGACCGTCTTAACTAGAGTATGAGCAATCATGACTATGGTATACATTATCCGGTCACTAATATAAGTAAAAATCTACTTTTTAGATACATTTAACTAATGATGTATGTAGTCTTTGTTATATGTCGTATACATCATTAATTGAATGTATCTAAAAAATGAATTTTTGTTTATATTAATGACCGAATGGTGTATATAAAAATTCACCAATGTATAACAATCTAACTCGAAGATAACATTCTCCCAACCCTTATTCTTTGGGGAATGGAT
>Ga0099826_10001043_pt1 | contig 15630 bp, 5 predicted proteins | sample Mtrugardesep15_FD_76830 | JGI IMG/M metagenome (GOLD analysis project Ga0099826, IMG submission 76830) | Root nodule microbial communities of legume samples collected from California, USA - M. trunc garden sep15 | ecosystem: Host-associated > Plants > Roots > Nodule | place: USA: California... | reverse complement strand
GGATATACCTTATCACCTTCTGATGACAAAGAACTGTTTCCAACTAACTGTTCAAGGCTGTGACATGAATTAATTCTCTTGGTCCTGCATCTATCATTTTCTGGTGGACTTTGTACGGTCTCACACAAAGTTGATTCTCTAGGAGCATTTAATAGATTTCTGCTGTACCGTCCAATTTCACTTGATTTCCCCTCAACAAAGCACTTGGTACCAACGGAAGCTTCCTCGGCAAAATTATGAGGTGAATTTATTGTCTCCTTTAGTTGAATGGAATCCAATGAAGGTAGGCAAGGGTGAATTTCCTTGACTTCTTTAATGGAGGGGAAATTATATCTCTTCAAGTCAATAGATCTTTTTGCATGAAGAAATGTTTCGATATCAACACGTAACTTGTCAACTATTGAATGTGTCTCTAGGAGATCACTACCCATACCATCTTGAACTAGCTTCATTTGCGTGCGCTCGTCAAGCCAAGCCTCTGAAATGTGAAGTATTAGCCTATCAAGGCTATCATCACCTTTAATGCGATCCTTATCAGCACTATTATGCATAATAGAACGTAATTCATGTTCATAATCTCTTACTCCTTTGGCAAAATCATCACACAAATTCTCCAAAAGGATCCTTTCTTTTTTTTCTCTTTCAAGATCTCGCAGAGTACCACGTAACAAAGACTTCACTTCATAAAGCTCACTAGCCAGTTTCTGAAACAGGCTTTCTGAATGCTTTCTTAACCTCCTTTCATCTTCAATCTTTTCCGCGACTGATTGAACTACAGCTTTGATCTTATTGTGTTCTTTCTTCTTGTTGACAAGTTTTTCTTCTGTTATTTGCTTCATTAAGTTCTCCATTTCCTGCTTATTCATTTTCTTTTCTTGTAGTAACTCTTTTACCTGTGTTTGAGAAAGATCTAGTTCCATTATCAGAGCTTTCACTATTTCTATATTCGACGCATCCTGTTCTTCAAGACCCCAGCTATGGTCGAGAGCCTTGACTAACTCTCTGGATGACTCTTGTGTAACCTGTTTTATGAAAAATAACACGTTCATCTTGTTATACTGGATGAAAGGGTAAAAGTAGCATTTTAAAAACCATCTGGTTTACATACACTTTTAAAGCCATTCATTAAAAATGCCTCAGAAGGATCATCGACGATAAATCCCTCATGGTTTACAAATTAAGATGCAGATTTTCCTCAAATCAGTTTTAATGCTTCATATCCTTGTTCAAATTCATATTTACATGTTCATTCATTGATATTTATTTTTTTGGTAACATTCATATGTTAAAAATCATAAATTTCTTGAGATTCAAATGGAATCTATGTATTCTACTTACTTCCATCATGCTAAGGCAATTAGCAGGGGACACAGACTGTAGAGCAGAACCATTTCTGTCGACTGATTTACCCTGCTGAACAACTGATGCTTGAACATGTCTTCTCGAGTCTCTAGCAGATGCTGGCTGTATTGCGGAACAAAGTAAGAACCAGCAATTGAAATTTAAAATATATATCAAAATGTCATCAAACATTAGTATACAAAATGCTTCAAATATAATCCTGACTTTACGAATTAATGTTTGAATTGAAAGTGTTTCAGTTATCAATAAAGGAAGAACACGATTATATGGACATTGGATATGGATAGTATGTAACCTCTCTTCATAAGGTGCTCATTATCATAATTCATAATGTAACCTATTCAAATTTATTTCATTCTTTAACATCAACATTAGGGATAGTGATTTCGAAAAGGTTTAGAAAAAAATTCCTCTGATAAAAAATCAAGGCGCAGATCAACTTCATAATGATAATTCATAATGTAAACTATGAAATTATAATGTTATTCATGCAAATCTACATCACCCTCTTAATTGATATATACAACTACAAGCCAAACCAAAGTCAGCATCTTTTAAAGCTGAAACAGAAATTTCCAATTATAGGCATATGAAAACAAAACAATATACAAAAAGCTAAGAAGAAATTTAGTACATAAATAATTTTACCAAAAATGTCATTGACAAGTAATATAAAAGTGATTGAACAAAGTGTAACATATCTTGATTAAATTATACATAAAAAGTACCTGGTGAGAGGGATTATGACTATGAGGAGGCTCATCCAGTTGATGGTGGTGGGAGTGAAATTCCCAGAGTTTAGCACAGAGATTTCTTGCAGAGAGTGTTTTAGAAGTGGGAAAGTTGAGAAACTCTTGTTGTTGTTGAGAACAAGGAAAGTCAACAAGTCTCCAAGTGGGTGGTGGTGTTGAACTTGGAGACCTTCCTCTTCCTCCTCTCTTCTCAACCATTATTATTCCTTCTTCTCTTTTCTCCATACATTTTTCTCTTCTTTCCATATTCAAGTGTTTTGTCTTTGAAACATGACAGTGCCGTGTGTCATCAAGAACAAAGAATATTAACCTGTTAAGTAAGTTACAAACTCAGCTTTCTTCTCACATCAACAGTTCTTCATTGTGGGGTCGGTCCATTCATATTGAGTATTGGGCCCTGTCTTTCCCAATCACCCTTAATTTTCTTGTCCTTTTGTCTTGTCTTATTTTTTACTTTTCACCAAGATTTAAAGACCGAAAAAATAGGAGATTTATATTATAAATCATAAATCTTGATCAAAGTCTTTGTATCAAAATCTAAAATTAAATTTAAAAAATTATACTTATAGTATCTCATTGTATTAAGTATGATACATGATCCAAGAGTATTTATATGACAATATTTCTCTTTTAGCTTAACCAAGATCTTTGATTCGAATAAAATCATAGAACTACAACAATGTTAAATCTCTTGATCCTACCTAACTCGAGAGCTTAGTCTCTACATATGCGCATAGAGGAATCCTGATTCACACACAAAATATAGACTACATTCTAATTCAAGTCTTCATGGTTAAATAGACTCTTGTGATTGATTTAAATTACATTGTACTCCCTCTGTTTTTAAATATAAGCAAAATTGACTTTTTAGGTTCATTCATTTAATAATGTATGTGGTTCAAAATATGGATCACATACATCATTAAATGAATAAACCTAAAAAGTCAATTTTACTTATATTTAAAAACGGAGGGATATGTTATTTATTCACGCACTAAGCATTAGTAACATTTGCTCTACTATTTTTTACTTGGTAAAATTCATGTAGATTTTTATAATTTTATGTCGGTAAGCATTCTAACAATGGTGTGAAATTGCATCCAATAAAAAAGAATGTTAAATAAAGAGCGTTATTAACACCTTTCTTCAAGACAAATATCGGTGTTCATCAAATAATCACATAACTTTGATAATATTATGTCATATCTGCTTAAAGAAAACTCTACATATACTAATACATCCAACAGCAGAACGCAACTCTTGGATGAATTGTTTGGGATTCATCATATTGGCTTTGAAAGGCAAACAAAAAAGGCCATTAACCAGTTCTATTTTTTGGGTGGAAAGAATAGAAAACGAGGGTAACATTAAAAAGCCTAAAGTTCAGAGGTCAAGATTTGAATTTGTCATTTTGATTTCTTTCATGCTAGGGTAACCTAAGCTCCCCCTATGGATGCTACGAGCATTGTGTTTGTTTGTTCAAGAATATTATGCATCTAATTATGACTAAATACCATACTAAATGAAGATTGGAAGGGTGTTTATGTTTTTGACAAGAAGATTGAAAGAGTGGTAAAATTAAGCACGCGACATATTGAATTATGGGATGGCACAAGTGGCCGTGATAAATATTGTGGCACGTTGCTTCACCAAGAAAGAATCCAAGTAGATAGATTTGTGGTCCATCTTCCCTCTCATCACATTCACATGCCATGCCTTGGAATTTATTCCTGGATTTTTATCTCTAAAGGAGACATAGGAATGATAGGATTGGCTAAAAATAATCGGTTATTGGTATCACTCCTATAGTACAAGTTAATTGAAGACCAAAAGCAACTCCATTAATCATTATAATTGAATGATTCTAAGAAGAATAAAAACCAAGACTTCCTTTCACATACTCCAATATTAGTGGTTTTGCATAATTGAAGATGTTATGGCAAGTTTCATAAGGTATCATTTCAAAAAACAGATTTATAGGGAAATCATAAAAACAATGAAAATGTTAATTTCGTCATTTTATACATTCTGATTATTTTTTTATCAACAAAAAAAACTAATGGATGCTCATACACCCATTGCAAAATGGCAATGGTTAAGAAATAATTTGTATTCCCATAGTAAAACTATCTTATTCTTTGAACTTTTTTCCTCCAACGATATTAAAAGTATTATAGGTGGGAAGTTATGGAGTATGAAGTAGTTTTCTCCTCTAGAATTTTTTTTCATTATAAATATTCATATTTGAAGTGTGTTTGACGATAAATACGGATACATCTTTCAAATTTGAGATTCGAATATTGATTTATCATATTTATAGATGTCTAACCCCCTCTGCTAGATCAACTATTGTTGGCCGAGTACAAAGCAATTTTTTAGTAGGATTAGGCACATTATGTTGGTTAGTTGAATGGCGAATCTGAATTCATCGTGTGTTTTAGGAAGCTAACAACGTTGCGGATGAATTGGCAAATTTGGCTTGTGATTCTACTACTCAAACCACCATCAAAATTTAAAACTTCACAGTTCACACTATTATTGTCATGGAAAATTATCCTTCTAAACTTATTATGTATTTTTGAATAGATTGAATTACTCAAAAGTAAGAGGTAAAAACTTGAAAAATGCACTACAACAACAAATGAGAATATGGACTGAATTACTACATAATAGTCCCAAAGCATGGGAAAAAAATGTTGCTAAATTTGACTCTGAATTTCCCAGGAGAATCTCCACCGTTCATCAAGCTCTGATTACACTATATAAACTACCACTAATCATGAGTAGTTTTTTTTCTTTCTTTTTTCTTCTTTTTCACTGTTACCTGCTGATATTGCTCTTGGAAGGAGCGAGAGAGGTAACACTCCTCTGTGCAACCAAACAGCATAAGAATCCTGAACCCGCTAATCCTTTATTTCCCGCCGCTAATTCTCTCACTCCATTCCATTCCTTCAACGCCGTCGTTTTGGGTGATGAAGTAGACGACGTCGTTGTGGACCCTTCTTCATCCACTGATTGGTTATCGCAAGATTCGCTTGAAGCTTCTTCTCCGGCCATCGTAACCTCCTCCGATTTCTGTTCCAACAACTTTTTCCGGCGGTTTTTTATTTTCTCTCCCATTAAGTCACGGTAACCAATCGCCGAGATTTTCTCTAGTGCCGGAAAACCTGAACCGGCTACCACCATTGCTCCGATGTTCATTATACCGAAGAAACTCCCCGACGGCCGGCGTATTTGAACTGCACTGAAACAAGGAGTTCTGTTGCCGGAATCGGCGGAGGAGGAGGATGAGAGGATGTTGCTGATTAAGAATCTGACAGTGCCGACTAAGTGATCACGAAAAGTACCGACGGCGTAGATTGCAACAGAGACGCCGGAAGTTTCGCTGGCGAGAAACTCCGGTGTGATACGAAAGAGAAATTTGTCGTTCCAAGTAGGATTCTGACCTCCGATTTTGTCGACTCGTGTTCGGAGCTTGGTGGAAGAATCGATCCACGTGAGTGCGTAGGTTTGAAAGTTTCGCCTTGGTGATGACGGTGGTTTCAAACCTTGTGCTGAGATCAAGTTGATCTCTAATACTAGTTGCGTCTTCGCCGGAGACGCCATCGTTGTTCTTTCTTTCTCTCTCTGGAGCCTTACCGATTCATCTTTGTTCTTCTTTCTTCAATTTCCGGTGAGATGAATGGATCAACGGTTGTGATTGCGGCGGAAGAAAGAACGAGAGAAAGAAAAGAGAAGGGTCTCGGTTATGAAAAAGAGTGGGACCTACTACGTAGTATATCTATTTTCATAGGTGTAAGTTATAACCGTTGGGGTATTAGCTGTAGATAACTAAACTGGGGTGATTAGTGAAAGTAGTTTTGTTTTATTGCTAGTTAACACCATTTTAACTCAAAACCAACAAACTAACCCATTTTAACTCCAATATCAAAGATTTCAACTTAGATATTGTATCAACTCAATAAATAAAAAAACAAGAAAGGCATTTGAATTTATGAAAACAGTGTCTTGAAGAGAATGGATCACACAGTTGAATTTCTTGATGTGCATTTATCCAAATTATCATCTAGATTCAAGTTTTCCAAAAATGAAGGGAGTGCTAATGTTGGGATTTTAACATTTTATTTTTGGAACCGTTATATTCAGCTGTAGCAAATGCAATTTCGCAACCAAATTTTCAATTGTGCTTCTTGACATGCACTGACCCTTGAGTCAAATTGATGTATAACTGACTTAGATAATTGGATTACCAACATCAAATTTGATTTTGTTTATCGTAAATCATGTCAATGGGTCAACTTAAAATGCGGATTAGATCAAATGTTTATGATTTTTATCTTTTTTATTTTGAGTTCAACACCAAAAAATAAATATAATTAGACTAACTTGTATTTTTGGAGTACGAATTGAGACTTAAAAGCTAAAAAAATTGAAAAGAGAAATTTTGTAACAAAGTCGATTTTTGTTGACCAAACCATATGGAGAAGGAGAAGCATATATATATATATATATATATAGGTTACATTATTAAAAATTCAGGAGGAGGGGAACCAAAAATAAGGGATACACAAACACAATATGTGTCATAAGAAATTAGTAAATGCTGGTTTTTGGATTTTAAGAAATTTATTTCATATCTTTTTAGCTCACTTACTTAACTTCTTTAATAGTTACGTTACGTCAGATAAACGAGTTCTTCGTTGAATGTAAAAGTACATCTTTTTTAATAGTAAATAATTTCTTTATGAAAATTGTTTATTTATACTATAAAAATATTTTATTGAAAATTATGTATTCGACGTCTTAGGTTTGGTCAACAAATGTGTGAACAGCTAGGTTCCCCTCCTCCTTATATAGCTAGGTTTGTTTAGGGTCTTTGTGGAAACTAAAAAGGGTAAAAAGAAGGAGGAAAGAAAAATAGAACAAAGATAATAATCCCCCGACTGCCTTCGAGTGGGAAGACCTGATTAAAGGTGGTCTCTCGTATTGTTTGATGGTGATTGGTCAACAATAAAACTAGTGAATATTATACACCAATAATATGGTTAAAAAAAAAAACTACCACTAAATATAATTATTTTCTTAAAAATATGTCAACAAATATAAACACTATTTCAAATCACTAGACATATGTATGGTATATTGATGAGACAAACTTTTGAAATATCTTACCCACATCCGGAGGGATCTTGTCCAACCATAATATGCTTATAATATGTACATTTACAAATATTTATATTTATATTTATTCAAAAAATATATTTATATATATATATATATATATATTTTTTCAATAATTAAAATAAAATAGGTTTAATTATGATTTTGTTCTCTATTTTTACTTACTTACGAAATTGACGCATTTATTTAAAATCACTAAGTTTTGGTCTCTCTTTCATTTTTTTTAAATGGTTATATATCATATAAAAATTGAAAATTATAGGAGGGTTTCGGGTAATTTCATGGTTGGGTATAATACTACATCTAATGAGGACCAATATGATATCTTTCTTTGGTGAATTTTGTTTGTAATAAACTGTTTAGTTTTAAAACTCATATTGCTTTTATTTTGGAGTTGTATAAAGCTCCTGGTTTTTCTAGTTTCTTATTGGGTTTTATAGGTGATGCCAATGTGTGAAGGTATAAATAACAATTTTTTTTTCTTTTTGAAGGAAGGTATAAATAACAATCTTGTTATTATTTTTTAGGAGGTTAATACACAAATTAAGATTTTCAATATTTGATTGGAGGGAGAATTAGAATTGCATTTCTAGGTTTTTGGAAGAACTAAATTTAAATCTTTATCAAGAGTATCTTATTTTTGTGGCAGATCCACGATTTGGTCGTATTGTTCATCTTGAATGTGGTGATCGTTCTTCTCATTTCTCATCTAATTCCATTTTGTATGTTTTCTTTCTATTCCTCGTTTAGTCAATTTTCTTAGATTTTTTACCATTTTCCTCCATTTTCTATCTCGATTCAAAAAATTTACCCTTAGGTCAAAGATCCTTGTATGATGAATCTTTATTGGATCCACTTCAACATCATTGGATCGTATGACACGTCATTTAAAGTCCGCCACATATGAAAAAAATACTAAAATTAAGTAACTTTAAAATACGAAGATCAAAATTATAAATGTCTTTTATACATGATGTTTATTTTTTATTTTTTTTAAGGGATGTGATGTTTATTATTGTCGCAAAATAAGAGATAAGATAAAAGATAAAACCCAAACCTCCCTCCATTCAACCAGACAGACAAAAGATAAAAACCACCAAATATATATTCAAATAATAACTCTACTGCCAACAACATTGGACAATAGAAGCTGGTTGTTCCAATCCAAAAGCTTGATGATAAAAACCTTAATTAGTAAGTGAGTATGATTGAATCAAGCTGAAGAATACGACTACTTCCTTCATTACACGTTCTAACACATTTTTTTGCGTGAAAACAAAATTTGGATAGTGTTATTCTAATCTTATGATGCTATCTATTTTTTACTCATCTTCTTGTTTTGATATGCCCATCAGGAATTTCCACGTAATTAACTCTTATTTTGCTCTGGTATTTTGTCTTCAGTCACGTCGGGGCTTTTGTTTGTTGCACTGCGTTAATAAAATAAGATAGTAATTTGAAAAATAAAATACTATATGAAGTAAGTTAAAATTGATTTATGTAAATTATCAATTTATTTGAATTGATTGCTTAACAACATTATTATCCCATGGCCTCTATAAATGGTTCCTTAGTCCTTATACACTCGGATAAGCATCAAGCTGATAATAGTATTGCAATTTGAAATGGGCAATGAAACACGTAGCCTTTCAAATTCAATTATCTTTCTCTTAATTTTTCTTACTATGGTTTCTAGTACAAATGGTGGAGACATTGTGGTTTATTGGGGTCAAAACGAGAGAGAAGGTTCATTGACCGAAACATGTAACACTGGACTATACGAAATTGTGAACATAGCATTTCTATCAATATTTGGTAGTGGTCGTAAACCTCAACTCAATCTAGCAGGTCACTGTGACCCCACATCAAACAATGGTTGCAAGAGTTTGAGCATAGACATAAAAAATTGCCAAAAGAAAGGCATCAAAATTATACTCTCAATCGGTGGTGGTGTTAATGGTTACTCTTTATCATCCAATGAAGATGCTAGAAACGTTGGAGATTATATATGGAACAATTTCTTAGGAGGGACATCAAAATCAAGACCATTAGGTGATGTTGTGTTGGATGGTGTAGATTTTGACATTGAAGTTGGTGGTGGTGAAGTTTTCTATAGTGAGCTTGCAAGAAGACTGTCTCAACATAGAGGGACCAAAAAAGTGTACTTAACAGCTGCACCTCAATGTCCTTTTCCTGATCAACATCTCAAAGGGGCATTATCAACAGGACTATTTGACTTTGTTTGGGTTCAATTTTACAACAATGGTCCTTGTCAAATTGAAGCTAGTAACCTCAAAAACTTCCAAAAATCTTGGAATCAATGGGTTTCGACTATTAAGGTTAGTAAGATTTATGTTGGAGTTCCTGCCTCACCATCAGCTGCTACTGCTAGTAGTGGTTATGTGCCAACACGAGTATTTATAAGTCAAGTGTTGCCTTTTGTTAAAAGATCAAGAAAGTATGGAGGTGTGATGCTTTGGGATAGGTTTGCTGATGAGCAAAATGGATACTCTAGGGACATTAAGGCCTCTGTTTGAGCTTTAGTTATAACCATGTTTGAGATTTTCTTTACTTTGTTTAATTTGTATCTATAAATAAATGCAAGACGTTGTAATGAGTTTGGACTGTTGAGTCAAGTTAATTAATAAAGTTTTGTTTCACTTAATTGAACATTTATCTTGTCCAAATACATAAGTTATTTTTCATAAGTACAAAATAAATTCAATTCAAACGGGGACTAATTTGATCTATATTCAACCTAATTAATTTGTAATTGTTGTCAATCTTCGTGAGGGACATGCTATCAAGTTTGGCATTCCTAAGTTAGAATATATTGATATCGTTTACTTCAAAATGTGAGATTGAAATGTCATCATTTTCTTTTGTTTGTTCCATTTTTGTGTGACACTTATTTGTGATAGATAAATGGTAATCCAATTATCTTTTGGGCTTCTTTATGTACTAGTAGTATTTTATTTGACCATTATGTTTGTATGAACTTTTGTTTATCATAGGGATGGATGTTGATACTAATTAAATTTTGAGTTTAATGGTGGTATTGGGTTACAGTCCAAAACAGTTTTACATATAACCAATCAAAACATTTTAAATTGTCACGTAAATTAAAATCATTAATTATTGTGACAATTTTAAATATTTTGATTGGTTGTATGTGCAAAATTGTTTTACACCGTCAACCCACCACCATTAAACTCATAAATTTTTATTAATTTACAAAAAAAAAATGAATAAACAAGAAGTTATAATTTTACATATGACAAAAAAATAAATAAACAAAAGGGTCATGTTTAGGACACAAGTTAAAAGGTTTTTAAAATAAAATTAGAAAATTAATTTTATATTAAAAACATAACTTTTTTTGAGTAAATTTAAAACATAACTTTTAAAAAATTTAAGATATTCCTTTAATTTTTTTTTAAGATATTAAATACACAATTTTTTTTAAGAAAAACTTCTACAAGCTTTGGTCTAAACATGGCCCATTCAATATAAACATGGAGCCCTACCCACATGAAACTTTACTCCCTCTTTAGTTACAGCCGCCACACCACCACTAAGAAGAAGTAGAAGAAGAAGCGTGTAATGTAATTTTTTCATTCATCTCTCTTAACAATTGTTTATGCAGACATTATCTTCATCAACACTATTTTTTTGTCCGGTTCTCCTATTTGTGTCTTTTTTTTTTGGCTTAATTGCAGTTTTAACTTTCTAACTATTATAAAGTTGTGATTTTTGTCCTCTAAAAAAAAAAATTACAAAACGACTCCCTAAGTTTTGCATTGTAGCAATTTTGGCCCCTCAAGACCATAAAAAAAAAAAAAAAACACGTGGCATTTCACTTAGAGTGCCACATCAGTGTAGACCGAGTCAAAATTGACATTTGGAGCCAAAACTGCCACAGGTGCAAAACATAGAAGGCCGTTTGTAGTTTTTTTTTCTTAAGAAGTCAAAATCACAACTTTATGAAAGTTAGGAGGTTAAAACTGCAATTAAGTCTTTTTTTTGTTAGACCGGTTTTCATAGTAGATAGAACCGGATACTGGTCCGGTTTTAAAACGAGTCATAATTAATTAATTAAATATTGTTTATAAAAAAGGATGGACAATTTCTAGTCAAACCCCAAAAAAATATTTGTTACACCCGAAAATGACATAAATACCTTTAAAATAAAATAAATTTCCAATTCTGTCCAAAACCCTCTTTTAACTGCGTGATACTGTGGAATTGGTTCTGTTGATCGAAACCCGGACCGGAAAACATTCAAGTCCAGATTGGTCTGTTTCTTGAAGCTCACATCTTTGAATTCGAGTATGTTTGATTCGATTATGTTCAATTCTGAGTTTGATTTGATTGTTTGGATTTCATGTCATTATTTTCTTGCTCTAGATTATTGTTCAGTTTCCATTCAACTTGGATTGCTTCACAATGCTAATCTTTAAGAATGTCCTTTAATAGTCTATAACACTATGCCATTAATGAAAATTAGATGAGAAACGGTTTTTTTGACAAATTAGATGAAGAAGGGCAGTTTCGGTGTTATGAAAAAAATAATTAATTAATTAATTTTGGGGTAGAAAAATTCAGTCACAGTGAGTGAATTGATAGGCATAAAATTAAAAACAGAAATCTGAATGTGAAAATGAAAAACCCTAACTTGTTTTCATAACCACCGTTGTATTCTCCTTTCGCCGCCGTGATCCCCCAGGACAGGACAGGTTACGTTCTCTATTGTACTTTTATTGATTGCGCTGTTGTTGTTGTTGGTGTGTGAAGATGGAGTTTTGCCCTATGTGCGGGAGCATGCTGATGCTTGAATTACCCAATACTCAGAGTAACGGAACGTTTCATCATACAAGGTTTTATTGCCTCACTTGTCCATATATTTGCGAAATCCATAGAGGGGTATGTTATGTTATGTACTCGAGTCTTCTTCTATTTTCCATTTCTATTACCAATCTGTTACCTTCAATTCATCTTTTTTTACTTTACAGGTTAAGATTAAGAGAAGACAAATGCTGGTCAGGAAAGGGATTGACCCTATTATCTCCCATGATGAAATCAACAAGAATAAACCAAAAGCCGACGGTACTACTTTTCTTTTCCTTTTCTCACATTTTTGTTAATCATCCTTCTTTAGCTCATTGGATAATCAAATATCAATCAATGCTAGTTTATTGTTATTTGTGAAACAATTATATCAACTGTCTGAAGATGGAGATGATACCATCTGTTTTAACTGATTCGACTCTGAAGATAAATGTTTGGGATTACACCTCTTATCTTATTGACTAAAGATCTTATCTTGAGTTGAATGTGATCTAATGCAAAGGGATAAATGGGGCTTTAGTTTGGTGTAAGGCAAGCTTGTTTATTTTTTCTAGCATTGTCAAGGTCATATAAGCTGTCTGATATAGATTAATTTTTACCTGCCTATACATATCAAATTTCTGTGATTTGGTTTTAAGGACGGTGTGTTCAAAGCTATATTTATGAGCTTTTGAGAAGTAGGGAAGTAGAAGTTGTGGTCTGGTTTTGTTTGTGAGTTTGCTTGTTTCAGTTTGGATTATCAATTCCTAATAGAAACTTTTGAGTTTATTTTCCTTGTACCAAGTTTGTCTTGCTGTTCATCATGCGATTCCATTGTGCTTTTCTTTTACATTACTGTTTGAGCAGTTGAATCACGACGAATTAACATTGTTTATGGTTCGGTTATCTGAGCAGTTCAGCCACAGTTTTGTCTAGGTTCAAGCGGTTTAAAACAGTTGAATCATGATTTAGATGTCTCTTTTACATGATTTACGGTTTGAGCAGTTGAATCGCGAATTAACATTGTTTATGGTTTGGTTATTTGAGCGGTTTAACCACCGTTTTGTTTTGGTTCAAGCGGTTTAAAACAGTCGAATCATGACCTTGACGTCTTGCCTGCTCGATGTCCGTTTCTCAAGAATAACTATCACCCCTAATTTTTGTAATACTGTTTTTGTTAAGGGATATTGAGTAATTATGCAGTCCTTGTTTCTTTGTTATTTCCTTTATCATTATTTCCATTTCTATCTCTCCGTTTTCTCGCTCATTCCTCTTTTTTTTATTTCCCCTCGTAGTACCATGCCCAAATTGTCGCCATCCTCAAGCTAGTTATCACATGGAACAGACTCGATCAGCTGATGAACCTGCAACAATATTTTACAAGTGCATGAATCAAAAGTGTGAACACCAGTGGAAGGAGGGGTAAAGATATAGAAGATTTTCATGCTGATTGGAATTATGTGACAGATTAACGCCTTTTTTTATTTTATTTTACTTTTGATGAATTAATTAATTAAACAAAAATGACATAGCTTTATTATGTGGTTATTGCCACACAATTTCCAAATAGTATTTCTCAATTTGATGATTTAGGGATCCTATTAAGTTAATTTTTATTTCATTTTCACAGAATAATGAAATAACGATAATAATACAGTAGAAATACGGTGTCGTAGACTCAGGAGTGTGTCTTGTAGTAGTAAATAGAGAAGGTGATGAGATGGGGTTTTTGATTTTCTTACAATTTTTTTTTTCTTTACGTAAAATTGGCTATAGTAGGAACGTCATGGCCTGTGTTACAACCATGTTTGAGATTCTCTTTTCTTGCTATAGAATTTGGATTTCAATTAATTGAAAGATCGAGTCTGAATGGGGTCTTGTGTGGATCGAGTCTGAATCGGTTTACTTTGTAAGGGATGTTTTGCATCTTAACTGTATATCATGGTTTATTGGGTTCGATTCTAACTTGAATGTAAAATTGTTAAATCTCTTGAAAAAGGGTTTTGTCAATCACTGTGGTCCTATCTATTAAGTTTGAGCGGTTAATTTATGTAGTTGGACACCAAAAACATCCAATTGACGTAAAATAAAAAGAACAAACCTTTAAAAATAGCAATTATTAACGATAACAAAAAAAAATATATCAACTTGTTATTCAAGGATAAAATCCACCATTGATACGGTGAACAACTTAATTACTATACATTGATATTTAAGTACTCTCAGTTAATGGATACAAATTAAGCACTATCAATTATTGGTAGGGGTGTAACGGTTCAGTTTTCACTCTTTTTTTATAAAAAAAAAATCGGTTCTGACAAATTGGCTTGGTTTAGTTTTAATTTGTTCGGCTCGGTTTATTTGAAAATACAATTAAAAAATTCATATTCTCACAAATTTATATCTTATGCATTCAACATAAAATATTTCATGAAACTTTGTATTTCATATTGTATTTTTTCATGTTCTCTATTTTTCAAACAACTTTTTGTAAGTAACCTTGCGACAATAATTTTTTAAGTATAAGAATGAGTATTTTTTGGGTTATTATGATTTTTATTTTATTTTTTAAAAATGATATTCAATCATTCATTCAAATTGATAGAGTAAATCGATACAATACAAATCTAAAGTCGTTAAAAACAAAAATGATGAATCTGCGAACAAAGTCATAACATCCATGTTAAAAACAACAGAGTATATATGCCCACAAATATGACTATATTCAAGTCTTTGGGATACCCATGTCCCCGGGCCTGCAATGTTGATAACACAAAAGTCATTGATTGGATATGCACTTGCTTAAAGTTAGTATTTCAACTTGAATCAAATAAACACCACACTAAGACGGTAAATCAGCAAACACACCACATAAAGACGAGAAATCAAAACAAATAGAGCTGTGCAAAGACGGAAAAAATCACAAAAAACAAACGAAAAAAACTGAAAATATGCGAAAATCACTAATTTGACTAAAAAAGAAGGAATAACAATTCATATCGGTGGTTTTGGGTCAAAATTAACTTTAAAACACACATCTCTGATAGATATGAAGAAAAGTGTTAACAACAATGGTTTAAGTTATCATGACAATTGTATGAACTTTATATTGTCGTTTAGTGACAACTAATCTTTGGTTGGGTTAGCAGTGATTAATGCCCGTCGAATGATCTGTAGGACACACAAAGCGAATCCTATATTCTCATTCAAATTTTTTCATACGCACGAGACATGAATCAAACCCTAACCATATTGCTCAAAAAGCCTTAATATTTTACCACTTAGACCAATATATTTTTTAGAGTAGTGCTAGCAACACTCTCTTTTGAACACTCTCTCTAATACTCACTCTCTAATTGACTTAAATCAATGTGGGTCCTACATTTTGAAAATAGAACCCACTTAAAGTGGTGGAATATACATTAATTTCACTCAATAAGATAGTGAGTGTTTGAGAGAGTGTTGAAAAGAGAATATTGCTAGCATTCCTCTATTTTTTATTTGAAAG
>Ga0099826_10001042_pt1 | contig 15646 bp, 6 predicted proteins | sample Mtrugardesep15_FD_76830 | JGI IMG/M metagenome (GOLD analysis project Ga0099826, IMG submission 76830) | Root nodule microbial communities of legume samples collected from California, USA - M. trunc garden sep15 | ecosystem: Host-associated > Plants > Roots > Nodule | place: USA: California... | reverse complement strand
TTGGACTGCAAGGACCTTCGAGAAGGCGGAAGACATTCCGATGGCTGAAGGGGTTAAGGTGTGTACTTGTGGATTACTCTAAAAGCCAAGGGTGATTGGGCACAAGTAGATCTTCAAGGAAGCAGGAGATGTCATGTGTTGAAGAAGTATGGTATAGTCTTGTAGAACTACCTGAAATTCCTAGTGTAGTTTGATACAAGGATCTTCGAGAAGGCGGAAGACATTTCGATGGCTGAAGAGGTTAGGGTGTAAACTTGTGGAGCTACTTCGTGTAGTAGGAAGCAAGGGAAAGAGCAGCATGGTGGTTGATGGTTTGGCATCATCACTGATTTGGAGTCAAGGTGGAGATTGTTGTGAAAGTGACTCAAAATTGGAGAAATTGAATTTGCTGAAGCTGTCAAAATCGGAGCCCGGTTTGGAGAAATCGGAGTACGATTTTTGGACCAGATTTGACATTTTCAGTTCGTAAAAAATCGGAGCACAATCTGGCAAAATCGGAGTACGATTTTGCGCAGAGTCAGAAAAATAAAACGTAATTTTGGGCATATTTTGTTCCAATTTATGAGGGATTCTTTTACTATAAATATAGGCATTGTATCAATGTAAACCTTGAGATAGAGGGGGCTGAAACAATGGTTTAGAAAGACAACAACAAAACTAGGGTTTGTGTAGAGTTTCTCTCTTGGCAACAAACACTAGGGTTTGAGGGTTGATTCACCGTGGGAAACACTATTAGGATTGAGTCTCTTGGTTACGGGAAGAGATTGGGACTTTGAGTAGAATTAGGCAAGAGACTTATTCTTGTAACTCATTGATATCTCTTTTGTAAAGTTACTCATCATTATAGTGGAATAGAGGGCTGCTCTCTCCCCCAGACTAGGTCAATTTGGACCGAACTGGGTCAACAAATTCTTTTGTGTTCTCTCTTCTTCTTCTCTCTCGCTGTTTTCTACTTTTGTTTGTGATTATAACTGTTACCCACTTGTTTTGGTTGCTTAATTATTTCTTGCTCCACACATCAAGTTGTTATTGGTGTGATTTTTCATCGAATTCACAACATTCAGAAGCACCGATATCTCTAATCGAAGACGTGTGTTAGTGTCCAGATACAAACATAATTACATTGAGTTATATTATTTTCTCAAATTATTATCGATGTTCGTATGAAGCTTTGATACGGACACGGACACCGGATATGACACTGAAACTGTTAAAAATTTGAGAAAATCACAGTCTAATTATATGTGACGGTGTCGTGTCAATGTTAGACACGGCACGTGTCCGACACCGGTATACGTATAACCCGAGGAGTGTCCTTACTTCATAGGGTTATACACTAACTGATGAACAATGTAGAAATAGAAAGAAAAAGTGTTTGAATGAAATCAATACCTGACACCACCGGAGTATTCCTGTCACCACCGGTTACTGATATTTTAACCCGAATTGCTTAACGAACAGGAATGGGTCGGGTCAGAAATGGAGAGAGCGCGAGCTAGGAATAGGAATGAGAAATGAAAAAAGTGAAATTTAATTTTAAGCTAGGAACCTTCTTACCTAACTACTCACCCTTTTTTTTTCTTTTATAACTTTTATTTTTCACTTAAAATAACTTTTTTTGAACTGACTTAAAATAACTTTTGGAATTTCTATTGCTCCAGAATGTAATTTTTTTCCCTTGTTGCTAAAATGAATTTTTAATTCCCAAGAACATTTAAATGAGATCACACAAGTCTCTTTTATCTTAATTAATGTTTGAGTTTGAATTCAGTATAGGGAATGTAACATCGTTAAAACTCTTGGGAAGAATTTGTCGTCCATTTGAGTTCCACAAGTCTTGAGGGATTTCAATTTTCACAAACCTACAATTTTAATATCAATTTCAATTTTCACAAACCTACAATTTTAATCCTTTAATTTTAAATAGCGCATATGGGCATCTATCTATAACCCTTTTGAAAAATGTCGGTCTCTTTCAATTTTGACCATGTTAATGTATACTTTTACTCAAATTTAACTTAGTGAGACACATGTGTGCAATTTTTATTTCTAATATAAAATAAAATTGGTTCATTATTGATTAAATTAAAATAATTGAAAAATATAAACTCCTATTTTTTCTCTCTTCTTATCCAAACCAAATAATGCAAAATCATTCCTCCCCTGGCCACACCATTATTCCGCCACAACAACCATAAATTCAGACATCAAAACACAAGTAATCAGTAAGGTTTGTTCATCCCAATCACCATGGTTTTGTCTATTATCAATAAGAGATTGAGGTGAATAATTCCATCATATGTAACCAGCAAATTGACGCAGTCGAAAGCGTAGGCTAGCAAGCGCTAAACCTAGATCGAAAAGAAACAAGTTTGCAAGCGACAAACTTCTGACAATAGGGTTCTGGAATCCACTAGAAATTGAGAAAAACTTTAAAATATTATTGATTGAATAAAATTCGCCTCTTACGCTACAATTGTTAAGCTTAAATAGGGAAATAACAAACCCTAATGAGTCAAAAAAATAACAAACTGAAAACAAAACAAACAAATAATAAAATTAAGTTGAAATAATGAAATGTTATAAAAAATACTAGGAATACCCTCCTACATCACAAATCATAATGATGGTTTAAACCATCCTAACCGATTAGTTATGCCGCAACGATAACGTGTATTCAAGGTCCTTTTGGAGCACGAAGAATTTGACGAGGCATACTTTAAGACTTAAAGAACTTAATGTTGACATTAGAAGTTGAACTCATGTCCTTTTTGATTTATAAGCTTTTAAGAAAACAAAATTAACAACCTTTTTTTTTGTCAAGTCTAGGGTTTGAACCCCAACTTATACATATATAATGTAATATCCTTAGCAATTAAGATATCAATTTGTTCCCCTTGTCAAATAAATAAGAGTGAATAGGTTTTTTGGTCCTTCAATTTGTATGCACTAGTCAATTTCATCCTTAGATTAATCAAATAGAAAATACGTCCCTGAATTTTACAAAGATCAATCAATTTAGTCTCTCTGTCAAATCTCGTCGTTAACAATGCCAACATATCACGTTAATCACTGACGTGGAGTTCCAATCCAGTTTCAAAGTGTACAGGGATGAATTTCATATGGTTGCAATTGTTATGAATCCAATTTGGCATTATCCTAATGTCATGAGATGGTGTACGAAGGATGACGCGTCGGAGTGTGGTTTTGAGGATTTGTTTTAATAAATTAAAAAGAAAATGTATGAAAATTGGGTAGGCAACAATTATGATGGTAAATATAATAACATATGTAGTAATATATTCATCAATAAATAATGTATCCAAATAGGAATCGAAAAGTTAGGTGGCGTGTTTGATGATTAAGTTCATATGTTAAGAGAAGATGGGTAAGTGAGTGAGTTGCCATATCGAATATTGAGGGACATGGTAAAATTTGAATGAGATGGCATACGGCGGAAGAAGTGTCGGAGTATGGTTTTGAGGGTCTGTTTTAACAAATTAAAAAGGAAACGTATGCAAATTGGGTAGGTAACAATTATGATGGTAAAGTATAATAACATACGTAGTAATATATTAGTATACTCCATCCGACCCAAAATATAAGCAAACATTGGTCAATAAAAAGTAATGTATTTGGTTTAAAATTTTTACCAAATACATTAACTTATGTTGAATAATTTTTGTTTATATTTTGGGACGGATGGAGTACATATGTATCCAAATAGGAATCGGAAAGTTAGGTTGCGTGGTTATGATTAATTTTATAGATTAAGAGAAGACGGTTGAGTGCCACGTGTCACCATTTATTTATAAAATTTAATAAAAAGCAAGATTTTTCTGTGAAGAGAACAAAAAACCACTTGTGATATTGTGAAGATCGAGAAAGAAAAAGAAAAAAAACATGTGTCTTTCGACGTGCATACATATTGAAGGACAAAAAAGCCCATTGACTCAAATAAATAACTTAGGTACTGTTTGGCCAGACTTTTTTCGGTCTAAAAGCTACTTTAAAACAAAGTTAAAATAAAGGCTTTTAAGGAAGAAGTTAAAGTTGTTTGGTTTCTTTATTTTTTTTAGTTTTAAAATTATTTTTAAGTTAAAAGTTGTTTGGCAAAATATTGTACAAAACTTTGAATTTATTATTTTTTAGTAGTGTCCGAAATCCGGACCTTCATATATTTATACATTGTCTATATCAACTTAGCTAAGCTCACATGAACCAAACTTTGAATTTATTATAAATTAACATAAAAAATAAAAAATTATTTAAAATATTTTTTGAAGGGAAAAAATGTTTAAAATATAAAAGATATTTTTTTTTTTACAAATGCTATATTTACTCAATGACATTTATTTTGTGCAACGTCAATACAAATTCGTATTATCATATAAAGGACTTGTTAAATATTTGAATATGAAGAATAATTTAAGGAGGCTCAAATAATAACATAAATAATATCAAAGTAGTTTGAAAAATTAAAAACATAAATCATCTTGTTTAAAAAAAAACATAAATCATCACAAACTCAAATATATCTACTATGCATCAACGCAACTCATATTTGATTTCTAACTCTATTCATGTAGCATCCATCTTCTACTCTTCCTGGATTATATGAACCGAGTTCTTCATTTATATTGGTTTTTTGTTTTTCAAATATACTCTATGCCAAATTTTGTTATAAGAATACCATATTTTTGGTGTCATTCAAACAGATAAGAATTTATATTATATGATATTATATATGTTACATAGTTGGTGTCATTGAAAAAAAATTATACGCATTAGCGTAACAAAAAAAAATCAGACATACGAACATAAAGTATTACTCCAAACGCTAATGTGTGTGTATGATTTGCGAGGTTGAAGAAATGGAATAAAAATATTTGGTGTCATTCAATGACCGTGTGAATAAAAATATTTGCGAGGTCGTGATAATTAAACGATATTGAAATTAAATATATAAGTGATAAAAAGATAATAAATTTCCTTCAAAAATAGATAATAAAATTAAATGGACCCTCCTTCGAAAAAAATTAAATGGACCGGTTCAAAAAAAAATTAAATGGAAGAAAAAAGCAAATTGAAACATAATATTAAAAAATAAAATAAAAAGTTGCCGGCGTGAGTTGAAGAGATGTGTTTGTGAAATAAATTACCGAGAAGTAGTTTTTTGAAGTAGCAATCAACAACTTTTGGTCAAAGCGCATTCTATTCAATTTTATGCATTCTAAAAAAAGTACTACTTTTAGAAGGTACTTTATTGGTATTGTGTTTGACCTAACTTCTCCTTAAACATGTAGAGAAGCTGAAAAAAAGTCGGGCCAAACGGTACCTTAAAGGTCTTACTAACGAGTGTCCCGTACACTTTTTAAACATTCTATATTAAGTAACTATTTTTAAAAAATGTTTTTTTTGTTAAGCAAGGAGAGAGGACAGACATCAGGAGGCATCATCGACATCCTAACTAGGTTGGCACCCCGAGATACCTCCATCCTATACCGCCAAACTCAAAAATTTATTAAAAAAAGGGGGAAAAGATATTTACAAAAAGTGGGGGGACTAACTCAAAAAAATGTTAAACTTTTCAATTTTTCCGATGGATTGATTACATAAACTTTCATAAAAATTTACTATCTAACGTCTAACTTAATTAATCAATGTAAGCTAGTAGGCACTAACTCAATTTCTTTTCGAACCTAACAAGCAAACACACAATCATTACTTGTTTTTGTTTATTTTCATCATCGATCACTCATTACTTGTAATGGCACAAAATTGCTTAAAGGTTATGGCAGCCTCTTCATAGCCTTTACAAAGTGGTAAGATAGCTTGTCAACAACTTGTAATGTTCTCTAGTCCCCTTGAAGTTATTCTTGGGTCTAATGTGGAACAATAAATGTATTGATTAAAACATTTAGTCTTTTGGAGTCAAAGTTTGAGTAACTGTGTGTTGATCTTGATTGTGGTTTTCCAAATCAAGAAATTTCAGATTTAGCAATGAGATACGTTAGGACTGGAAGCATGGAGCAGTACTACAAAAAAAAAATAGTTAAGTTTTAGGAGATTACTTTGCTTTAGAGCATTGCGTAGGTTATATTTAGACTTGACGCAACCGCCCGAGACAATGCGGTTCGTAACGTTTCTTCCTACCTTTGCCTACTTTGAGTTTCTTCCGTTTGAGATGAATGAGGGATGCCAAAGTCTTTAGCTGAGCTTCTCAAAGAGAAAGACTTGATTTCGTTTGTTGAAAATTTTCAGCTTCCACTTAGAAGTGCAATGAGAGTTTACACATTTGAGCTTGTTGAATATGCAAGTTTCTTGGTTCAATTCTAAAGGTTACTTGAATAGTCACCGAGCGAACTCTCCCAAATATTCAAAAATTCATGAAAAACCAATCCATTTTGCGTCGCCGTCTTTTTATGTATCATTACTCAACCTCAATCAAATTTCAATATTTTAGCGTTGTTACGCAGTCAAGACATGTTCGATGATCTGTTCATATTAAAATTAAAATTTCGTTTTGTTTAGAGATCGAACAACCGCCTATGTCCTGATTGCGTGAATGTGGGATCCCTTGATTGTAATAGGAATCCCTTGATATGTTTGCCATATTTTCCTTCTTTATTTGACATTATACTATATCTATTTTGCTGCATTATTTACAAATATAAGTATAATATGATTTATATTCAATCTTGATCTAATTGAGATTCTTCTTTTTATCGCCATGTTTTTTTTTTGTGAAGATATTATTATTATGATCTAATTGAGATGCGGTTATGTTTGGTTTGTGTATTTAGATGCCTATTCAATCTTTTTTGATATGATTCCTATTCAATCTTGATGTAATTTTAATTTAAGTAATTAATTTAAAATTTTGAAAAATTAATTTATATTTTTAAAAAGATTATATTTTTCAAATAAACTTGCTCATATTTTTTTTTTTTTAGTTTTAAAAGTCAGTCTCATCTTGATATTAAAATTAGAATCTGCATTTTTTTTTACTGTCTCATCTTGATCAATTCATATTAAAACTATGTCGGAACTACGTGAATGCGGGACTAGGGAATCCAAATTCACATGTAGGATATGCTTGCCATATTTTCTTTATTTGGCATTATCCTATATCTATTTTGCTGCATTGTTTACAAATATGAGTATAATATGGTTTTTTTTTCTTTCATGCATGCATGTGTATTTTGGTGAGTTGGTGTGATGGTATGTATTATTTTTTATTGTGGAATACCTGTGAAAAAGAAAATGGGTTGAATATATGGAATTTGTTGGTTTTCTCATTTCATGATTGACGGTTTTGGAGTTTTTCATGGTTATGAAATTTTGGTGATATAGATCATTCTTGCACTGATTCAAGAATTAGCACATCATCAATTGAGTTGTTATAATTAAAGTATATACCAAAAAGGTTAACATTTTGAAAAATGGTATGAAGAAAAACCTTTGATTTGGAAATAGGGGAAAAACTTTAAAAGATTATAACAGTTGCTTCTAATTTGATCATTTTACACTTTCTTAGGCATATCAATATACTTGGATAGGTTATCATAAGTTGTGTTTGAACTTTTGCATAGGAAGGAAAAAAAAATACACAACCTGGTAGTCTTTTGTTATAGAGAAAGTTGAAACGTATGTTTTGCATGAAAGCCTTGGTTAAATTGTGGCTCAAGGTTATTTGTTTAATTTATTTGGTAGTCACTTTTTAATACAACCTCACAAGATGGAAGTATGAGGTGCTGGGATTTAAAATGGCAAGTCTCAATTTGAAAAGAAAGATCTCTCTCTATCTCTCTCATTTTTCCTAATGTTGCTTATGTTTTGAAATGAAGCTGCTGCAAAAATTCTTATGCTTTCCCACTTCAATGTGCAGGCTTCGCCAAAATCTTACGACAACGATAACATAACAAAGCGGAAGCGGTGGATATCGATTGATGGTCAAATTTCTTGAATATGGAATTACATTTTAGGGCTGTTTCAGGTCTGTTTTACATTTTAGGGTTAATTCAGTAGAAATGGTGTTTTGAGGTCATGTCCACCTTTAGGTTGAAGCTTTAACTTATCTCTGATATTTACCAGATAAACAAATATCAAAGGTATTTCTTCATTAATTTGATTTAGGTGATTTTGAAATGTCAGCCGAATTTGATTAGCATAACATATATTATAAAAATTTGATTGGAATACAAATTATTGCTTCGTTTTATTCTTCTTGAGAAATGTAATCGTTCCTACTTCATATTGGCTATTGATTTAATTTGTAGGTTTGATTGGCATATGAGTATCCCATATAATAGATTTCCATCTCATACATATAAGCTTCAAAATGACCAACTTTTGAACCTTTATGTATGTTCTGTTTAATGTCCATTTTACTTGACTTGTTTTAAAATATTTTTTCTGCTCTTTTGTGTTGCTTTTGGAAATTCTTTCATCCTTTTATGTTTATTTTAATTGCTGGATTTTCTACGTACCTCTTAGTGTTTTTGTCGCCGTATAGTTTTTTTGTTCTCCATCTTATATTGTTTTGAAATCACTTGATTTGAATGGTAATTTTCTCCATTGGAATTCCTAAGTCAATTCAAAGACTCACTTCATTCACAATTTGCTTAGTATTTTTGGCATGTAACTATGGATTACAATTTTATCTGTTGATAACTTAGTAATTTTTCAAGAGTAATTTGCAGGTATGGAATTTTTTTGTTGGATTTTTATTCCATGTGAATCTTATTCATCTGGGAAAAAATAAAAGGTGTGGCTTTGCAAATTTTTCCTTTTTTTGATTGTTGTATTAGGATTTTAACAAGTTTGTTTTAAAAAATTGCTTCAACTCACAGTGATCTCTCTCTGGCCACTATTGCAGTTAACTGCCTTAGGGAAGTTGTTGAAGTGCACTTTGCTTGAGAAGCTTTAGATAAATTTTACTTTTCCTCTTAACTATATTTTCCCAAGGTGTTATCTCATTGGCTAATCAAGCCCCTGCGGAGGTAACTAAATCAATCGTTAGTTCAGTTTTTATATCACATTTTCCTTCCATTTTGCTTGATTGCGTACCAATTTTGTTAGCCTATTTTATTCTGTTTGTAGGATTTTATTGGCCTTGAGTTTGATCCAAATATTCTCAAGGTTCTTCATGAATCTGTAATTCGTGCCTTATATGGTGATTTTCCTAGACAGTGCACAACTTGTGGCCACCGATTCAAATCCAAAGATGAGCACAGCAGTCACATGGATTGGCATGTGACAAAGAACCGTATGTCTAAAAACTGTAAGCAAAAGTCCTCTCGCAAGTGGTTTGTGAGTGAGACGATGTGGCTAAAAGGTGCAGAGACATTGGGAGTTAAGTCAGCTCCAGGTTTTTTGCCAACCGAGACCACCGAAGAAAATAAAGATGAAGAGTTGGCAGTTCCGTCCGACGAGGATCAAAATACATATGCATTATGTGGAGAACCTTTTGATATGTTTTACAGTGATGAAACGGAGGATTGGATGTGCAGAGGAGCTGTATACCTTAATGCCAAATGCAGATCTTAATCTACCCCGTCTGAAGATTTTGCGGTATATGAAGGGGTATGTGTGTCTTTTTAATCGCTGCTAACTTCGCATGATGTTATTCAAATCGGAAATATTTATTCTTTTGTTTCATCATTATATGCAGGGGACCTATGATGAAGGCAATCAAAGAAAACAAACGCAGAGCTGACTAAAGTAGTCCACTTTTGTTCGTTAACTTACGAGTTCCAGATTAATGTATGATTTTACATTTTTTTTAGAGTAGAGCACAATCTTCTGAAATACATGGCCTCTTGCCTAAATTATGTACACGTATAGTTGCTCTTGTGTAGTATGCATATTTTATTGCAGTCAAAAGCTTACATTTAACCTGCTAATCTAAACGGTGTTTTGATGAACGAATGAATGAGAATACTACAAATATTTGATGTTTTTTCCCCTTCTATGAGTATTTTTGCTGGACATTTTATTTTACTGTCAATGGCTGTTTTGTATTAGTGTTATTTAATTACTTTTGCTCTATTGTTTTGTTGTTTCATTGAATGAAAAAAATTCTAAGCTCTGAGATGGAGTCACCAATGTGCAATGTAACTTAGAAAATAGTGGTTCTTTTTTTTTTTGGTATAGAAAATAGTGGTTCATGTTACACTATAATTTTTTAACACTTTGTCCTTAAAGAAGAGATTTAGTTAATTCGACAAAACAAGAGTTAGTTTGAAAAATAGGACTATCTTAACTTTGGAATATATGTTGTTTCTTTGGTTCATTTTGTGTGATGTGAATATCGGTGTTAATCCCGTTTTGGTAACTGACAGTAGCGCTCGCTTTTATAATTTTGGCTAATATGTAATCGTAATTTGCACATCATTGGTTCCAATTAGTTTAATCTTAATTATTATGTTGTTTTCCTAATCTCATGAACAAAATATATGCTCTTTTCATGAATCAAGACTTGGTAAGGCTTTGATAAATATTTCTAATGTTTGTGCGATATTCCTTAATTTGCTCATTTTTCCTTTGGAATATTTTTTTTATAGGGTGAAGACCTTTAAAGATATAATAATATTGAACTTGAAAGGATAGGGTTTGAAAAATGGAAATATATGTCACAGGAGGTAAAATATTTACCTACCCTATTTTTATTTGCAAATGTGATTATAAAGGAGGCTTATGAGATCATATGGAACTATTCTGTTGCAACTTGGCTACCATGAGGGCTTGAAATGCCAATCAAACTATGTGGCACTCTTGGAAGAAGCTTATGCACATCCCTATATTCAATTTTATCATGTCACATATTGTGCTATGATTTAGAGACCAATAATCGAGAGCATCAACAACACAGTGAGGAATGAATTAGAGACCAATTATGCAGTAGCAGCAATGATTTACAGCTTGAAGCTTCATTGTGCTTCCCTTCTTCCCATATTAGTGGATGTAATACTTAATACAAACCTGTTACTTTTCCTGTATGAAATGCTACTTAATACAAACCTGTTACACTTTAAACAATGGGATCCGGGTGGCTATACGACCAAGTTTGACATACCAAGAGGTCAAAATAGCACATGAGAAAATACACTTGGCAAAATGTAATTGGTTGAGCTAAGTAGACATGTTGCTAGTGATTGTGCATAAATAGATAATAGTACGAATGTAGATTTTGTTTACATTAACGAACGTGTCAGCATCGGAGTCCGTGTTGTGTTTGGCGTCTGTGTCATAGGATAGAATAGAACTGAATTTTGTATTCTGTAGTGATTGAAGAGGTTTCTAAACTGACACAATGGCATTATATAATAACAGAAACACACCACATTTAACTGATAACAGTGCTATGCGATATAAGACCAGCAGCTGCATTGATACTCATCAACTGATTCTTAAACATCCTTTTAGTATTGAAGCTTTAATTCTGATCAACCTAGCCTAGTAATTTGCATAAGGTTTTAACATAAGAAACTTTAATGATTTAACTTGTTTGTAAAGTATCAATTATTTACAGCTATACCAGCTACATAACCCTGCATCAACACAGAAACTTTACACGCAGTAGAAGCGGATCGCGCCACTAAGAGGTATCAAGGCGAGTCAAAATGCTTTGAAGACAATCTCAAAGATTCTGAAAATATTTCTATTCTCAAATTTCACCCATCATTGATTCAAAGTTAAGCCAAGACTATATCAATTCTAAAGGTCCTCTCTTGTTCTCACTTTTTCTTCAAATAACATTAGACCCATTTCGATCAAATGTTTGTATTCTATATAAAATGCAAAATTTACATTGGAAGTACAAACGTAAAAGATGTTGACACCACCAAAAAATATGAACCGATCTAATCAACATACACTATTATAAAACAAAACTCAGCAAAAGCAAACCCGTACTTTTTTCTTGCTTCATGATTCTTGTACAACAATCAAACAATTCAATGTCTCCATGATACAAATATCCATAGTCAAATGTTACTAATTTGATGAGACCTATGAAATGATTGTTCATTCAATGCATGAAAAGATACGGTAGAAAGATATATTTACCGTCATTAAATAACAAGTCATACTTAAACGGAAGATTATTCTTTTGAGTGATCCTCTGAAGATTCTCTAAAGATCATTTGGGTCTGCAAACCATTCAAACAAACCAAAATTGAATATTATGTTAATGAATAAGTAACTACTTAGAATCATAGTATCATTGAGATATATTGACCATTATCCGGTACATACATAATCCAACCTGATAGTGAAATGCTGTATGTTGAGATGAATGTTCCATAAATTGAGTGTTAACTCGTAAACTCGCTCGAGTTTATGTTTAGGTGTCAAAATCGTGGTAACTCAGACATAAACAAGTCTTTTAGTAAATTCGGAAAGTTTACCGAGTTAACACGGTGTAAAATCGGTAAAATCGTGTAAACTCATCCGAGTTTAAGAGTTTACCTTTTTAAAAAAACAGATTTTTTTTTTTGTTTTGGGCCGGTTTTCAATTAAAATTCAATTCATTTTTAAAGCTCAGCCCAATTATAGTATCAGACAGTGTTATGAACGCGTGTGACCTTTCTTTTCTTCTTCTCAAAAACGTACAATCACAACGGAGGAACACTCTTCTCTTCTCCTTCATCAACGTTCTCAAAACTGAAACCCTAACCTATGTCATGTATATAATAAATTGTATATATTTTTAATTTTAAGTAAACTCGTACGAGTTCTCGAGTCAAGTTTACCTAGGGAAAACGAGTTCAGATAAACTCTCGAGTTGTAAAACCTTAGTTGAGATATATCAGCAAAAATTATGAAACAAAACACGGACTATAAACGTTTTGATAAAGGAAATATGTTCTTGAGAAACCAAATGCATATTTTGAAACCATATTTTTCTTATCAACATCTTTTTCATCAAAGTCAGATAACAGAACAATAAACAATTTTATTTTACTTATCCTAAAGTATTTAATAGCTATATAGATATTGAATAAATGCTGAATAGATAAAGACACAAATATTGAAAGATCATTTCTGTTATCTTCAGCATTTTTGCTATAAAAGGTTCCAAACTTTTTCAGATAATGTTAGCTCACAAATATATTACTTAATAGAAAATTTCAATGATTACAACCAAAACAATGTAACATAATCAATGTATCTTGTTGCATGCATATTGCATATAGTCATTGGAATAAAAAAAAAAACGCAAAAGGAATGAAAATGGTTGATGGTTCACATTCATATAAAGCACAGCAAATCCATAGACTCAAAATCATTGTGTTGGCAATGATATTCAAAAGCTCATTTGGAGTCAATTTGGTGGCCTAATAATAGCTTGTCCAGTTAACTGGTGTATATTGATGAAGACTCTATGATAATAAGTTTCTTTTAAGTTATGAAGTATAGAAACGATATGGGGTATCAGATGCGATGTGTATCCGATACGGCGATACGTCAGTCATTAAACAATATAGGATACGTTTAAGATATGTATATTGGAATAAACTAATATTGGAATCAACTTACAGTTTCAAAATTTATAGGGTCTGTTTCCTTCCGCTTCTCAATTGGGCTGTTTGTATCAAAAACACTTCCAATGAAACCGTAAACTTCAGCAAAGTCCAGCAAACTTGTTATTCAGATATTCATCTTTCTCTAATCAATTAAGAGTAAGTTCATCAAAATGAGCATTTAATTGGCCATTCTCCCACCACTGCTTAACCTATACTACACACTAGACACTTCTTTGCAATGCCAAAAAGGTGAGTGGAGGAACAAAATGACATATAAAAACTCCCATTAGGAATTGAACATTTTTATCCATCAGATTCAGAGGGATTCTTGTCAGGCCAATTGAGGAATTTGAACCCTTGAAGGGAGGGTGGCAAGTAGCTCTGTGTTAAAAAAGGGTTGTCAGGAGGGTATATGTATCCCTTTCCATACCCAATTTCCTTCATTAACTTGGTTGGTGCATTCCTAAGATGAAGAGGCACTCCTTCATTCTGTCCAACTGACTCACTCACTACCTTTTCAGCAGCTCCAATCGCTCTATAAACTGCTATGGATTTAGGAGCCAAAGCCAAGTAAGCAACACATTGTGCAAGAATGACATTGCACTCGGGCATTCCTATAAAGTGACAAGATTGGTAACAAGAAACAGCTTGATTAAGAGCTAAAGGATCAGCCAAACCAACATCCTCACTTGCAAGCCGTACAAGCCTACGTGCAATATAAAGCGGCTCTTCACCTCCTTCTAGCATTCTTGTCAACCAATATATCGCTGCATCGGCATCACTTCCCCTCATAGACTTGTGTAGTGCACTGATTAAATTATAGTGTTCTTCTCCATCTTTATCATAAGCAAGATGCTTGCATTGAAGTGTCTCCTTAGCATCCTGCACACTAACAACATCCTTGAATTCCTGATTATCCTGTTGTACCCGAGCAGCAGCATTAACAAAAGCAATCTCCAATACATTCAAAGCAACACGAGCATCTCCATCACAATTGTTAACTATGAAATCAACCACATTGTTACCAACACTAACATCAACTTTGGACGAACCAGAACCAAAACCAAGGCTTTGAACCAAGCCATTGTCTGTATCAGCAACAGCACGGTTGAGAAGCAAAACGAGGTGATGTGGTTGAAGAGGGTTAAGGGTAAGGACACGACAACGAGACAAAAGAGGTGTGATCAAATGAAAAGAAGGGTTTTCAGTAGTAGCGCCAACGAAGACAATGCTTCCATCTTCAATGACGGGTAAGAAAGAATCCTGTTGAGATTTATTAAACCTATGAACTTCATCAACAAAGAGAATAGTGGTTTGTTTTGTTCTTCGTCTGAGTTTTCTCGCACGTCTTTAACGCCGCTAGTAACGGCAGATAAAGAGACAAAGCTATAGAAAGTGGAATTATTGTAATTATTATTGATCACAACTCACACCTATATTGATCATTATTATTGTAAAAGGGGTTTATGAGTTTAGTTGAACCACTGTTATCTAATAAGAGAAATGCTAAGGACACTCATTTTAACACACTCCTTTAACACACTTCAATAAATATTAAACATGTCACTTGCTTTATTTTTTCCTTTACCTGCAACCGGATTAACAATTTGTGTTTATGTTGTTTGTAATTTCTTTTTATTTTCTTATTAAGAATTTAACGACAATACTGTCTTCTCAGCAAGCTCCATCCATCTTCTAATTTCTTTTTATGTCTAATCTCTCCATTTCTCCTTTTGCTTTTCGCTTTCAAATTGGGTTTTATCTTTCTGTATGAAAACATTCATATGATACTAAATAGTTATGGTTTTCTAGTTAGATAATTTTGATTAAAAGTAATGCTTATGGGCTCCATTAAAAATTGAAAATTGATGTCAAAGTTGGGATCTGTTCACGTATGTAAACACAATTTTAAGTACAACAGGTGAGCTGCTCTGAAAACGTCCGAGGTGGAGTTCTAGAGCACTCTTTGACTAATGTTACACTGTTTTTAACTATTCAAAATCTGTCCCATCAACAGCCTATGCGCTCCCTTTTATAGCCATCACTGAGTTGGACTAATGGGCCTATGTCTGATTATCCTAGGCCCATTAATTTGTGATCCAGAGCTTCCCATT
>Ga0099826_10001041_pt1 | contig 15650 bp, 12 predicted proteins | sample Mtrugardesep15_FD_76830 | JGI IMG/M metagenome (GOLD analysis project Ga0099826, IMG submission 76830) | Root nodule microbial communities of legume samples collected from California, USA - M. trunc garden sep15 | ecosystem: Host-associated > Plants > Roots > Nodule | place: USA: California... | reverse complement strand
TACATTACCAGAGAGGGAACTGGCATCAGGGTTTGCAGAAGTTATAAAGTATGGGCTCATTAGGGATACAGAATTTTTTGAGTGGCAAGAGAAAAATATGCAGGCATTAATGGCCAGGTAAAACCTTACTTTGAGTTGTGTAACTGCGTAACAAATATTTTTTCATCTTAATGTTGTCCAATTGCCTTTATAATGCTCTATTACTCTTCCAACGTTTACAAATTATCGGCATCCATTGCAGAGATCCTAATGCACTGGCATATGCTATAAAGCGATCATGTGAAAACAAGGCCGAGGTTGTGTCCTTGGATGAGAGAGAAGGTGGAGTCAGGGCAACATTGAATTTGGGTCATACGTTTGGCCATGTGAGTAGTTTTACTGTTTATTATATTATTTTTGGATGCAAAACTTTGAAATCTTTGCTGTGAACACAATCCTTTGCTTTCTTGATGTATGAAATATTTATAACCTAGGTTATACATTTGTATGTCTTCATTAACAAGTATAAAATTGTCAAAATAATGAAAAAGAATTAGTGTAGCAATGTTAATTTAATAAATACTAGATGGTGTACAGTCTTATTTTAGCATGATTGAAATCAATAGTCAATTTAATCAAACATGGTGATAGAAACTCAGAACTCAACTATCAATGCAAGGGCAATTTTATTGATGGGAAATTGAGCAAATCGCTCTTACAGCAAGAAAAGGAATAACAAAGGGAAAATTCCAGAGTCTATGACTCCTACCAGAGATAAAAGATAAATCTCCTGGCCAACAAAGTATCCCAAAACGTGAATAATCCTCATAACTTCCCAACACCCCATTACATAATCTCTAGCGGATATTCATGCAACCTCACCAATTGTAACTAATTCTTCCCTATACCCCTCCTTCCTTTTCCTGACATACACTTTCCAAACAGCTGGCCTACGAGGGTCCACACCCGTATCCACGTGAAAGTCTGGATCAGGCCCATGAGTCCTATCAATACTCCCTCCGTTGCAAGCAGCCTTGTCCTCAAGGCTCAGGTTCCTCCTTTCCACTTCACTAGCCATTGATTAATATGCTGACCATCCTTTACGATTTCCCTTGAAGCCAACAACTGTTCAGGTTCCTCTATGTCCCCAGGCTCAACCTCCAACCCTTCTGGCAAGTCTGTTGTGGCAACATAGTTCCCTATAGCCTTTTTAAGCCGAGAAATATGGAAAATCGGGTGAACTTTGGCACCCTCAGGCAGTTGTAATTTATACGATACAGATCCCTATTCTTTCCACCACCGGAAAAGGGCTGAAGAACCTGGGCGCTAACTTCTGATTTATCCTTCTTGCTATGGTTTGCTGCCGGTGCGGACGCAGCTTGAGAAACACCCATTCCCCCTTTTCAAAAGATAGATTTCTCCTTTTCCGGTCAGCATACATTTTCATAGATTCCTGCGCCTTCAATAAATGTTGTTTAAGCTGTCTCAAGGCTTCATCAACAGCCTCAACTCTGGTTTCTCCTTGCAAGAATCGAAGCAGAGGAGGAGGTTTCCTGTTCCTCCCATAAACAGTTTCAAAAGGTGTTACCGCCGTGGAAGCATGAAAAGTGGTGTTGTACCACAATTCTGCCCATGGAATCCAATATGACCAATTCTGGTTGCTCTGATGCAAAACACCTCAAGTATGCCTCTAAACAACAGTTCACTACTTCCGTTTGGCCGTCGGTCTCAGGATGATAAGAAGAGCTCATCTTCAACTAGTTTTGGATCAAGTGCCCAAGCCCATTACACCAAATCGGGATTCTATGCACAATCTGGATCGGTGAGGCTCATTGAAATCGTAAACTCGGCGATTTTTGGATTTACATTGGGATTTGATAACTATGCTCCAAATGTTAGAATAAAGAAAATGTTATGAATAACATGCATTTTAGTTTACTGTTTTGACTAATTTATCACTCATGCCCCATTTTGTGTTATATTATCTTTCTGCCCCCATAATTTCTCAGCCTACTTACGTATGTTTTTAAAATATAATAATGATAAAAAATCTAAGAATGCATGTTTGTTTGCCGTGCAAGTTGTTTTCATCTAAATAGTAACAAAAATTGTTTCTGCATTTTCTTTATCAGTAAATTTACTTCTCTGATTTCAATGTTCTTTCGCATGGCACCTTTTTTAGGCGATAGAAACTAGTGTTGGCTATGGACAGTGGCTTCATGGAGAGGCTGTTGCAGCTGGCACGGTATAAATATATATTTTTTACAATAAAACCATGAACTACACCTACATTTGTTTCTATTCTGAGGGAAACTTTATGGCAATGTTCACAGGTAATGGCTGTTGACATGTCATACCGCCTCGGTTGGATTGATGATTCTATTGTGAAGCGAGTTACTGACATTTTAAAACAGGCTAAGTTACCTATTGTGCCTCCTGAAATGATGACTGTGGACATGTTTAAATCTGTCATGGCGGTATGGAACGATGCTTCAGTTTCAATGCTCTTAATGCTCAATTTGCTTTTACTGTGACTAAAAGTTCATTTATATTGGTATATCAGGTTGATAAGAAGGTAGCAGATGGATTGCTGAGACTTATCCTTCTAAAGGGTTCTCTAGGAAATTGCGTTTTCACGGGGGAATATGACAGAAAGGCTTTAGATGATACACTTCATGCATTCTGTAAATCTTGATCTTTTGGCTCGATGTTTTTACTGCTGCTATATGCAATTCTTTGTAATTTATAGTGAATGTGTGTATGTTGTGATAACCTCACTATTTTTCCTCTGTACTTGGGATGACACTCATGGTCCCCATTATATAGTCAAGAATTCTTACAAAGTTGTATTCTTAGAAGTTGAGATATAATCAATAATGATGAAGTCATTTTTGTCCTTTTTGTTGCTTAAATTATTGATGAAACTGTGTTTTTCTTTTTGGGGAAGGGTGTAGTTAAGTCATAAACCTAAACTTGTAGGATATAAAATTAATCTCTTGTTCAAGTAGCAGTTAAAAAATACAAAATGTGGTATTAACAAATCAAATTAAAGCCTAGTTATATTCATAAACAGCTAAAGGAGTGCCAAAATTTTAGTCTAAAGTGCCAAAAATTTCTCAAGCTTCCTTCTTCATAATCTAACTCTCTCTCAAGTTGACATATGCGATCGCACATTCTTACGACCACAACGCGCTTGAATGGCTAGAGTCTTTGGACTTCCAGGACAAGTATTTCCTTGCTTGTCGAAAATGTTAGTGTCTACAGTACATTTTGTCTTTCCTGAGCAGTACTGTTCAATGAGAATAAGAAAGTTACATGTAGAAATATGCAGACATATGTAGCATACCTATGTGTGAGAAAAGAAAAACTAAAGGAAAGAAAAACTGTGTTAACCTGTTCCACAATGTAATGTTTTGGCTATTTGGTGCATTGCATTTTCCAAGAAGGAATTTTCCAAAGTGCTTGATGTGGTACTTAAGCCTTGAGGTTCTCCCACCCTATTGGACTAGTCTTTTGGGTTGGGCTCCTCATGGGCTTAAGTTCTAACAATTGGTGCTTTCATTGAGAGTTGGACCATGGAAAGGGCTACCTATAGGCTGGATTAAGGTGTTCACCGAATACTGATAGGTGAGTGAAGCTGCCAAAAAAGGAAAGGGCTACCATCGGGTCAGTGCCGATAGAGTGAAAGCCGCCGTGGACGTCGGCTCTTAAAGGGCGTGGCAATGTTAGGAGTCTCACATCGAGTATATCAAAGTGCTTGATGTGGTACTTAAGCCTTGAGGTTCTCCCACATATTGGACTAGTCTTTTGGGTTGGGCTCTCCTCATGGGCTTAAGTCCTAACAATTTCCCAAGGGTAAGTCAGCTTTGTCCAATTTTAAACTGAGGAATAGACAACACCAGCAGATTTATCAACAATAATTAATCGTGTTGATACTGTGGTAATGGTAAGGGTTAGTGAGTCATTTACCTTGTCATAAACCATAGATAGTCAGTGGTATCCTTGGTTTTGCTGAAATGCTCTAGAGGCTCCCTTGATTTAACTTGAGAAACGTATGGAGTAGGAATTACCTCTTTAACCGTTGTCCATTGGAGTTTATTAGCGACATTTGATTTCTTGTAGTTTCTTGCATTGAATTGTGAAACAATCTATTTCAAGAAAAGTTGCATAAAAATTTACCAACATTAGTTTTTGGCAGCATATTTAGGAACTGAGTGATTAGATTGAGAACTTGTACACTACCAATTGTATTATACAACTGTTTTGCAATCAGGAAGTATGCTTACAGAACGTGGAGGAAGGTAATACTTAGCACCTCTGAAGTCCACAGTTGCTGGCAAAAGGGTGTTGTTGGATAAGAAAACAACACTTGCATTTCCTTTCCCTTCATAAGTTCTACCCTGCAAAAAAAGACATTGTAGTGTGCGAACATTATCTTGCCTGTTTTGATTGGTTGGTTTGAGCTTATCTATTGACATGCACACTTGTGATATTGTTTGGAAGAGCTTATGGAAAAAATCTTATGCCATGTTCATAAGCTTCTTTCATCTTATTTCTATAAGCTATCTAGGATAGCTTATGAAAACAACTTATAGCTTATACAAAATAGTTTGACTTTATTTTTTGTTATAAAAACAGTTTGAAACGTAAGAACCAAGCTGTTTTTGGCCTACCTCCAAATCTTTACCCAACGTTTGCACTGATGGAGTTCCCTATAGCAAACCTTTATGGCAAAATTTTAAAGCATCATGCAAGTCTCTAAGGTGACCCCATTTTGGTTCCCTTGGCAGACCTATGAATATCAAAAACAAAAGCACATAAGGTTGGGCATCTAGAAAGTTGAATGGTGTACTATAATTTTTATAAAGGGTCGAGTCCAACATGCCTAACCATATTCGTCAATAGGAGCTTCATCATGGTATTGAGTTGTCACAAAAGAAGATGATGTTCTCCCAAAATTTGTTCCACCATAATACTTCAAAAGATATAGCATTGTTATCGGAGGGATGTTATTTGATTTTTCGCACAAAATTTAACTCTAAAGCTTGGTCATTCGTATTTTTTACCATGTAATAGTTAGCCAGTGATTCCTTTCTTTGAAAAGAAACGAGCAACAACAAATGCAATGTCTTCAGCTGTTCTTTCAGATGGAGGGTCTCCAAATGCTCAGTATCTCTAATGTCGCAAGTGTATGTTTAGATGAGAATTTCATCAAACACAATTTCAAATTATAAAATTGATTCAGTTAAAGTTGAGTTTGAAGTGAAATGAATAAAGTTGACCTGTTTTTATTCTAAAATGTGATAACAAAAAAAAACTTGCTATAAATTTTTAAATCTAATACAAATGTTACTCTTTATCACATATAATCAAACCGAGTTCTGGTAACAAAATCATGAGTACTGGTGACAAAATCAATTCTAATACAAAGTAACCAAATGTGCATTGAAGTACCTTCCATTGCAAGTAATGGAAAGAGTTTAACACTTACTGTGTTGTTCAATTCTCAGTCCATAAAGTAGGTTTGTTAGGGCTATTAGGGCCAGAAAATGTGTCTCCACAGTACCTTCCATTGCAAGTATTTATCTGCATAATTGTTCTTCCTATCAATTTCCATTGACAAGAAAATAAAATAAAAATAGAAACCGTCAAAGAGGAATATTGAATGAACCTACCACTGGTCCTGGAGCATTCACTTGCCTGCACATGATCCATGGAACTCCAGTATCTAGTCCTACAACCATGTTTCCTGCCCATTGAACATATCACGTGCCGTGTTCTTTTATGCATGTTGAACAGCTGTGTATTCATTTTCAATCTGACAAATCAACATTGATGAGACGTAAATCTAATGTAGTTAACAAAGATATAAATGAACTTCACGTACTTTTTTAAACTGCATTTTATTTCCAATTGTTAACCTGTGACAAAATAATTGGACCTCCTTGAGAGGAAAATAGCTTCTCGTCCCTCATCTTCTTTATGATCATTTTGGTGAATTTTTCCATATGGTACTGCATATATATACAAATAGTATTTTAAGGTCACTTATGCTTTTTGAGAAGAAATTATGAAACTGATATGTGAGCATGAGTTAGAGAAACCACTATGAATAGTTGATTATCTGATCTGAATGTAATGTTGGGAATTTCTCTTAGCCATACTGGTGATCCTCTGAAAAGTAACAAATAAAACGAGATTTAGAAAAGATTCGTGGTAAAAGAAAAATTGGATAGACAAATGTCAGCATATTAATTGCTATGCCAGTATTTTTTCCATCATCAGGTTTGAACCTTGGATCATTAACCTTTTCAACTTGTTTAACTTTTAGCTCAAATCAGTTGAATATAGTTTACAAAGATCAGTGGTATTAATTCAAATATTTGGATGAAACTTCTTTTGGATAAACTCACAGGTCTTCTCATACAGAGTCAATCTTGCTCAAGAAAGAGTCACATAGTAAATATAAATGTCTCTATCAACAAAGTTCAACTCGTGGTTCGTCACGGGAGGAATAACCTTTATGTTTGACTCAACCCTTAGTATTTGGACGAAAATTTGAATCAATAAAGAATACTGCCTTACCCATAATTCCATTCTGCCTCAATGAATGTACCAACTCTAAGCATTACATACATATCATGAATCATGATCCCCAATCATCTTTATAAATTTTATTAAATCATAATTTCCTTCAAAATTGAACTGCACATAATAACAAACAATAATATGTTAGCAATAGCTTATTACAATCCAAGTAAATATATCAAATTTGGTCTTAAAAGATATGCAGACATTACTTGGAAGCATTCTCCGGATGGTATTTTATCAGCCAAGATTGCTTTTGATTTTCTTAATCCTCCTTCTACGGTTGTTCCTTGGGCTGGACTGATTTGGAGAAGTTGTATTCCTCCATCTTCGATCCCGGGGTTGCGTGGTTGTTTCTATTTGTGTTCTTTGCTACATGAGTCCACTTCTCACCTTTTTCTGAATTGCCCTTTTGCCGTTTCTATCTGGAAACGCAATTTCAGTTTATTTTTGACCATTCCTCTTTGAGTTCTTTGTTGGAGGGAATATCTCGTGTGTGCAGCTCTCAAACTCGAGATATTTTTGTCTCAGCTGTTCTTCACGCCATTCACACCACTTGTCTTTTCCGCAACTCTGTTAGATTGGGTTCGGATGTGGTCTCTCTTCATGGAGCTAAGGCTAAAATTGTTGCTGCAGTTGCTTTGTCAGGAAGTGTGTCGAGTGGTAAATGCCTACCTTCTGACTCCCGATTGCTGAATTCTTTTATGATTTCGCCTCATCATAGACATGTTGCGGCTATTATCACCGTCGTTTAGAAAGCTCCCACTTTGCCCTTTGTTAAGGTCAATACAGATGGTTCAGTTGTTGATGGTTTGGCTGCTTGTGGTGGCATTTTTCGTGACTATAGAGGATCTTTTTTGGGTTGTTTTGCTAGTAACTTGGGTCAAAAATCCGTTTTTGAGGCTGAATTATTTGGTTTCGTGCTGGCACTTGAATTTGCCATTCAACACGGTTGGCAACATCTTTGGGTGGAGGGGGATTCCCAATGTGCTTTGCAGGCCTTCGGGAAACCGAAGTTAGTTCTCTTTGCTCTTCGCAACAGGTGGTATAATTGTAATCATGGCGGGATCTCCATCCTTTCATCTCATTTTTTCTGGGAAGGGAATTGTTGTGCGGATAAGCTTGCGAATCATGGTCACACAGCTTGAATGATGTTTTTTGGTGGGAGTCTCTCCCGTTGTATATTAGAGATGACTTTTAAAGAGACAGATACGGACTTCCTTCTTTCTGTTATCCTTAGGTCTCTTGCTTTATTTTTGGCTTTCTGTTTTCTGTTTTTTCTAAGGATTTTGGTCTAGTCCCCCCTCTTGTATAGTTTTTCCCCTTTTTAATAAAATTTTCGAGCAAGGTGGTAAAGGATGGAGGTAGCTGTGGGGTGTCAACCTAGTTGGGATGTCAAGTTATCTCGTGATGCCTTCGTTTGCTTTTGATTCATCAAAAATAAAAAAAATGAATGTTCCAAAAAACATGTTTGAATCACATTTAGCCCTCCTTGTTTAGCTTTCTTGAAATGTCTGGCCACATCTAACCAAAATGAAGCAGGCGATAAATCCAAGAGTTTAATAACTATGCACTAACGCTATTAATAAACAAGTATTGCATAAATATTAATCTTATTTCACTATATTGTCTCAACATAAATACAAATCTTTACGGTCATTGCATATCACTTAAATCCTAATACAGATGCACAAAAATTCATGTGTACCTCAGGAGGACAACGAGGATAATGAACAGAACCGGAGAAGAGAAGCATCCTTTGACCATTGATGATGAGTGATGTACCATCATAAGTCACACCCTTTTCTGCACAATGGACAACTGCTGAAAGAGAAAACAGTGCAGCAATAGTTGTGACCAAAAAGCCTAATTTGCTATTAGTGATCAATATCATAGTTTTTGGTTGACAAAACAAAAAAAATGGATTACAAAATTCACGAAACTTTGTTAAATTCAATATTTTGTTGCTTCCAAGTTATGAATACAGGCATGGAGTATTTGCTTGGTGTAGAAGCATTATGAAAAAAGTGATGTTTGAGTATATGATATTCGATTCATGAATAAGTGTTTCAATTATGTGATAAGAGAAAACTTCGGTGGTTTTATTGTGTGTTTGACACGCTTCCACTGATTTTCTAACATTATTTGTTATTTTCTTTCTTTGGAAAATTAATGTCACTCACACTTGCTATGTTGGAGGATAAGGAATGTTGGCTAGTTTGTGAATCTGACTTAGCCACTTAACAGAAATTCGAAATTGGTGGGAAATTTTCGTATCAAACTACACGTGATGCACATAATTGAAACCTTAATTTGCATGTGGATCAAGTTTCAAGTCATATACACTTCACTAGCTAGTATTATATTTTTTATACAACTATTTAAATTAGATACCCTCACATGTTACTGTTTTAACTTTTTGGTTGTTTAGCTATCCTCCAACCAGAAGCTAGAGATTATTTAATTTGTAGGTACAAATATCTATTTAAGAGGTTGACATCTTCTAATATGTATATGTCTTATACACTGATTAGAGATTGAATCCATTAACATGTTTATTAAGAATTATAATATTGTGCACTCGCATTCAAACTCGAGATTAGTTAAAGAGATTTGTATCATTTGATCCAACAACTCTTTGTATTACTTTAACTTTTTTTTTCTAATAATTCAAACATATGTTTGAAGGCTAACATAGGAAACGGGAAAAATTGGAGGTAAAAGTTTTGAAGTATGAATAAAAAAAAGTTTTGAAGTAAATTATTATCAATCATCAATCAAAACGGTAAAGACAGGTGGTTGGTTGACATTTTCTTATCCTCCCGACATTACTAATTAAATAATATTTTTTTTAACAAAGCTTAATTAAATAATGATGTTTGGTCTAAATCTGTATATGTGGCCAGTACCACATCATGTTGGCCATGTTGTACCATAAAATAGATAGATACACTTACATTGTTAAAAAATAAGGGGGGGAAACTATTGTAACTTCATTAAATTTTAATGAATTGTTCTTAGAGAAATGTGGACACTTCCTATGGTCTTCACTTGATAAACTAATCCAACCTAACTACTGTTTAGCAAAAATCGACCCAATATTAAAAATTCCGTATAAATATCAATAGTCTTTTACAAAAAGGCCACTCACTCTCACATATCTCGTTTTAAATAGGCCACAACATTAAAATAAGAGTTTATTTGGTGCATGGGATAAAGAGACAATATATGATTAGTATATTTTATCTTGATTCAATCTGTTGTTTGGTGCACCAACAGAAAAGGATAAGTTTAACATGTTTCTAATCCTATCTTATTGAACCTTTGTAATTTTTATCCTTAGTTTCGACTCCCGCCTGCGGCTATACTACTCCACTGTTTTTCTTTGTTTTTTCCTCTTTCCCACAATAGCCATTATTCTGTTCCATGTTATTATTTTCCTCTTCGTTTCTTCTTCAATTTTTTTAACAATTCACTTCTTTGTGAATATCGATCTCTTCTTTTGTTTTAATATATTTTTCCTAATCTATTTCCTGTTTTTGTGTTTGGATTTTGTTCAAGTCCAATCTTTTTCCTAATCGATTCACAGTATTATTTTCCATTACTTTTCCTAATATTTTTTTCCTAATCTCTTGTTACAATTGTTATCATGATGATCCACTTTTCGGGCAAAATAAAAAACTAATGATTTGAAGAAGGCAAATCACAACTCTATGATCTCTTGTTATTGCCTTCTTGTGATTTCATTTCTTAAATAATTAAAAAAAATAATTGTTTTTTATTTACAAAAAAAAGAAGTTATTGTCACTATCATATTCTATCACTTGTTAACCAAACGTGGGATATGATAAGTGTTATCTTGTCACTATTATATCATATCTTTATCTAGCTCTTTATCATATCATGTCTCTATCCTATCGTAAGCACGGACCCTAAATGTATAAAACAAATATATAATTTTTGTAGAACAATTAAATAACCTTAATCGTGGGCTTTTGGCCCTCTTTTATACCAAAAAAATAAAAAAATAACCTTAATCATATTCAAGACACAATTGAGTGCAAAATATAGACACGTGTGATTCAAGTTTTAATTTGATATATTGTGCAAGAAAAATTATCTGTGTGCACTCATTCACATACAAATACTTTGAGAGAGAAAGAAATAGAGTGATGTGATAAATGTAATAGGTTTGTGATATAATAAAAAAAAATAGAGAAAAAATGATGTGTTGAATAAATATAGAAAAATTATGGACGTGTGCGTATAAAAAGATCTCTATGTAAAGATAAAATATTTGCAGTGAAGCTTTATTGCATTGTTTAGCTGATCTCGTTGAGATTCTGCCACGCACTTCTTCTATCACGTATAATAAAACCCCTACAAATTTCATGAGTATTAAAAAATGTGGTTGTAGCAATAAATTTGTTGAAAGTTTATATTCTTTTCACATGATTATCCCTACAATTAAATGATATAATAGGAGAAAGAAAAATAATTTTATGTTTCCCAATTATCATAAATATAATTTGGATCTTTTTAGAAAGAAGTCAATAATGCATGTGAATATTTGAAGATTGTCTTGTATTATCTTACGATGAATATAGAAAGTGAGTCTTATAATTGGAGAAAAATGGAGCTACTATGTATGAGACCGTCCTATTTATGATCATTTATGAGTTTGATATAAATATTGTGTAAAGATAGTTTTGCTTCTTACAAAAAAAAAAGTTGTTTTACACTTACATATATAAAGCTCGTAACCAATTGATTAACTTTGTGCGGTTAATGAATTCCATCTAAAAATAAATCATTTAAAAGAATTTGATTTTGATTTTTGGATATAACAATTTTTTACGTGTGTTTGTTTTAAGGTAAGAAATTGCATTCTTTGTAATGATATTCTCATGAATAATATTCCTAGGAATAACATTCTTACTCATGTGTTTGGTAAAAATTTAGATTTCTTGAAAAAGTTTTAGAAATTATTTAATTAAAAAATAAAAATGAAAATAAATGTAAGTAATAGTGAGAATTTATAGCAAGATGGAGGGTTTATTGGATTAAGATTTTAAAGAACAATTTTTGTTTAAAGAAGTCTTGAGGATTTCAATAGATTTAATTCATAAGATTTTAAAGGATTAGAAATGATTTTATGGATTTCAAGAGATTTCAACAGATTTTATGAATTTTAAGAAATAATTGAAAAAAAATATCATAACACACTCTCTTTCACAAAATCTCAATAAAGACTCTTTTATTTATTTTACTTTATTTTTTGTGGAGAGAGAGAGAGAGAGAGAGAGAGAGAGAGAGAGAACCAGACATTTTCATGATAAAAAAGTCTTTTAGAATCATGATCCAATACACCCTCCTAAGTTTTATTCTTATGAGAATGTAAGATTCACATCCTTTAAACATGAGAATAAGAATATAAGAAATCACGTGTAAACAACATTTTTGGGAATAAATTTTCAAAACTTAAAACAAACATGAGAATAATGCATTTCCAATCGCACATTGTCGATAATCATATTATAAACCTAAGAAACACACCCTACCTCCTAACCAAACTTTGATTTATTAGACTCTTTCCCCACTAGGGTTCATAGGGGATCGATGTTGTTAAAATTTCCCTCTCCTCTCCAACAATATATTGACAACTAACATTTTCCTAAAGAAAAAAATAAAAAAAATTATTTTGTAATCATAATTTAAAGATAATTGTAAAATTAGATTAGATTCTTTTCAAGTCAATAAATGAAGGGTCATACCAACTAATGGAAACAGAAAAAGAAAAATTTCAATTAAAATATAATTTTTTTTAAAATAATATTTTTTATGGATAAAAAATATGATAATTTTTTTTTATATATTTTTAAGACTTTGACTACACAAGTTTTAAAATATTTATCTCTCAAAAAAAAGTTTTAAAATATTTATGTTATGTTTGTTTCAAGGAGCACTTGCTAAAAAAAGAAAAGGTCTCGGAGGTTATCCTTTTTTATAAATGAAAAATGAATCAAACTTGACTCTCCCATTTTCTAATCTTTGGTGATACTCCCCCATTTTTCTATCACTAATTAACATGTGTTAACAATAAAATAAATGCAAATAAGAAAGTGTCCGTGACCATGAATTAATAAGTGAGGATCCTAATTTCATTGCGAGAAGTTCGTGAAATCAATAATAAGGACATTCTACATTTTCAAGAAAAGAAAAAAACATAACTTTGTTCAAAAAAGAAAATAAATAATTCAAAAAAGAAAAAAAGTAGAGTAAAAAAATTAGAGGATATACGAAATTGTTGGAAGTTTGTGTTAACGAAACGAACGGTTCAACGCTAAAATCACACTCTCAGCTTCCAAAAAGGTTCTTTCTCTTTCTTTCTTCGTTAATTGCCTTCTTCTCTCTCAGGGTTAGGGTTTCCTCATTTCCTTCTTTTTTTCCCCAAATTTCCCAATTCTGCATTTTCTCAATTAGGGTTCGTTCTTTTTCTTCTGCATTTTCTTTTTTATTTCTTAATTTTTATTCTATTTTGTTCTCATTGTGTTTTTTTGTTAGATGTGTGATAGTAATTGAAAGAGAAGAAGAAGAAGAAAGTACTGGAGGAGGGGGACTGACCTCAGGTGAAGATCTGAGGCTATTTTGGGTATTTTCATTTTTCAAGATGAGTGCTTCTAGGTTTATTAAATGTGTTACTGTTGGTGATGGAGCTGTTGGAAAAACTTGTTTGTTGATTTCTTACACCAGCAATACTTTCCCCACGGTTTGTCATTCTTCCCCTTTTTCCTTTTTTTTTTTCTTCCAATTTTTGTATTTCAAATTTTGATTTTTGGGTATTTGGGTTGTGTTTAAATCCCTGTTTTTTAGATTTTGAATTGAAATATTTTATTTTTGGTTGTTTGAGTTGTGTTTAAATTCCTGTTTTTTTTCAATTTTGAATTGAAAATTTTGATTTTTCGGTGTTTGGGTTATATTTAAATTCTTGTAAATTTGAAATCTGGCATGGAAAATGCTTTGCAAGGCAACCAGTATGTAAATTATGATTTGGAATGATGGGTTGGATGTTAATTGAAAGGTTGAAATGGATACAATGTAGGATTTTGGTTTGGAATTTATATGTATTTGGGTTGAGTTTGTTGAATTTAAAATTTGGGTGTTTAGATTATATTTAAGTTCATGAAAATTTCAATTTTGGTATGGAAAATACTTTGTAAGGCAACTGAGTATGTAAATTGTGATTTTAAATGATACATTTGAGTGTTTAATTTATAGGTTGAAATGGATATAATGTGACATTTTGGTTTCGAGTTTATGTGCGATTGTTTTGTCTTAAAAGTTGGGTTGAGTATGTGTTGATGATGATTTTGATTTGTGAATTTGCTGGATCATCAATTTATTTTGTTGAACTTGCTTTTTGGTTGGAAACAGGATTATGTGCCGACCGTTTTTGACAATTTCAGTGCAAATGTGGTTGTTAATGGAAGTATTGTGAATCTGGGTTTGTGGGATACTGCTGGTAATGTTTAGTAATTTGATTTTATATTTCAGTGGATTCTATGATTTGGGAGGTTCCTTTGGATTTATTGTGTTTGTTTGTGAAACAGGACAAGAGGATTATAACAGATTAAGACCTTTGAGTTACCGTGGTGCCGATGTTTTCATATTGGCTTTCTCTCTCATAAGCAAAGCCAGTTATGAAAATGTCTCCAAAAAGGTGCTTGCGTGTTCCCATTTTGCTTTGGTGTCCCTTGTGTTTTTTATGTATTTTGATTTATCTGCGGTAAACAATATATGCAGGTTGTGTTATATGTTAGTAGAATGTGTAGTTTACAAGAAATTACTGATGTATCACACATGCTTGTTTCATTTTCAGTGGATTCCAGAGTTGAAGCATTATGCACCTGGTGTCCCCATAATTCTGGTTGGAACAAAGCTTGGTATGTTAATTGCTGCATAATGTGATATCGATATGTTGATGCCATCTTCCCCATATTTATATATGGTATTAATCAGGGTTTTTTCTATGATGAAATCACATAGCCCCATGCATTTCATAATCAACTATATTGATGATGTAGATATCTTTGGAAGTATCCATTTATCGAACTGGCTAACCGCTGAACCGGTTCTTTTTGTTTGCTAGGGGGAAGGGGGATTTTTGGTGCATTTCATTTTCGTTCTATTTTATTCATTGTTTTTCATCACCATTGTTTTTCTACTGGTATCTGATGCATCAGTTTTGGTCAATGTTTTGATGTTTCTGCCTTTCTGGTTTGTTTTAGTTTTATCCATACATTGTATCTGCAATTGGGGTTACCCTCTCTCCAGATTTGTATTAAATATTTTCGAATAATCTCCCATCGTGTAGTTTTGTTAGCTTCCAGTTTGACAAATGGTTGTGCTAGTTTCCTGATCAGTGTACCGGTTTTTTCGACTTAATATTTAGTTCCTATTATTTTGTCATTTGTGTCGAGATAGATCTTCGGGATGATAAGCAGTTCTGCATAGACCATCCTGGTGCCGTTCCCATTACCACAGCTCAGGTGATTTTTTATTCTGCCACTCTAGGATCTTGTTTAGTACTTGTTAAATGTATATTAAATTAAATCTGACATGTGGGTCCTATTAAAGGGAGAAGAGCTGAGGAAGCTGATTAATGCACCAGCTTACATTGAATGCAGTTCAAAATCACAGGAGGTATATGGTTTTCTGATTATTTGTTTCTTCTAATTCACAATGGTTAATTTAATGTGAAGTTTAAGTTTGTTGGATGTATTTATTGCAGAACGTGAAGGCGGTGTTTGACGCAGCCATAAGAGTTGTCCTTCAACCACCAAAGCAGAAGAAAAAGAAGAATAAAGCACAAAAGGCCTGTTCAATATTGTAATTCGCTAGGTGTAAACATTTGATTGTCCTTTGTTCTACCTGTATTCCCCTCCCCTTCTTTTCATCATTTTCTTTGTTATTGAAGAAGTTGGAGAGTCTGTGTGGGTGTTCTTTCAGACAAATACTCTAGATCTCCTTGAAGCATAAGGTGGCTTAATGTTTTTGCTTTCTATGAATTATTATTGTCAACT
>Ga0099826_10001039_pt1 | contig 15656 bp, 6 predicted proteins | sample Mtrugardesep15_FD_76830 | JGI IMG/M metagenome (GOLD analysis project Ga0099826, IMG submission 76830) | Root nodule microbial communities of legume samples collected from California, USA - M. trunc garden sep15 | ecosystem: Host-associated > Plants > Roots > Nodule | place: USA: California... | reverse complement strand
CCCAGACAAAGTTGTCCACCATCACGAGATTTCGGACATACTCCAAGTAAACTACATCAACATATGTGGCATTCTTATCTATGAAGGTAGTGGTGCTCACCATGATGATTTTTGTTCCAACAATATTACTGTAGGCGTCAATTTATTTTGCTCTTGATAAATAAAATTAAAGATGATAATACCAATCATGAGAAAGTGATACTACCAAACATATATGCTGAAACATTCATGTGCAGTCAGAACAAGTTGTAGATGAACATGCTACAAATTTGGCTAAGAAACAAATAAAGGAACAACAAAGTGATAATTCTTTTATATGCACATTGTCGGTTTTTGGAGTCATGCAATGACAAACAAAGACTATCTTTAAGATAACCCATTTGAGTTCTTCTTGTGACGTTAGTTTGAGATTTTGAAGCGTGTTTATTTTAAGGTTTCAGGTTCAATTTTCTCTGATATTAATTTCAATTTCAGTGGACTGAGTCCATACAAAACTATGTCCTGCCTTTAAATGATCCCACCTGCAAGTAGACGATAGGATTAGACCCCTTAAAATTAATCGGTCTTTGAGCTGATACCGAATTTTTAACTTTTTATTTTTTAAATTTACATTTTCAAGATGATAAGTTTAATCCAATGTTACTTACGACTTGGAGATATTAATCCAATGTTGCTTACGACTTGGAGATATTAAAACATGTGTTGGAAGGATAAAGATGCTAAAGAAAATAAAGTATATGATATATACATATCAAGAATAGAAAGTGACAACTATTAAATATTTGAATATTCGTTCTATTGCAAGGAAAAAACACTTTTACATAGAAGGTTTCTAAGACAAAGAAATAATACTTAGAAGGAAGCTCAATTACCTATATCCATTTAAAGAAATATGTCATCTAATATGGGATATCCATTTAAAGAAATATGTCATCTAATATAAGACAGAGAGAATATAAAATATGTTTGGTTTTAAAAAAGTTTATTTAATATTAATTTTATTTTTCTTTCTTTTTTGTTGGGTTAAACTTAGTTTTTTTTATTTTTTTTCATACTAAGTAATTAAGAGAAATGTTTTTATTTTACAAAAATGATTAAGAAAAATGTTAACGAGTGTCTCCATGATGCTCTTTAAGGCCCTTAAATCATTACTTTTTATGAAAATATGTGTAATTAATACATCAAAATTAAAATATTTAACTTTTTTTATAAAATTATTTTTTTTTAATTTTAAAAAATGTTCGAGTACACTCGTTAACAAAACTCAAAAATTCAAGTATTTTTTTTCTTTTTTTCACTCGTTTCCCTTCCTTTCACCTTTTTCCTCCACGAGTTTTTTCCCTTTTGAAACCAAGCATATTATGAGCAATAACCTTCTTCAAGCATATTATGGGTGTTTGCTCACGTACAACAATCTCAAGCCATACGAGCATTGCGTAGAAAGTAATCATCACATGAACAATCAGTTTGAAGCATGTTTCTTCTCATTACATCCTATAGACTAATATCAGGTAACCCATCTAACTCAAAATATGACTTTCACATTGTTACAAGTTTTTTTCTAATTTAGTATCGTGGTTTCATCGCTTAAGTTCAACAATGTTATCTATTAGAGTTTACTTGTGGCGACGTATCGTTCATTGGTTTCTAACTTATGATTTAACTTTGAAAACATTATTTTAATGAAATGTGGCTCTCGTTTACCATCGATCAATTCCAAGTGTGCAAAGAAAGAGAATCAAGTGTTACTAATGACCTGGTTACATATTTGTTGTATTGAAGTTGCCTACTCTCCTGTGCGCATTATCTTCTATCTCATCTTAAAAACTACAATCTCTAAACGTATTTAAGTTAGTTTTTAGAATAAGATTCAAACTTATTTAATATGACATCAAAGCCGGATTAAGAATCGTAATGTGAAAATTAGACTCAAGACCTACACTAAGCATTAATATTGATATTAAAGTTGCATTTGAGTTTTCTATTACTCAATTTTAATGTGTTTGGACGACCTTATTATTTGAATTAACTTTTGAGATGAGATTAAATCCATTTAACATGTATTTTTTTTTCTTCTTTACTGTGTACTCATTTTATATGAATCCATTTTCTTCTTTTAGTGGGAATACTTGGTTCTGTTTATTAGTTTGAACATTAAAGTCGTACTATGTAGCTTGTCCTTAAATTTTTCCTTTGAAATCAACATATATAGAAGACTGAAATATGAGTAGTCTTGTTACAAAATTCCATGCTTCATGAATGTTGTCTTGCCCTCGTCTTCTGACCACCAATTACGTTGTTGAAATTTTTGTTGTTTTGGTCTGAACTCTAATCAAATTCTTTCAATGGTTTGAAAAAGTATTTAGTAGAAAACCTTCTCAAGCATGCACATGACTATAAGAGGGGGCACTAACACACCTAAGCTATTGTCACTATGTGCAACTTTAATTAGTCAGTCACTTTTCCTTGAAATTAAGGAGTTTGCTTAGAGTTCCTCTTAGTGACGACTGCATTACCACTAATTACACACTTACCTAAAATAACTACTTTCAGATGTAAGCTTAAATGGGAATATATAAGGTGGACGGGTCATATCAAATAAAAAAAATTCTTCGATTAACAAGTAAGTTAATAATTTTTGTCATTGTCAAAAAAGAGTGAGATTAATCATTATTCTATCGTTATAAAAAATACTAAGCCTTAATTAATGATCATATAATGTGCTTAGCAGGTCCCCTAAAGGTCCGTTTAGTTCAAGGGAAGGAGGGGGAGGGGAAAGATTTTAATGGAGGTGAGGGAAAGAGAGGAGGAGAAGTATTTAAATTAAATAAAAATATGTTTGGTTCACATGATGAGAGAAAATGGAGGGGATGAGTTATAATTAAAAATGCGTTTGGTTTATATAGGAAAGAGATTTTAAAATTAATTTACTATTTTATCATTAAACTTAATAATATGTCAAAAGAAAAGTTAAGGTATAAAAAAATATATGGCAATCTTAGGTTCTCTGTAACATGAATCTAAAACACAAGTAATATTAATATTTTTGATATATTACTTCTTCCACACACTATCTCAAGAAGCAATTTCACGAGCCTTCGTGAATTCAAGGCCACCGTTAGATTTTGTTTGGCATTAATTAAGGATGGTTGGAAATAAAGATGACATCATGCTACAGTATCAAGATAATATAAAGGTGGGGAATTAGTCACTTTAGTCCCTGAATGAAAAAAGAGTAGTCACTTTAATCCTTAAATGAAAGAAATTGCAAAACAGTCCTTGAACGTAGATCCTGTTGATCAATTTCGGAGACTAAAGTGACTAACGGAGTCTACATTCAAGGACTAAATTGACTAACGAGTCTACAATCAGGGAGTAAATTGACTAACAAAGTCTATATTTAAGGACTATTTTACAATTTATCTACATTCAGAGACTAAAGTAACGACTTCTTTCCTATTCAAAGACTAAAGTGACTAATCTTCCTATAAAGGTGGTCGTGATAACTTCGCTTGAAATTTTGTCAAGATCCACAACATTTTCCAAAAATATATATGACAATCTTAGATTCTCTCTAACATGAATGAAGTACAAAAAATATTAATGTTTCCATATATTACTTCTTCCACGCACTATCTCTCTCGATGTTCATACTAAAATGTGATTTTCTCTTACGAGACATCCAAACATAACAATAAGCATTAGCACACATAAGTTAAATTACAACTCTTCAACCCAAGACAAACCGTTTATTAATTGCAATTTTCTGATCTTGATAATCCATCTAATTTCATAAAAATTTATAAATGTATATTTGACATAAATTTATAAAATAAGATTATTTCTTAAAAAAAGTCTCACGATTATAAGAAAATAAAAATGAAATCACAGCACAATAGTGAATTAATGATGCAACATCAATCGAAAATAGAGAAGCAGCATCGATGGCGATGAAGAACAACGCACATCTGACATGTATGGTAAAAATTTATTAATAAATGTATTCAATAAGAACAATTTTAGAATTTTAAAACAAAATTGAGGATAATTTTAGGAATATAAGAAAAATGGAAACAACTCACCTCCCCTCGACAACATCCAATTGGTTTCATATAAATTCTACGTTAGTGAGTTTTATTGACTATGTTTTTGGGTAGTGTTTTTCTAGTTTAACAAATTACATTGGAAGATTAAGGAGCGTTAACTTGTCGGTCGCTCGATATCATGAGTTAGAGCCGAATCACATCAAGTGTCTAGGGTCTAGGAATTGTTTATTTCATGCATGCAAAGACTCCAATAAAATTGTTGGAACAATAGTAAAAAAATTAGTTAAAAAATATTTTTGGTCACCGAAGAGATTATCAGGCTGAGTCGCGAATTATGTCGTTCTCTTCAAGACGTTTTATGTCACAACCTAAAATTATGCAAGCAGACTATCAACTATGACGCCTCCATGATAAAATAACACTACTACAATTGTATCGGAGTCCTACTGCACTATAGAATTCGTTATAGAAATATTCATTCGAATATTGTGCTAAGACCACTTTAATATGATATTCATACCACTCTAATATGTGACTAAGACCATTCTAATATGGTACTCCGACTACTCTAATATGGTGTTTCCATCATTCTAACCTCTAACTCCTCCAATACCATAAAATATTGAAAGAGACTATATTCTTAAGATCATTCTTATTTCTGAAAGGGACTATGATCTTTAAAATACTTTTATTTTCAAAGGGACAAAATTTACCGAAGGGATTATGCTCTCAAGACCATTATTAATTATGAAGGGACATTATTACTTGAAGGGGCTATGGTTTTAAGAACACTATTTAAATCTGAAGGGACAGAAAAAAGGAGAAGAAAAGAATAGCTCGTAAACACAAGCTAAATGATGGAGAAGAGAGAAAAGTTCTTTGACAACTCAAGAGTAGACATGGCAATGGGGCAGGGTAAGGACATATTTTACCTTCTCTGTCCCTACACCTTACTCTCATATACTTACCCTTTACCCTAATCATACCCAGCGAGGATGAGAAATTGAATCTCACCCTCGTCCCCAACGGGTTCGAGTATCCCCGACCCATCCCCATCGTCACAACGGATAACTTTTTTTAATAAAAATAAAAGTATTTTTTGCCCCAAGCGCAATGTTGTAATACATTATCTGCAAAGAGACTATGGTAAATGAGAAGAGAGAGAGGCCGAGAGTGCGAGATATGGAAGAAGAAGAAAAGAGAGAACCATGGTAAGTGAGTGTCATCTAAAACACTGAGAATATGATTGTGTGATGAAATAATTTAGGGTTTGTGTTTCTATTTATATAAAAGGGGTAAAAAATTGATTTTCTACCTTCGGGACAGGTATGGGTATGTGTTCGGTGTGTGTATCTGTATCCCCGTTACCCATCCAGTGCCCGTGTTTTAAACTTGGAGAAAACCCAAACCCATACTTAAATCCAGTCAAAGCAGGGAAAACCCGTTAAATTGTGTTTGGTTTAGACGGGTACCTGCATGTATGGGTTTTGTTGTCATGCCCAGTCAAGAGAGCTTTTGGTGTGAGTAGAAGTGAGGGAAATGATCTCTATTAATAGGAGAGGAGTCAAAAATAAGTTACAAATCCAATGACTACAATCATTTGACCGTTACTAAATCAATAGTTTAATCTTGCCTCTTAAACAAGCACTAATGATAAAAGTTGACTAAATTTTTTTCACTTCACACATTAACACTCATCTAGTTCCAACACACTGATTTGTAGTTCAATTGTCTAATCTCAACATAGCGGTCAAGTTCGTTTACATCATATTTGGTTATTATGTGTAATACAAATTAACCAATCTAAAATTAATGATTGGGATAAATTACAACTGCATAAATTGATTACCGGAGGCAATCCCGGTCCCAAATTTTACCACATCTAAATTCTAAGTTGTTTGTCATGTGTTTTTCAAGGCAACAAAGAGTAAAAAAAGTGAATTACTTGTATATCGTCCAACCAAGAACAATTTAGACAGCTATAAACAATGAAAATTCAAATTGAAAGAAATTCACATTAACAACCGTGATGTGAAGATGCTTGGACATTAACCGTGGTAGTAGTAAATAAATTTGACAATGAACGCACAACTGCTACAGTATGGTGCGGACACAGCTCCAACTTGCATTGCAAGCAATATCCAATATATCGTGACATACACGATTAATTAGTTTATACATAATTGCTACATGCATATATAACACACAACTACTTCGTACCTAACTCCTATAATGAGTACCAAGTGAACACTGACCAGTGGTATTATTAATCCATGTAACTGAAGTGCTGTCTTAATTTGCTGGCCAATTTCAATTGTATAGTTTTGAACTTCTACCTTTTTATAGTATTTTTTTTATTGATTTAATCAGCACAACAATGGAGAATGAAGTTTTGATCCGGAACACTGTACGACAATATTGTTTCAAATTTACTTTAAACTATTCGTCTTCTTCAATATGGGGAAACTATACGTGTATAGTTCCTACAGATCATGACTATAGTGCCTTGCAAGCCAATATGTATATAGCATTCGAATACGATTTAGACACGTTGCCCTCTAACTTTGATGCTTGGATAAGATTAGACCCAAATTATTCGGTTTTAATGATTAAATAAGTGGTTTTCTTTCTAAGTTTAAGTTTAGCGAGAGAACCCCCACAATCTCTTTTAAGTTTTCTTTTTCATTCATTCATCGATAAGGTATTGTTTTAGGTCATTTTTTAAATAAGTAGTTTTCATACATATCAAGTTTTTCATTTTGTGTTTTTTATGATTTCGTCGTTTGAGTGCGACGTTGTGTTGTTAGTCGTCTTGTACGACGTTTGATTTCACGTTTTGTTGATGTATTCGTTTGGTTCATATTGATCAACTTCAGTCAAGTATAAATTCAATCAATGATTTGGATGTCGACGTTGCAAATCCGAAAGCATGAGTATTTCGGTGACTTAGAGAATTTATTATACTATTTGTAAGCATTTTGTTGTTGTATGTTATTAACTTGGGTGTTGTGAGTTTGTTTGCAGATTCACTCTTTACGTTTTTAGCGATGTTGAACATGTTATTGTATTTGATGAACTCTCAATTTGAATGAATAAGTATTGTTTTGTTTTTGTAAAAAAAAAAAGTTATTGATTAAAAGATTAACAAGATATTTATTTTTGAAAAATGCTAACAATTATACATCGTTTAAGGAAAAAAAAAAGTATTTTTGGGATGGATTCGTTAAACAATGTATTTGAGACATTTGTTAGTGATCATTTTTTTTTTGTAAAGTGAATTTCTCAAGAAAGAAATCTTATTTTAAATTAGAGTAGTGATATTTTAACAATCATTTTGGTACAACCTTTGAGACAACTTTGTTGTTCTCTCTTCTCATTGGTCAAAAATAATAGAGAGAGATAAAAAGAAAGAGATAGAATAAAAACATAATATAAGTATGAGAGAGAATGTTGTACCAAAATGATTGTACAAATATTCTCTCAGTGTTTTTCAAAATAAATAAAAAAAATTGCAGTACAATGCAAGGCAATGATAGAATTTCGATGTACAATTATTTTAACGGGGTAAAGAAAACATTGGATTCTTTTTGATCGTAGCTTTAGCACTTTTGAATTTAAATTGTAATAATATTTAATCACAAATTTTTCATATATATATTGGAAATGCCTTTTCTTATGTTACGTAAACAAAAATTCTTTTTCATGCGAGAGTCCCCCCTAGTCTATTGGCTCTCGTGAACTCGTTTACTTCAATCCATCATCATCTACAACATTGTTGGTTTATGTGAGATGGAAAATCAAACGGACTCATTCAATTTTAAGTAGCCTCAAATGAAGCTAAAATATCCTTTCAGTCAATTATAAAATGTTCATTAGGGCAACCTTCACTAAAAATATCCTTTGATGAAAAGTTTGAGATGGTAATTATTTTAGGGAAGTTTGGCATGGTAATTAATAACCTAGCTCGATGTTTCTTCTTGAGCATTTGTGATAAGATTGCAATGTTTGACCTCCTTCTCTTGGTAGCACGGATTATCCTAATTGGACTTTAGAAAGCAATGGTAAATTTTTCATTAGAAGCTAAGTGCATACAACTACATTAGTTTGAATACTCATCAAGAGGAAGAGTTGGATCCTATTTTCACAATGGTTGCTAGTTGGAAAGACCAAATAAGACTCTTGCTCATCTTCTAATTAATTAAGAAAGGCATCATCGTGGTATGTCCCAAATGATACTATGATACTTGTACCCGTTGTCAGTTAAACACTCATGCATGTTAAAACCTTTTGGAAGGGTTTCATAAAATAACTTCGGTTAAAATTCTTCAGTATTTTTTACTCCAAAATCAATTATTGTAATGCCTTAACAGTTGAGCTCATTGCATTATAGTTTGGCATCTGTCTTACCCATAATATTTCCTTTGATTATGTGTTTTTTGAGGTTGATTAGTCGGTGTTGAACATGTTTTTTAATCGGAGATTACTCCCTCATCCTCTCTTCAAAGTATTCTTGATCATGTGTTGATTTGGTTACTTCACTACTTTAACTATTTTAGATAACCCTTGTCCTCTTTTTGACTCCTTGATGTTTGTGGATTGTAGGACTTCTTGTAGTCCTTTGGTTTATCGTTAATTTAATTCACTTTTTATGTTATGTTTTGGTGATAAAAGCTAATCTTATAACTCTTTTTTGACCAATCGAAACGAAGTCCAATTTTCTTCTCGTGGGTAGTTATAAGATGATTACTATGCTACTTTCAAAAATAATATTTTTGTTCAACTTCATTAAATTTCTGTTTGTTCACATTAGATGTTTTCCTAACATGACTTTAAGTAGTACACGATCAAATAGTTTGGTATATTGGAAAGAAAATGGGTATCGAAACAAGATTAATCAAACAATTATATTGCATGTTAGGTTTAAAAGAATACAAATGTCGCTATTTTGTCCATTCTTTCATTTAAATAATACCATAATACTCACACTTAGTCCTAAAAAGCTATACATTGTATATATGGGTAATTAACGTATTTAGGATAGACTCCAATATCAATCCTAACTCACTACACAAAATCAACTTAGTAAGAATTGTCTAAACATATATGGTTAATGTGAGATTTGGATGTTTTTTCTTCATCTTCAAATTTTCCTAATAATATATTTGACAATATGTAGCTGTACATTTTGTTTCAATTAGTATCGTGCTATCAAAAAGCGTTTTTTCTTACAAAAGGGATAATTTATGAAAGTGTCATCGAGTATAAAGCTAAGAGTTCTCCTACTTTTTCTTTTTTTTGACAAGAGTTCTCCTACTTAATGAAATAGTAGTCTTTTGGTATGAACTCTCTATTTACTCATGACATTGATCTTTTTATTGAGAAGGTTATAATTGGTGGAAATGAAACTTATGAGTGTCATCGAGTAAATTATCGTGGAGTGAAAAGTTATCCAAGGGGAAGAATAATTCTTTTTTTTTAAGGAAGGGAAGAATAATTCTTGGGTAAACACGTATTTGGAAATTACACACATAAAAAAAATACACATCATTTTTTTCGATGGAAAAAAAATACTATATTGTTTGATTATTATTTTTCTACTTTTGTTTTTTTATGTGATAAATTTTTGTGTTAAGAATTGTTCGACTATGAAACGATAATGCATTGTAGTCGGCGGCTGCTAGCCTGCATTTTCGCCAGGCCTAAATTAAATACAGTTAAAGGAGTTTTGACTTTATGTTTTGAAAAGAAGTTAATATGTTCGACTTCAAGAGACATGAATGTTTGTTTCTTGTTTTGTCGAAGATATGGACTTTGCAAAAGATGACGTTAGGAAGATTATTGTTCGACAAAATTGAAGATGTCGAAGAAGGTTGGTCTCAGATAAAGATCAAATAACGGACATCATTAAGGCATGCTTTTGAATTTCAAATTGAATAGGTGTTGTAGGCCGTTAGTGGCAGTTATAGTTTCGAATATCTATGTGTAGGTAGTTTTTTGGTATAAATAGGAGTTTCTCATAGGAAAAACGGATCACAATTCAATCATACAGAAAACTTACACTCAAACTATCTGTATTTAGAGAGAAACAAGTTATCAAGTCATAATATATGAATCTGTGTACCAATTTGCTTTCACTCAATATGTCCTAATATTTACTGGTTGATCTTGCAAGTAACTAATTTTAAAACCAGCGGTTGTTTACCAAAAATCACGATAAACAACGGCAAAGCGATGTGTGAATCAGATAGCTTTAACTACCCAAAATATATATTTTTTATATTTAAATAGGTTAGTATATTTAGTAATTAGTCATCTTAATAATATATATTTAGCTACCATAATTGAATCTATTTGTCAAAAACTAGTAGAAATACATTTTTTTTTAAGAAATCAAAATAGTTTACCGAATAAATATGAAAATATTAATATATACTCATTTATTTCACAGATGTATTTTATTTTGACATTTTTGATCTTTTAAGCGGCTACAAAGAAATTTTTACTAACAATAAAAATTATCAAAACAACTCTCAATATATTTTTTATTTTATTTCTTTGCCTCTTCATATAAAGATGGTTTTACTTCCCCATCTAGTTACTCTAGATTGAGGGTAGGTCCTTATAGACATTTTTTTCATACTTTGTGTTTGGAGTACCTCACTTAATTTCTTCTAAGGTGTGCTTTGGCGGTATTTATGAAGCACTTATGGGACCTGAGACTCTTGAAGAATCTTTTTCATTTTTTGGTTATGTATGGAAAGATAGAAATAAATGACTACTATTTTAGATATTTCACTTAATTTTGTTAGGGATGGAGACTTTTTTTTACTCTCTCCGTCCCAAATTGTATGTCGCTTTAGAGAAAAAAATTGTCCCAAATTATATGTCGCACATTAATGTTATTTTTTCTATTATAACTTTAACTATTTATTACTCTCTTTTCTTTCAATTTTTTCATTTATATTTCCCATATTATTTATTAAGGACAATTTTGTAAAACAACTCATAATATCTCTTTTCCACACACTATTAATTGCATTTCTTAATATATGTGAAATGGTTAAAACGTCGTACAATTTGGGACGGAGAGAATAGTGTTCAAGACTTATTTTGCTTTGCCGTTGATTGTATTGACTAAGTGAGTCTTCAGTTAGAAAGTTTCCCGCAAGACTTAATCATTATACGGCTTAATGTCGTAAGTCATACTCTCTCCGTCCCAAATTGTATGTCGCTTTAGGAAAAAAAATTGTCCTAAATTATATGTCGCTTTACAATACAATGCAACATTAATGTTATTTTCCTTATTATAACCTTAACTATTTATTATTCTATTCTTTCAATTCTTTCATTTATATTTCTCATATTATTTATTAAGGATAATTTTGTAAAACAACTCATAATATCTCTTTTTCACATAATATTATTTGTATATCTTAATATATGTAAAATGACCAAAACATCATACAATTTTGGACAGAGTAACATATAGCCAAATTGATTTTCACACGTGACAGTTTCAATCTCTACTAGCATATCTAGATGAGCTATTTTCCAATGCTTTGACTCGTAAAATTAATTAAGTCTTAACCATTCATTCCGTAGCCATCCTTCCAAATAAACTAAATTCTTTAGCTCACTAAACTACTTATAAATTCGGTCATACATATACGCTAGGCAGAGTAAATCACTCCCTCCATTTTATAATAATAGTCTTTTTAACATTTTTTTTTTAAAATAATTCACTTTATAATATCAATGCAGTATTTTTTTTCTTCATTATTATACTCTTATTTATTGAATTTCATCCAACTTAACTACTCCACTAACTACAATTAATAAGGGTATTTTAGTAAATGATATTACTTTTACCATTGAAATCAATCAAATCAATCATTTTCTTAATAATCGTGCACAAACCTTAAACGACTATAATTTAGAGACGGATGGAGTATTAAATTTCCGCAACTCGTATGATTGATAGTCAGTTTCATGAATATAATGTGAAGAGCTATATATAGTTTTCAAAGTTGCAACAAAGCAAAAATTGACTAAAATTACAAAGGTTGGTGCAAATAGTTATTTTCGTCATGAAATGTGTAACAAGTAGTTAAAATAGTCTTTTAATATAACAAAATTACAAAATAATTCATACATTATGTTAGTCAAAATAGTTTCTGACGAAAACAAATGCTCATATAAAAATACTTACATCTTTCATGCATAATTCCGGTTAACCCACCACATTTCAACCCTCTAGGAGCTCCAAGGTCATAGCGTTAAAAGAAGCATTTTAATGTTGGATGCTATTTTAACTAACAAAGTGCACAATCAAATACGATTTTATAATTTCTTTACATTGAAGACTATTGTAATCAGTCGTTATACGAAAACGACTATTTATCCTTAAAGATATTAGATCTATAATAAGACTAGCTTAATTGTTGAACTTATTATATATTTACACGAGTTTGAACTTGAGACTCTTGCAATATTTTAGTGGTGTTTGTCATTTTATTCATTGAAGAAAAAAAATATATTATTGAGTACATTTATGTTAGATTATGATTAGAAAATTATTAAAACAACAGTAATTAAATTTTGTAGTTAATAAACACCTTTAATTCACCAACGTAGGATCAGTTATCATTGAGAATCAATAGTTTCATAAAATCAACCGGTTACCTTGTTGATGAAGAACAAAGATAGAGTTTTCTAGCAATCACCTTCACCATATCATGAAGAACACAATACGTAGTGATGACGAAATGATTGAGTAAGAGTGAAATCATGGCAGTGTCTATGTAATGGCAAAATGTTAAAAAAGCATAATCATTTCACGCATTATTTTTATTTTTTAACTTTTTTAAGTTATAAATAACCTTACACAAATCCTTGCTATTGGGTCACACATCTTTCAGCATCACCAATTTTGCGCAGCTAGGAAACACCAGAATTCCTTATATTAGTTCCCACGTACCTTTCACAACCCATAGTGGTCCCCTCCAACCTTCTCCTGTTTATCATTGTCTCCAAAAAACTTTATAAATTTTTTAATTATGCACATTTTTATTACTTATGATTTAATTAATTAGAATAGAAAAAGGTGAGGGCTATATATAAAGGCAGTGTTGGTGAGACTATTACTTTTGCATTACTTTGAAGGACTTGCATTGGTCTCGTGAGTTATGGGGAGACAACCTTGTTGTGACAAACTTGGTGTGAAGAAAGGTCCATGGACAGCTGAGGAAGACAAGAAACTCATCACTTTTATTCTTACCAATGGACAATGTTGTTGGCGTGCTGTGCCTAAACTTGCTGGCCTTCGGCGTTGCGGTAAGAGTTGTCGGCTTCGTTGGACTAATTATCTTCGTCCTGATTTAAAGAGAGGACTCCTCACTGAAGCAGAGGAGCAGCTTGTTATTGATCTCCATGCCCGTCTTGGCAACAGGTATATTTTTTTTTATCTTATTTAGTTGTATTATTTGAACATCAAAATAAAGACGTCATAAACGATATTGTATATGTTTATCTCTATCTATGACACCCTTTTTGACACTAAAATTTTGATGTCAAAAATCATTTCTCTTTTAATCATTTAACTAGCAAATCCTTCAATTAACATGTCTAAATTATTATTGATGTTAAAAGTAGGTGGGCATTTTATATCATGTCTTAGGGTTTTCTTGTGGCTTAAGCTATTGAATATTTGTTTTGCTTAATAGATTATATAAACATATATTTAAAGATTTCAATATATTATAGCGTTTTACATAATTATCTTCTAGTATTTTTTTTGTTGTAAATATGGTTATCGTTCTTGCGCAATTGCATAGACTAATTTCTTACGTCGGTGATGGATTTTGATATATAGTTGATTGTTATCTCAGGTGGTCGAAGATTGCTTCAAGGTTACCCGGGAGAACAGACAATGAGATTAAAAATCATTGGAACACACACATCAAGAAAAAGCTCATTAAGATGGGAATTGATCCCATTACTCATGAACCTTTGAATAAACAAGCATCATCCAATGATAGTAGTACTTCATCCCCTGCAGAGAATTTATCACAGCCTGTTAACAACCATGAAGTGAAGGAAACTGATGGAGTAGTCAACTCAGTGGAGAATTCAAGCTCATCCCCAGCTGAAAATTCTTCTGGAGAAGAATCACTTTTGCTAGATAGCATTTGCAGTGACGATTCTCTAATGAATAGTATATGGTTGGATGAAACACCATTGGTGGAAGCCCTTTGGGAAATGGACACTACACCTATAGCAGAAAATACAAAAAATGACATGAGTTTTATGCCTTCTTGGGAGGATAATTGTGCTTGGCTATTTGATTGTCAGGACTTTGGTATTCATGACTTTGGATTTAATTGTTTCAATGAGATAGAGTCAAGTACACTGCAAACTATAGGGATGAAGGAAAATAAACATTAGCATATGAATAAGTATGTATATTTGGCTTGTGAGAAAAAAATACCATGAGCTCAAATTGAAGTTCTTTGTGTTGAGTTTTATTTAGTTAGTGTTTCACAGAATGTTCTTGGAAGGTGGAAGGTGAACCCTTCCTCTTATGAGGTTCCTAGTGAACCAAATAAAAAAAAATGATAGCAAGCCCAAAATCATGGTAATGCTACATAGTAAATATACTTTCTTCCAATTAATTACTGTAATTTTATGTGTACTTTAGTGACATAAAAAAGTGAAATGTCAAAGTAATGTTATTAGAGGGTTCTAACATCAATATATTGTACAAAGATGTTTACTTTGAAAATAATGATAAAATCTTATGTGATTATTGATCCTGCTGTATTCTCTTCATTTTCTATTTTTTGTCACATTAGATGTTGGGGACGCATGTGCTGATGTCATAATAACATATTAGTTTTGCACATACTATTTATCATGTGCACAAAAACTATATACATTTTCTCTTTGTTGTGATGTCGCCCCCACTCTTAACCTTTTGTTATTTAAACTATGTTATTAAGTTCCTTTACAAAATCATGCGAGGATGGTGCCCCATAAAATGATACTAGGAGTGAAAGGGGTCTACAAAAATCAGAGATAATAAGAGGAGAGAAAAGGAAGAGACAAAAAAGTGCAAACAATATGATAAAGTATACAGAGAATGATGAAGTGATTCGATAAAAACTTTAGGTTAATAGTGTTTTACTCCTCGTGATATAAGTTATTTTTTGTTTTCTTTTCTGTAATATTTTTTTTTGGATTTCGTCCTTGTAATTTGAATGTTTTTTTGATTTTGGAACTTCATGACAAATTTTCTCCCTGTAATTTGAGAAAATTTCGAGTTTACCCTCTGTAATTTGAGCAAATTTCGGTTTACCCTCTGTCATATCATCGATTTTGTACTGACAAAATTCATGAAGGTCCAAAACCAAAAAACGTCAAATTACAAAGCGAAATCCAAAAAGAAAACTTTATAAGAAAAAAACCGAAAATAACCTATATTACAACGGGTAAATTACTATTAACTCAAAACTTTATTTGTAACTTTAGTCAACGTTATAAGATGAATTTTCAATTATTTTAGAAGTAAATGACGGATTTAATATATTTTAAAAATATGTTGAAGAGTATTAT
>Ga0099826_10001038_pt1 | contig 15658 bp, 5 predicted proteins | sample Mtrugardesep15_FD_76830 | JGI IMG/M metagenome (GOLD analysis project Ga0099826, IMG submission 76830) | Root nodule microbial communities of legume samples collected from California, USA - M. trunc garden sep15 | ecosystem: Host-associated > Plants > Roots > Nodule | place: USA: California... | reverse complement strand
TATTGTTTCTAGTATTATTTATCAGTTATCTTTACATTCCAACTTCGAGGTGAAGTTTGTTAGGAGACAAGCGAACATGGTTGCTCATACTTTAGCTAGGGCGACTTGTTCTTGGACTAGTCACCGTATTTTTGATTCTTATTCTTCTTGTATTAAATATTGGTTGATTAATGATAATAGTTAACTTTGTTTCTGTAAAAAAATAATAATTAAAATTAAAGACATCTCAACATCTATAAATTATGATTGCTTCTACATACGTATAAATGTCTTCATTTTTTTTTTTTTGAAGGAAAATGTCTTCATATTTTGAAATTGTTGTATGATTATTCTATTTTCAACCCTTTTAAGTACATATCTATCTATACATATGATTAAACAATCAATATCATTCAATATTTCTTCTCTTATAGGGTTGGGAATTTAATTCTTCAAAAAAATTATTGAAGAGAAAATACTTTCAACTATTGTATTTGTCACAACACAAAACAAAGCTAACTTCAAAATGATATTCCATAACATAAACATCATTGATGTAATGTTCGGACCTTTATTCCATAACATAAACTTGTAGAGAAAAAAAAAATCATCATTACATTTTTGATGTACCTTTGTTTCAGGTTCTTGATGCTCTTTTATGTGAATATGAAAAATCAGTTCAAGTTTCCTGGCCAATCGTCACTTATTGGATGAGGCGTATTCTAGCATATTAAAATCGTTGGACTCAACCAAGCTAGAATTCATGAGCTGGTGAAGAAAATATGAACAAGTTTTATCAAGGCAGAAAACCGAAGAAGACACTGCTAGTTCTGAAATAGCTGCTCAATGGTCACAATGGCATTACTGCTGAAACAAGGTTGTCTGCAGCAAGAGAGCATCTCAGTCTGCTCAAGATGAGTGGAAGCGGAAGTATGGCATTGTAGTTAGAGAAGCAAACAATGCTCTAGAGAAGGCAGATATTGGGCAGGAGTGCACAAGTAAGCAAATCAAGTTGAGGGAAGATGCTTTGAGAAGAGAGTTTTCTTGCAAAATATCTGCTTACCTGTCATAGCATCAAGATAGTGTGATACAAAGATGACTAAGGCCTCATTAATGTTGTTTGGATATATGATGAATGTGGTGCAAAATTCTTATTTATTTATTTATTCCTTGCTGATTATGATGCATGAAGATAAAATAAAGGAAAAGACTGCCAAAATTGAGCATGCTGAGTAGTGTTCAACAACTTTGAAATTAGAATTGAAGGTGAAATTCATGACTATTGAGATAATTTAAGAAAAGTTTTTTTGTATCATACCCCCACTTCCACACCTATATCACGGTAAAGACAAGATTTATGATATACATATTTGTAATTAATTGTTCTGCAAGTCTTCTAATAGACATTAACATAGGAACTACATACCCTCTTGTTTTAAGTACATGTCTTTATTTTAATTCAATTTATATTTCAATCCCTATTTGTCTACTATCTATTTATATTTCAGTCTCAATTCTAGTCCACTATACACGCCTACAGAGGATGGTGGTTCTGTTTTTGTGGGTGATGGGGATAACTACAGTCCTCAAAATAATGATGATGATTGTAAAAAGGACAAATCTCCACTGCGAGTTTCGTTGAAAAACCAGGACACAAATTGATTTGGAAATTCTCTTCAACTAATTTTATGACACAGTTGCTTTTGTTTTAGCACATCTGAATTATCATTGGGAACAACATCTCCAACTAAGAATTATCATTGTACACATTCTATCCACAAACACACCTAGCATGTTTCCACTAGGCTTTTTATTTTTGATGAAACCGGTTTTCCAAAAGGGGATCAGACACTAGCTACAAAAGCATGCAGTTGCAGGTGGTTATAAATTGCAGCCATTAGTTCTAAATCGGACAGTTCAGATCAGACCTACCAAAATCAGTTATAAATAATTTTGGACATCGGTTTTAGATTGGACGGTTAGGATGAGTAACAGCGTGACACAGTTACTGCGTCAAATCTGAATCCGTTCCAAAGCTAGCAAGATTTACAGTAGTTATAATAGTGTTGCTGGAGCATGTTAAACGGGCAAAAGGAACGTTTTTGTTATCCTCCATCCTATCTTCACCCTGAGAAAGGAGTCCAATAGAGGGGTGATCCTTGGAAATATGGACACACATTCGACATACTTTAGGAACCTAATCTTTGTTGGATCACTACCTTTCTCCTCAAAGATGTGTAATTCCTTTCTGGGAAGTGCAAAGACAAATCTACAATGGTGCAATATATAATTTACCAGATGTATGGCGACAACTCTCTTTTTTCTCACCCCAACCTTTTGTACACAGACATGTGATTACGATTCGATTAATTCTTTTCTAAAATTATTACCACATGTCAGTGTCTTGTCTGATGTATCTGATCATACTTCGTAGGCATTGTCAGTGCAATTATAGACGATTCCCTTATGTTGTGATCTTTATGGTCTGTACTATTTTTAAGAAAGGAAAACACCCATAGGATTCCATAAATATACAAAATAATTCCAATTGGAAGAACACAAATAACTATAGAGAGCTGTTGAGGGATTAAGTAGGCAAGAATGGTAACCTTTCATCATGAAATCTTAGCAGCTTTGGTTATTTGTTCCTTGGCATTGCTAAATACTGAGCTTTGAACACTGCACTACTGTGTCAGTCTTGCTTATCACGTGTAAACACAGACCAAACAGACAGAAACAAGTGCCTTACGTTTGTTGTTTCGGAAGCTACTGGGAAACAAACAACAATTAGGTGCTTGCTTAACCTAACTCCACTCAAAAAGATGCTTCTTAATATATTGTCAAAACAGAAAACAAGAAGCATCATCTTTAATTATTATATTATTAAATTTAATCACTAGATTATCATAACTCTTTCCTATATTAATGGATCGAAGAAATATTATAAAGATTGTTTATCACAACGATAATAATTAAATAAATGAAACATACAAGGGCGAGAAAGAAAGGTTGGAAAACTAACCAGAGACTAAGACCCACTCAACGTTGACGAAAAAGGGTGTGGTGCGTGAAAGAGCAAATGTGAATTTACGAAAAGCTTTTTCATTGTGATCAAATTGAAGCTGCAATAAGCAATGTAGGAGAGGAAGATGAATGCACATTCCATTGTATACGTAAGGGTAGGGGGTTCCAACAAGAACACGAACACCCGCTTACTAAAAAGCAAGAGCTCTTATTTAATGAGATGACTCTATTCTACCCCGTTCGGTCATTAATACAAGCAAAAATTCACTTTTTTAGATATATTCAATTAATGATGTATGTGACACATAATAAAAACCACATACATCATTAATTAAATGTATTTAAAAAGTGGATTTTTGTTTATATTAGTGACTGAATGATGTATACTTCAATGATTTTATAACAATAAGTGTTCTTTTTATTTTTATTTTGTTTTAAGGAAATTAAATAAGTGGTATTATTTTCCTTAAAAAATAAGTGGTCTTATTTAATGAGATGACTCCATACTTTAATCATTTTATGGGTTGACTTTTTTAATAGTCGCGCAACAAGGTTGTATTTCAAGGATGGACATATTATGTCGGCCATTGAAGTGCCATTAGGGCTGCTTGCTTTTTTTCTTCTTGTGTTGCATGAGTATTGTCAAAATTTTCTTTGGCTTAAGGTTGTGTCAACTGATATATATAGAGGAGGCGTTTATGTTGTTTGATAAATAGCTGACATTGTGGTTGGCGGAGGTCCTTTCTTTGGGGACTTTCGATAATTGGCTTCATTACCTATTATGGTTGGTGGGTTGGGTTTGTACTCGACAATAGAGGCTTCCTCGTACGTTTTTGTGGCTTCTAGAGCCCAATCTTGGGCTTTACAATATCATATTTTAGGAGAAAGCGTGATAAAGTGGTATGAACTCTAATTTTGACAATCTTATGTATGGTCTTCGTGGTGCGATTCCAGATTTTGCATGTAGCAGTTTTACTGGCAAGGACGTGTGTTCGGCGAGTGCTTTTGTTTTTAGTTAAATTGTTCAAGATGTGGAAGCGAAGTTTGACATGACCGCAAGACAAAAAGTAGTTATTGGGTGTTTGCAAGCGGCACATGCTCATGATTTTTTTCTAGCTATCTCCATTGATGGGTTAGGTCAACATATGTCACTTGTAGAGTATATGTGAAGAAGGAGTCACATGTGAACTTCTTGTCTGACCCATTTGACGGAAGACCGACGCTTAGGCCAACATAATTTATGTTGTACGGGTGGGTAAGAGGAAAACATTCATGTGTGGATTTGACTGGGGTTTCACCCTTGTGGTATTGGGGACAGGAGCTTTTATGGTGAAACAAGCGACCCTCAAAGCCGTGCAAGCAAAGTGGTCAAACATGAGAAAACTTGTTATGACAATCAACATACTTTTATACTGTTTGCGTTTGATACTTTTGACTTTTTAACACTATATGTTGTTGACCTTCTACATAGAGTTCAAAGGATCAATGATCAATTTTACAATTCAAAATAGTTTAGTGGTGTAGTTTATTGTTTGCTTGTCTTCCACTTATGTGTAATGTTTGTATGTATATAATTACATTATTGTGCTTTAAAAAATAAGTGGTTAATGTTGAATTTTAGTGCAAAATGAAAGTGGTTATAACCTATATGTCAAATAAGTGTTTAATAACATACATTTTAGAGTTATCGAATATATTTTTTTCTTGTATAATAATAAACATAAAAAATAAGGTTTTAGCAAAGATCATTCCATAATTCTAATAAGAGTTAAAAACAATTGCATCTGGTAAATAAGTGTTTAATAACATACATTTTAGAGTTATCGAATAATTGATGTATCTAATTTAAAATATAGACTATATATAACGATTATTTATTGAATTATAAAAAATTAATTGTGTCTTACAAATAAGACTTAGGGAGTAATATATATTAAATCTAATTCATTTTTCAATTCCTTTTCTCTTCAGACTTTTTATAGCAACAGAAGTTTTCTAAGAGTGAATTTGGATGATGAAATTTATGAAATGGTGCAATTTTAGAAGGTAATTTAAATGAAGGGACTTTAGAGATGTTTTTGTTAATTTAAGATTTTTTTTTTAAATTGGCTCTTATCTATAGATAATAATAATGCAAGGTTAGTTTTTTTTTTGCAATTTTGTCATTTGTCATATTATAGTTAATTTCTTCCAACATAGTCCCTCCGATTTTTAATATATTTTTAATATAAGCAAATTTTTTACTTTTATGTTAATTCAATTAATGATTTACGTGGTCTACATTATAAACTATATACATCATTGATTGATTGAATGAAGCTAAAAATCAAAATTTGTTTATATTAAAAAACGGAGAGAGTAGTCTTCTCTAAATATTTGCCAAAGGGGGAAACTATCATCCTAATTTAATACTAATAATTTTATTTGATTAAATTAAATTTTTGTAATCATGTAACAAAATAATAATGACCGCTGCAATGTTTCCAATGACCCCATTAATGTATTAAAACAATATTGGCTTATTAGTATTGATATTTTATTTTTAAAATTTTCTCCTATTAAACTCAATGCCCATGAACATTGGAATTGCACTAACCAAAAATGACTTTAGGTTTTCTCATTTCCACAATTAAAGGCTCCAACTTCTGTCATTTTATTTTCATCTTCAACAATTTTGAATTCTAAAATCTGCTCCTCCTATGTTCTTCGGCACCTCTTCTATACGCTTTCTCCTTTTGTTCTGTCCTTATTCCTTTGAGCGGCCAATATGTGTGTCAGTTCTCTGGTTTGGTTGTCAGATGGTTCTCAACTTTTGCTCTCTCAGTGTCCTTTTGTTTGTATCTTTGAACAATAACATTGAACTTGCTAACTTCTTAATCTTATCCTTTGTTTTCTCTTAATTTTTTATTTATTGTTTTTCCATCTTTCAAACGTTAATGCTGCTGCTGCATATGCCTAGAATAATAAACATCTTGGAAAAACAAATCCATATGCTTTATATCTCAATTGCTTCAACTCTGAACACCATAGAAGCTCACCGGAATCTCAAGTTAAAGTGTTATTTGCACAGTTGTGGCAAGGTAGATCCCTCTATTAAACCCTTTCTCTCTTTCAGTAAATGGAGCCACTAATATTTTATGCTCATTTATCATCCTCCTTTGCACTTTCTTACGTAATTGCATTTGCTCTGCTATAGTTATTTGGTAATGAGCAATACCTGTTAGGAAAATTCCGATTAGCATTTGGGTTCTGCGGTGTTGAAATATGTTTTTTTTTTTTAATGTTGGAAAATACCTGTATTTATTCCTTGCATTTTGCTATTTCAATTCTCTCATATAATCTTTATCTTTATATACATATCTTTATATTGATTTAAGCAATAATTTATTTTTTTACACTTGTAATTTATTTACACTTATATTTACCATTGTTCTACTAATCGCTTGCTAACTCGTAAACTTGGCCGAGTGAAGGTTGGTTATTTTTCTAATCAGTGCTAGACTTCTATGGTTACGGACACAAATACTTTAATTTTAGACATACTCACAACTAGTAAAAAGTAAAACATAAAATATTTATTTGTTTTATTAGTATTATCGATAATGATAATAATATTTTCTCATCTGCTTCTAATTATTTGTGACTGTCCAAATCTAAAATATTTGTGTTTGTGATCTTTCTCTTCTAATCCTTTTACCAGCAAGTTTAAGTAACTCAACACTCCACTTAAGAGTGTGTATTCTAAAAAAAAAAAATGGTTTTGTCTAACATGTACAAGTAAAATGGTTTTGCACCATGCACAAATATTATATTTTTTTGATCTAATTGTAAGATTTAATGATCAAATGGTAAAAATTAACACGTGCGTGATGTAAAACTTGTCTCACTTGTTCATCATATAACTAGCCCCAAAAAATATATACTAGCAACATTTATTTCGGTAGTCAATTATTTGCTAAAACTAACGGGCACTATCTATAGTGTGATGGTTTCTACCCATTGGAAAAAAATCATACAACCTGTAGGTATATGCTGTAACAACATCTCATAATTTCTTATACCTACGGTTTAGTTCCCATCACTATAACTCAGTGACAGTTTTAAATCCAAAGAAAGAATCTAATTGTATAGATTTTAGCGATAATGTTTACGTCTCTTCGATGCTAGTGTGATAATTCAATATTTTATTCTAGGATATTATTCAGATTATAAATTAATACAGTATAATTTGTGTCATAACGGTACATAATCGACAAAGTTTTATTACAATCTAAAAAAATGGAACAAAATCTGTCCAGTTAATTTCCAAGTTTGCATCTTCAAGAACCACTTATCTTCTAAGCTTTACCTGCAACATACGAAATATGCCCTTTTAAATTGAATCAAGCAAAGGGAAAAACATTCTAAGTAGAAGTCGTTACAAGGCAACTAGTGTAGTTTCAGTTAGTGCAATCAAGTCCTAGAAATAAAAATGCATGTTTTTGAGTATGTGCTACTACAATAATTATGATGTAATGCAATGCCATTTTTTAACCATGTATTCCATGAGAGACAGTGCAGGCAGGACTAATTCACATGCTACCAGTATCCTCAAATGAACATTTTTACTAGACCATTGCACCCTGGGCCTTTCAACACTCTACAAAACAAGCTTGGAACAAGTTAATGCAAGCATATGAGCGCAATGGTTAGCTTCTCACCAGGCGCTCAAATATCTCCACAATTTAGGCATGTTGGATATCTTATGTGAAGTTTTTTTTAGGGATGGATATCTTATGTGATAAAATCTTCAATTCAACAAAAGGACATTTGAATAATTTTTTTTTTAAAGGTTGGGCTACCTTCTTAATGAGCAATTACTGCTTCTGTTTCAAAAAATCGATTTAGTTGATTGTTTCACGCAGAGCAATGTATAATTTTAAACTTATTATTTATTATAAAAGAAATTGATATTTAAAAAAAAATATTTGTCGAGACAAATTTAATATATGATATCATTTGTATTTATATAATGGTAAAAAAAAGTATGATTAAAGTATATGTGTGTAATCACGTGATCAAACAAGGTAAATTATTTTGAGAGAGATTATCATACTACTAACATTTTAACATTTGCCATTAAACAAATAAAAAATAAAGAGCTCAATTGTAGGCAAGACGTGTATAAACTTTAACCGACATACCAATGAATAGTCAATAATCAATAATGGTTTGTAGTTTGTACCAAACATCTAAACTTCAATCAGAGTCATCATTATGAACATAAATAATAAATCCACCATATAATATCCTAAGTTCCAATTATATGGAATAAGCCAACTTATTCCTTCCTTCATTCCAATCCCATAAATGTAAATGTTGTTAGTTAAAAAAAAATCACTGTTGTTCTACCAAGATGCTCTTCCAATGTGTTACTTTCTCTCCAGTACTCTTACTTTGTTTGCATGATCCATTGATAAGTTAATAATAGTTCCATCACCTTGGACAGCCATGTTTGGAATAATCAGTTGTGGAGTGCTTTCCCTACTATGACCAACATGCATATGGTCATAATTTGTATAACAAGCATTGTAGCATTCAACATTGTTGGGGGCTGCATAGTTATTACCATGGCCACTTCCTTTGTTGATTATTTTTTCATATGAATCTCTTACATTATTAATGGAATTACCATGTTGTCTAGGCTGTGTCTGGTAGAAAATCTTTGAAGCAACAAATTCTCCATCTCTTTCTTCTTCATTCATACCAAGATGGTATTGATGCATCACCCAATTAGTCTTCTCTGGTTTTCCATCTTTGCAATAGTTGGTGTAGAGTACCAGTATCTTCTTAAATCCCTTCACAACATTATTGGAAAAAATTGCTCTAGTTTTCCCTGTTTTGTGCCATCTTGTTTCAATTCCTTCTTCATCAGTGTGAACCTTTCTTCTTTTCCTTGTTCCTGTTGTGTATGCTTTTGAAGGCCTGTGAAAAAAGTGTCGAATTTGACCATCTTTGCTAACACCTGCAATATTTTACGTAACAATTTATATCAACTTCTTGCATACCTGTCTCTTTTAAAATAAGGCTTGTTTTACCTTTTTTCGGTGTAATATTAATTACTTATTATTTTTCTAATCTACTTCTAAATTAATATTGTCTACACCGTTTTCAAGTCAATATATTTCTCCGTACATTTTTGCCTACGACAATTTTGTAAAAATGTAATATTATTTTATTTATTTAAACTATGATATTAACAACAATTATTGTACAAGTGAAGAAGAATTTGTAAAGGAACTCATATGGTTAGATATGAGAATCATGCATAACTCTATATGATTAACATGGTGAAAATAGAGTAAAGAATCAGTACTAAATTAAAAATGAATTACTAATAATAGAGAAGGAAAAATAGAAAAATTTATCTATCTAATTCCTTCACTAAGGGTTCAAGATACAAACTTACAGATCAATTTCACTTTTTCGTCTCTAATAATCCCAATTCACACAACAACAAAAAAACAAATATATTTATATATCAATTTACCGATAAATTGTTATTTTTGTTTGTTCTCTGCAATGAACTAAAAGAAATAGAGTTGGGTGAACAATTTTTTATTTTTTTTTAACTTCATTAACAATTAACCTAATGTTACAGTAACAAATTACTTAGGCGCAATTTCAAATTGCTATTGATGTTTTGGAGTTAAATCTAAAAAAATCTGCTTATTAAGACGTTGAAAAAGCCCCCATCAAAATAGGATAACCCTATTGAGAGTTTGGTGGCCATTGCATTGCCAATTCAAGCATTCATTGGTTTCTTGTAACACACTTCAACGTGTTGGTTATATGAAAGAGATGCCTGAAAATTACACACTCTAGGACTGGACATAAATTTTCTTTTTATCATGTCTTTCCACAATTCCCTAAAAATAATCATGTTCAAGGTACCAACAATCGCTAAATGATCAAGATTTGAACATTAATTCATTTATTTAATTCTAATAAGTTAGTAGAAAAGATTAGATTCGACTCGACTTAACTCAACCCCGATTGACAAATAATTTTCTTTGTTTGCAATTGCAACGACTAAGTAAAGAACTACAGCTATAATTTTTTAGATCTAAATGTGGAGAGCATAAATGTTCTGTGGTCATGCTCAAACCGCCTTATAATTAAAATCAATTTCAAATTAAAAACTATAATCTTTTAATTGTAAAACATTAATTAATAACTAATAAATTTGATGCATGCGGTACCGTGTACAACAAGATCGTGTCTCCCAATAATTAACACATGCAATGCATCAAACGGTATTCCAAATCTCTAAATCATTTTAATTAAACAAAAAAATCAAATACATTAAATTAAATTAATTAAATATAAAAACCTGGTAATTGTGCTGGGTGTGTGTAACAAATTCCATTCTCTCCTTGAAGCGTTGGTATGAACTCATCAATAAGTGGATGAATCTTGCGAACATCAGACATCACTTTTGCCTCCAAATGCTCTAGTACTTCTACATCATTTGGGTCAAATTTCACTCCAGCTGGTAACCCTGGCAATTCATTAACTCCACCCTATGTACCAAATCATCAAATTTACACACAAATTAATAAACTGTCGGTGCATAAAGAAACAAAGTAAAACTAAGATCAAATTAAATAGAGATTCGACAAAGTTTTACGTTGGTTGTCGAGGTCTAACACAACCCTATCTTTTTACCAAGGCTTCAGACCGGCTTGTTTAAGAACAAACTAAATAGAATAAGTGAAAAAATAAAACCATTAAATAGTACCTGATTTTTCACTTCAATATTATGGCCGCATGAGGGGCATTCAATGGTTTGATTTTGATCAATTTCTTCATTGAGCTTTCTGTGATCAGTGACATCAGAGTTGTTGTTATCTTTATCATTGCACCATGCCATATTTCTTAATCTCTCTTACAATACTGGTCCCTAATAATAAAGCAAATTATGGAAAAGGGGTGAGAAATTAAATATATACAGATGAAAAAAAAGGTAAAGCTATAGTTGTATCTTTCGGGACACGTTACTTACTATAGGATATTTATATAATGATATAGTTGTATCCTTCTTCTGTGTGTTATGATTCAATGATTGAATTTGTGTGCTTGTGATTGTTTGCTATTGCTATCAGAGACAAAGGAAGAGAGAGGGTGTATTTTGATATAGACGATCGACAAATAAAAGAAAAATAGGGAAATAACGAGGGGTTCTATATATAGTAAAGGTTGCTTGTAGGTCACGTTTTGGCTATGCTCGTGTGGATACGTATCATCCAAGGAATACATGCGGCCTACCTAGCTAAGTAGTTGCGATTTAATTAGTTATGGAATATTTAAAAGGGTATCGTCATTATATTAAATTAAATAACAAAAAAGAAAATTTACAATAATTTAATTGTACTTAATCGTAAAACCCTGTGTTATGAAAAAGTGATGGTATGGTATCCCATAAGAGTGGAAACGGGGCTACCTGATTCTTCTTAATCAGGACGTTTAGCCAGCAATATGTATGCGTGTGCAAAAGTTGAGTAAAAAATACATAAATATCTTTATTGTAAAATAAGATATTATTTTAATTTATAATTTATATTTCTGATTAGAATCTTTTTTAGAATTTATTTTTTATTTAAATATATGAACAAATTAGATTTAAGTATATTCTGAATTAACATATTATTTTAATTTATAATTTTTTTCGGATTTTTTATATTTAAATATATTAAAAAAATTAGATTTAAATATATTCTAAAATAAGACATTATTTTAATTTATAATTTGCATTTCTGTTTAGAATTTTTTTTATTTATTTAAATATATGATTTAAAAATACTGTGTGCGTATGGTGGGTGCGGGGGGTTGATGAATATAAGTTTTCACCATATAAAAATCATCTCTAAAAGGTTGATCAGTGATATCACGGGCCAACAATCATGTTAAAGATGCATATGGAAGTCGAATCAAACTTTTCGGGGGGATAGGGGGTGATGAATATAAGTTTTCTCCATATAAAAATTATCGCATATAATGTCAGCAATACAAACTTAAACACACTATAAGGCCGATCAGTGAATGGGCAAACAGTCATGTTGAAGATGCATATGGAAGCCGAATCAAACATTTCAAAGGTCGCTGATTAAATTTAGGGAGGGGGGGGTGGGGGGGGGGGCAAATACTCTAATGATCAAGTAAGTGTTGTGTGAGAGAGGTTTATACTCAGTCTTGAACCATAAGTTAGGCTTTGTAGTGGAGAGGATTGGTCTATTAGGATCCCAAAACCCTAATTAGTCAGTTGTCTCGACAGATAGAAGATTAGTCTTTTAGGACCCCAAAAATCCTAATTAGACACTTATCTTAGCAGACAGTTGTAGATAGATCATGATGTGATTCTTATAAGACGACCTTGATTTAATTAGCGATTGCTTGAGTGTGTCTCTTGGTGAATCCATGTTATGGTCCGATCTATAACTAGTGACTTATGGTGACTCAAAATCGGAAATAGATTTTGGAAAAACAAATCTAAAAGTTGATCTGATCTAGATGATTTCACAAATGAACATTCTTATATACATTCAATAGTATTCGTTTTTTATAGATTATTTTATTTTATTTTTAAAATCAATTTATGATTTTAATTTTGATGGATTTTTTATATAATAATTTGTATCGATTTGAATACAAACACTCTCGATCCAATAGCCGCAACACATTCAAGATTTCATGCAAAAGATGTTGTAATACTCAAAGACTTTGTGGTTAGATTTAGAAGATTGATCGATTTTATGTTTGGCCCTAATTTTGTTTTAATAATTTTATTTGCATTAGAAACTCATTAATCTGCTTCCCTACAATTCTGGATTGAAATTGTGATTCTGTCGTCGTCATACTAACTTAGGGAGCATGAATGTACTAAATCAAGCAAATTTTTTTCCAAAACCAAAAATAAAATAAAAGAGAGGTTAAGATATGGTACACGAAACTTGTGTTCCAAGTCATCGACGTTTCCTTGTTGATTGGATAAACAAGTGGTGGTCAAGTTGGAGGGATGTTTTTGTCATTTTAAGTTGAAACAAAAAGGATTTTAAAATGAAAGTGTAAATGGTTTTGATGGCGGCTTCATAGTAGATAGAATAGACACGAACGCATACAAACATGACCCTTTCTTCTTTATGAGTTTTCAACGTGACATGCTCCGACACGTCTTAATGAGCTTCTCAAAGAAGCCACACAACGAAGCTTAGGCATTAAGCTTCTGCCATTTTTTTTGTTCCTTTTATTTTTTTGACAAGTTTGTCTCATTCCTGGTATGTATGGTGTGTCTTGTACGTGTATTAGTACAAGGGATAAATGTCAGATTTGAAAACGACAAATTACGATTGCAAGAGAAAAACAAATTGGTAAGCAGTGACATTGTATGCTTGGGATTTAGGGGTGCTGCAGTCGGTAAATGTTTGATGGATGATTCAAATTCTAATTCGGTGTTTTGAAATTCTAAATTAAAACTTATATATTTAGACCATCTAATTAAGATTAGACAACTATCGATATCACAAAGTTTTAAAGTGTACAATGATTAAAAATATACATTATAAATTAGATGTTAAATTGAAGCAAATAGAGTAATGATATTTGTATAAAGACAACTTTTTTCTTCTATCTATTTATTGGTAAAATACAATAGGAAGAAGAAAAAAAAAAGTAAAAACAGTACGAGACTGAAAGAGTTGTTCAATAGTTTTCTCAAAATAATGGTATGCAAATATAAATTTTCTTTTTACAAGAGTATACAAATAGCATTTCTCAAGTGAATAATATATAGTACTATTTTCATTCCTTTATTATTAATATGGATAGAGATGTAAATGAGCTAAGATGTTAATCACCAACTATTCATACCCGGTTTGTTATATTTTCAGCCAAGTTCGTTTGTTAAACTAATAAACAAACTCAAGCTTAATATTATATACTCGATTAATTAAATGAGCTAATTTCAAACCACACAGACTCATAAATAACTCGATAATATTGTGTGTGTATGTAAAAGGCTATAATTTCTAAGCCCAATGGCCAATACAAATATTAGTCTAATAGAAATATGTTAAACTTTATTTAGACTTGATAATGTTAACATTAGTTTTGAGTTTTTTCATGGTAGTCAAGATCAAGAAAAATGTACTTAACTAAAAAAAAGTGAAATTATAATTGTCATTCCCAACCAAAATTTTAACTTTTTAACAACTCAAACACAAACTTTTAATTACTCTACATTTAAACAAATGAGTCAAGTCAAGCCATTATTCTTTTATCTACAAATCAAACTCGAGCTTTAATATATTCGGCTCGACTTGATTTCACCAAACCATAAATTATAATCTAAGGAAATATAAAATTTCCTCGCAATGAACATATGAGCATGTGGTATGCATTTTAGTTTGGCTAGAAATGGTTGTTATTATTTGTTGTCGATAGTCACAATGAATTGTTGGTTAGTTGATATACTTCCATGTTAGCGGTAGTCGGGCTTACTCTTAAGTCAAGTCTTCAAGGGTTCATGTTCTTTTAGACTCGTATATAGTTTGATGCTCATGACCATTCATGCACCACACTTTTTTTACAAATTAGTTTTTAGACCGTATTTGGGTTTCTTTGGTTGTGCTTATGGTGATTGGTGTGCGTGTATATTCGCTTGTTGGCTCTAATCCCTTCAGGGTTGGTTCGTAAAGCCCTTTTTGGATTGTTTTCAACACATTTTTATGGTGATTTTTATTTTTGCTTCTACTAGGCCATGTTTTATGCCCCACAAATCTTTTGTAGTTCCTTTTTTTATATTTAATCTATCAAGGATGATGTAGATGGTTCACTATCTCCTCCACATTTCCCTAAAATAAATATGTCATAAAATTTCAACTTACGATGAACAAATGCAAAAATATAGTTCATTATAGCCCATAAACAATGTGTTTATGTAAGGTTGAAATATTTTTCACATTTGTTTACATTGATTTAAAGATTTACGGCATATATAAGCACAACACTCGAGATGTCAACATGTATCTACAAGCACAAATAGTGACTTATGTGGTAAGTTTGTAGGTGACCACAACGGTTGAAACACATTCTTTCAAATTGTGAATGGAGTAATATGTCATTTGGTAGAGACAATTTTATTTATGAGATGCATTAACTACGTACTCTATATTTGGATAACATCTGATTTTATGAATGAGATGCATTAACAATGTACTTTGTATTTGCAACATAATTGTTGTGAAACTGCCTCAAAATTGAAGAAATTGGAGTTTTGATGTTGTCAAATTCGGTGGCCGAATTGGAGAGCACGGTAGCCGAATTTGACCTGTTTTTTTGGACTTCTGGTTCGTGAATTTTCGATGGCCGATTTTGTGCAGGAAAAATAAAACAGAAACGTATTTTCTGGCCCCGATTTGTTCCAGTTTTTTAGGATTCTTTTACTATTAATATAGACTTTGTATCATAGCAAACCTTGAGATAGAGGGGGCTGAAACAAGGGTTTAGAAATGCAACAACAAAACTAGGGTTTGTATAGAGTTTGTCTCTTGGCAACAAACACTAGGGTTTGAGGGTTGATTCACCTTGGGAAACACTATTAGGATTGAGTCTCTTGGTT